>OHJX01000353.1_pt1 | contig 19793 bp, 22 predicted proteins | sample 1568671 | NCBI WGS metagenome assembly OHJX01 (sample SAMEA3879589, study PRJEB24766) | human gut metagenome | biome: human-associated habitat; feature: feces | place: USA | collected 1985/1987 | reverse complement strand
CTGCAGTCATATAATTGTCGCGGTCTGTATCCTTTTCAACCACTTCAAGAGGCTGTCCTGTATTCTCAGCCAGCATTTCATTTAAGGTGCGCTTTGTCTGAGCGATGTGATCTGCCACAATCTGGATTTCTGTAGCCTGACCCTGAGCGCCGCCGGACGGCTGGTGAATCATAATGGTAGAGTGCGGAAGAGCAAATCTCTTGCCCTTTGTTCCTCCTGCCAGAAGGAATGCGCCCATGCTGGCTGCCATTCCAAGGCAGATGGTGGATACATCGCACTTAATGTATTTCATGGTGTCGTAAATTGCCATACCTGCGGTAACAGAACCTCCCGGACTGTTGATATAAAGCTGAATATCCTTGCCCGGATCCTCTGCTTCCAGAAACAGAAGCTGTGCCACTATGATACTGGCGCTTACGTCATTCACTTCCTCACCCAGAAAAATAATCCTGTCTTTCAGAAGTCTTGAATAAATGTCGTAGCTTCTCTCTCCCCTGCTTGTCTGCTCAATGACATAAGGTACTAAACTCATATATATGCCTCCATTCGTCGCGTCACAGTGGATTCAAAAGATGTCCGCTTGCGCTTTTTACGCTTCCTTTGCCTCGTCTGCTACAAGAGTAACTGCTTTCTGTACAGCCATGTCTTTCTTCATCTGCTCTAATTCACGGTCTCCAAGAAGCTCTTTTAATTTGTCAGCTTCCATTTTGTACATTTCAGCCATCTTGCTGATTTCTTCGTTTACTTCGTCCTCAGAAACCTCAATGTTCTCAGTCTCTGCGATCTTTTCAAGAACAAGTCTTGTCTGGATTCTCTTCAGAGCCTGCGGTTTCATCTCTTCCTGCATCTTCTCTGCTGTCATTCCTGTGAACTGGAAGTACTGCTCCATAGTCAGACCCTGAGACTGCATTCTGGATGCAAAATCATTCATCATCTGACGAACCTGTGTGTTGAGCATAGCGTCCGGAATTTCCATCTCAGCGTTCTCAATTGCTTTATCTACTGCTGCATTTTCTTTTGCTGCGCGTGCTTCTTTTTCTTTTTTCTCTGTAAGGTTTTTCTTAACGTCCTCTCTGTACTCTGCAAGAGTGTCAAACTCGGAAACGTCCTGAGCGAAATCGTCATCAAGCTCCGGAAGCTCTTTTGTTTCTACTTTCTTCACATCGCACTGGAATACTGCTGCTTTGCCTGCAAGCTCTGCTGCCTGATATTCCTCAGGGAAAGTTACGTTTACTTCTACGTGATCGCCTGCTTTAGCGCCTACAAGCTGATCCTCGAATCCCGGAATAAAGGAACCGGAACCAAGTGTCAGCGGATAATCTGTTCCTTTGCCGCCTTCAAAAGCAACGCCGTCTACAAATCCCTCAAAGTCGATTGTTGTGATATCGCCGTTCTCTGCTCCGCGATCCTCAACAGTTACAGTTCTGGAGTTTTTCTCCTGCTCTTTTTTGATCTCAGCATCAATGTCCTCGTCTGTTACTTCTGTCTCAGACTTCGGAACCTCAACACCCTTGTACTCGCCAAGTGTTACTTCCGGTTTTACAGCTACTTCTGCTGTGAAGATGAAAGCTTTTCCCGGCTCAGCCTGAGTTACGTCAATCTCCGGCTGGGAAACAATCTCAAGGTCGCACTCCTCAAGAGCTTTGCTGTAGTGTTCCGGAATCAGAGCGTTTGCAGCGTCCTCAAGGAAAATTCCTTTTCCGTACATCTGCTCGATCATTTTTCTCGGAGCTTTGCCTTTACGGAATCCCGGAATGGAGATTTTGCCTCTTGCTTTCAGGTATGCATTCTGCATTGCCTTGTCTAATTCTTCAGCGGAAACCTCAATTGTAAGTTTCGCCATGTTTTTTTCCATTTTTTCTACCTGTAAACTCATGTTTCCTGTTCCTCCTTAAACTTGTCAGGTTCTGATTCTATTTTTAAAATTTACTCTATTTTTGCCTGTGTTTCAGCATTTCAGGCAAGTGTATCCTCTTAAAAAAAGATACAATTACAGTCATTATCGAAGTATAGCACAACTGACATAAAAACACCAGAGTTTTTTTCAGTTTTATGTTCCCTTATAGACCTCTATCCCCTGTATACAATGGATTCTGCGATTTCCTGCGCCTTTTCCTCTCCCATAAGCTGCGCGATCAGGCTGAGAGCAAAAGGAACCGCAGTTCCAAGGCCGCGGCTGGTAGTCACATTTCCGTCTACAACAACAGGATCCTCACAGGTTTCAGCTCCGTCAAGCTGATCCATAAAAGAAGGATAGGAGGTCGCCTTTCTGTTTTTCAGAAATCCCAGCTTTGCAAAAACACTTGGGGCTGCGCAGATGGCTGCAACCTTTCCGCCTTTTGCATAATACTCTGTGAGAAGGCCTGTAAGGGGCTGATGCTCACCCAGATATTTTGTTCCCGGCATTCCTCCCGGAAGTACCAGCATATCTGCATCTGAAAAATCTGTTTCTGAAAAAACACGATCCGTTTTCATCTCAATCCCATGTGAAGTCGTAATCTCCCTTGTTTCCTTAATAGAAACTGTAACCGCCTCAATTCCCGCTCTTCTCATAAGATCCACAACAGTCAGTCCTTCAATATCCTCAAATCCGTCTGCCAGAAAAATATATACTCTGCTCATAAATAAATCCTCCCGTCTGTCAGGGTTCATGTCCCTTTCCATATGTATGTAAGTATACCACTTTTTTCCACCGGCATACAAGAAATATTGTTCGGCTATCTCCCTTTACGAAAACAATCTGGAATGCATTTTGTCCTGTATATATATTTTTGTCAAAAACAGCCAAAAATACCTTGCGGAATATTACCTGCAGGCGGCTGCGCTGGTTACTTATAGTCCGTTGAACATCAGCAAAATCACGTGACGGAAAGCTCTCCCCATGATATAATAATACAGATTATTGACCCCGGCTGAAAATATCAAAACACATATCATAAAACTGCGCGCAGCTTTATTGAAGTATAAAACAGGAAAATGAGCAATTTACCCGCCGCACAGAAACAAACAGAAGAAATTGTTACAATGATTTAAGCTTTCCCGTTTACAGTTATTTTTCATTTAAGCAAAAGGAGTATGTTATGGAAATAGAAAGAAAATTTCTTATAAAAAAAGACCGGTTTCCCGATAACCTGGCACAATATCCCTGCCATGAAATCGAACAGGGCTATCTCTGTACAGAACCGGTTGTGCGCATCCGCAGACAGGACGAGGACTATTATCTTACTTATAAATCAAAGGGACTGATGGCGCGGGAAGAATATAATCTTCCTCTGACCAGAAATGCCTATCTCCACCTGAGGCCGAAAGCCGACGGACTTGTTATTTCAAAAACAAGATATCTTATCCCGGAAAAGAACGGGCTAACTATTGAGCTTGATGTATTTCATCAGGAATATGAAGGTCTTCTTCTGGCTGAAGTAGAATTTTCCTCTCAGGAAGAAGCAGAATCCTACTGTCCTCCTGACTGGTTCGGGGAGGATGTCACTTTTTCCTCCAGATATCACAACAGTACTTTAAGCCGTGGTCTTATTGAAAAATAATCCTCTGCCTTTTATCCGGCTGCATGGCAGTTTTTTCAGGTATCCTTTTTCCCATATGGACACCTTTATTTATATCTTTTACCATACTGTCTCATTTTTCTTCTGCGCCGTCTTTTGATACGCGGCGGCGCTTTTCTCCACTTTTTTGCAGGATTCCACTTTCCGCTTGTCAGCCTTTTTTCCAGATATCTGCTGCAAAATACCGGAATGATCCCCAGAAGCTTCCCCACAATCCGTATTGCCAGCTTCCTGCTATTTTCCAGCCTCATAGACTGTTCAAGAAGTTTCTGAATAAAAAACATGTGCTAAACCTCCCTTACAGGAAATAGTTTAGCACATTCTGTTCTTTAACACAATTTTACAAAAAATAAATCCTGATATTTTATTTTACAGACGTTTTCCTTTTTCTGCCGCCCCTGTAAGAGCCTCAAACACAGCGCTTCTCATTCCCTTATCTTCCAGAATCCGAACGCCCTCAATGGTACTTCCCGCCGGAGAGCATACCATGTCTTTCAGTTCAGCAGGATGCCTTCCTGTTTCCAGTACCATTTTTGCGCTTCCCATCACTGCCTGCGCCGCAAAAGAATACGCCTGACTTCTTGGAAGCTCCTGAGCAACTGCAGCGTCTGCCATCGCCTCAATAAACATAAATACATAAGCCGGTGAACATCCGCATACTGCGCTGAACGCATCCATCAGTCTCTCCGGAATAAATTCAAATCTTCCAAAGCTTTCTGCAATCTCTCTGATCTTCTGCGCTTCCTCCTCCGTTACCCGGTCGTTGCAGCAGCCTGCTGTCATGCCTGCGCCCACCTGAGCCGGAGTATTTGGCATCAGACGTACTGTTTTTACCGGGCAGCCACAGGTATCTTCCAACCATTTCAGTGTTTTACCCGGGGCAATTCCCACCAGAATATGCTTTTCTGTCAAAAGATCTTTGATCTCTGTGAGAACCTCTTCATAAAACTGTGGCTTTACTGCAAGAAATACAATTTCTGCCTTTGTAACCACCTGACGGTTGTCCATAGTTGTCTCCACACCCAGCTTTTCACGGCTCCGTCTTGACCCTGCCTCTGTAAGATTAGACACAATGATCTCTTCTTTTTTTACAATTCCCTTTTTCAAAATTCCGCCGATCATAGCTGAAGCCATGTTTCCGCATCCGATAAATCCTATTTTCATGATTGTTTTTCCTCTTTTCTTTTATTTCTCTCATGGTACACCATGTCGTCTACTTCTGTCATCAGAAACTTGCGGATCGCAAATAAAATCCCAATGGCGATCACTCCTATCAGCGTCTCCCAGGTTCTCAGATGCTCTACTACCATCTGCCTTGCTGTTGCAAACATAAGAACCTCCACAACGGTCTGAGCAGAATGTCTGCAGAGCATTTTTACAAACTCCACTCCAACAACAAGAGACAGCGCATTTGCAAGAAATTCCGTAAAGAAATCCACATTCATACTGAGGATTTCTCTGCTCGTCACATCACAGACCAACCGGATACCGACCAGTGCGATCACTCCCAGAATCACAACAGACAGCAGAATTTCCATATAACGCGCAACATGATAGATCACTTCATTAAACCGTTTCCGTATGGCATGATTCACTTCCTTTTTCATTTTCTCTCCCTTTCATTTTCAGGTATTTCCGGATACTCTTCTGATCATATCCGCCTTCTGCCTGCAAGCTCCCATACAGGACAATACTTTTAAATTGTCTGAAGTATGAATCAAAATGCATTCTGAGTCACCTTCGGTAATGGCATTTTTCCCTGTATGCCCCGGGACTTTTATATGCAGAGCCAAAACATCTCGCAGGATGTAACCTGTGCCCAGTAACAAAACCCAACTTTTCTCAAAGTATTTTCTGAATTTTTCTTGAATCAAAAAAACTCCGGTGCTATAATAAATTCATGCAGATATAGTTCATCGGTAGAACACCAGCTTCCCAAGCTGGGGAGGCGGGTTCGATTCCCGTTATCTGCTTACGGTAAAAAGCCTTCGGAACATTCCGGAGGCTTTTTTTGCACCGCATCCTACTGCCTGCCGTATCTTTTTGCAAGCACTTTCATTTCTTTTTGAAGGTTTTCTGTAAACTGTCCCGGGATCAGTCTCCACTTCCAGTTATTTCCCAGTGTGGAAGGCTGGTTCATCCGGGCGGAATTGTCCAGATACAGATAGTCCTGCATGGGAATTACACAGAGCTTTGCCACACTTCTCATAACAAGACAGATCAGATCCTGACAGATTTCCCGGTCTGAACCGTAAAAACTATTCAGATATTCTCTTACCTGTCTGCGTTCTTTGGGCGTAATATCCCGGAACCAGGACAATAGCGTTTCGTTGTCATGTGTACCTGTATAAACCACGCAGTTTTCCGGATAATTATGAGGAAGGTAATCGCTTGCATTTCCTGTGTCTCTTTCATCAAAAGCAAACTCAATAACCTTCATATTGGGATAGCCGCTTTCCTCTACAAGACGCTTCACAGAATCTGTCATATATCCCAGATCTTCCGCAATAATCTTTCTTGCCCCCAGCCTTACAGAAACTGCCCGGAACAAATCAATGCCCGGTCCTTTTTCCCACCATCCGTGTTCCGCAGTTTTATCCCCATAAGGAATTGCATAATACTCATCAAATCCACGGAAATGGTCGATTCTTACCACATCATATAAGGAAAAGCAATGGGCAATTCTCTTTAACCACCAGGCATAACCGGTCTGTTTGTGGTATTCCCAGTTAAATAAGGGGTTGCCCCAGAGCTGTCCGGTAGCGGAAAAGGCATCGGGAGGGCATCCTGCCACGCCGGTGGGAAGATTGTCCTCCCCAATCTGGAATAACTTCGGGTCTGCCCAAGTGTCTGCGCTGTCGAAAGCTACATAGATGGGGATATCGCCGATAATCTCCACGCCCTGCTTGTTGGCGTAAGCGTGCAGTTTGTCCCACTGTTTGCGGAACTCATACTGCTGGAAACGATAGAAGTCGATTTCCTCCTTAAAGGTCTCCTTTGCCTCTGCAAGAGCCTTGGGCTCTCTGTTTCTGTATTCATCTTTCCACTCAATGTAGCTGACATTTCCCTGATTGGCTTTGATTGCCATGTACAGGCAGTAGTCCGTCAGCCAGTCTTCATTGTCTGCCAGAAATTTCTCATAGTCGGCATCGGGGGTAAACCGCTGGAATGCCTGATGCAGCAACTCGAAACGATGCTGATACAGCCACTCATAATCGATAGAGTTGTCCTCCACCGTCTCTGCCGGCATACTGTCCTCGCATTCATGGATCATCAGCAATCCCTCGTCCACCAGTGTCTCCGGGTCGATAAAATAGGGATTTCCTGCAAAAGTGGAGAAAGACTGGTAGGGTGAATCACCATAGCCGGTGGGCCCCAGTGGCAGAATCTGCCACTTCTTCTGTCCTGCCTCTTTCAGCAGATCCACAAATTCATAAGCTTCTTTGGAGAAGCACCCAATTCCGTACTTGGACGGCAGGGAAAAAATGGGCATTAAGATACCGCTTTCTCTCATAATGATAACCAAACCTTTCTTATACGTGCCAGATATCCCGGTTGTATTCTGCAATCGTTCTGTCGGATGAAAAATATCCGGATTTTGCAATATTCACGATCATTTTAGATGCAAAGCTGCTTCTGTCCTCGTATGCCTTGTAAGCCTCTTCCTTCTTTGCAAGGTAGGCGCGGAAGTCCAGAAGAGTCATAAACCAGTCTTTGTTCAAAAGCTCATTCTGTAATCTTGTGAGATTTTCTTCCTGGCCGATCTTCAACAGTTCCTCGGAAGTAATAAAGTCTACTGCCTCTTTTACTACCGGGTCCTTCTCATAAATATCTTTGGACACATAATCTGCTTTTTCGTAATGGGCAATAACTTCCTCACTGGATGCGCCGAAAATAAAGATGTTGTCGTCGCCCACCAGTTCGTGGATCTCCACGTTGGCACCATCCTCGGTTCCCAGAGTCAGAGCGCCGTTTAACATGAACTTCATGTTGCCGGTACCGCTTGCCTCCTTGGATGCCAGGGAAATCTGCTCGGAAAGATCCGTTGCGGGAATCAGCTTTTCTGCCTTTGTCACATTGTAGTTCTCTACCATGACAACGGCGAGATAAGGACTTACCTCCGGGTCGTTATTTACCAGTTCCTGTAAACATAATATCAGATGAATGATGTCTTTTGCAATCACATACGCAGGAGCTGCCTTTGCACCGAAAATGACGGTAATGGGTGTACTGGGCTTTTTGCCTGCCTTGATTTCCAGATATTTGTGAATGACATACAGGGCATTCATCTGCTGTCTCTTGTACTCATGGAGACGCTTAATCTGGGTGTCGAAAATGCTTTCGGGATTTAAGGTAATGCCCTGGGTTTCTCTCAGGTACGCACATAAATCCTGTTTGTTTTCCATTTTTACTTTAAGGAGCTGCTTTTTAAATGTCTCGTCGTCCTTGAAAGCAAGGAGTTTGGAAAGTTTCGTGGCATCCTTGCGGTAATCGGTTCCAATGGTTTCATCCAACAGGGCTGCTAACCTGGGATCACAGTGTAACAGCCATCTGCGGAAAGTGATACCGTTAGTCTTGTTGTTGAATTTCTCCGGGTAAATCTCGTAAAAAGGATGCAGCTCGGTGTCCTTCAGAATCTCAGTGTGAAGGGATGCCACGCCGTTTACGGAAAAACCATAATGGATATCAATGTGTGCCATGTGAACCACATCGTTTTTATCAATGATGACCACTCGCTCGTCATCGTATTTTCTTCTTACTTTATCGTCCAGAATCTCAATGATGGGAACTAACTGGGGAACCACCTTCTGTAAGTAGGTGATGGGCCATTTCTCCAGAGCCTCTGCCAGAATGGTGTGATTGGTGTACGCACAGGTTTTGGAAACAATGTCAATCGCCTCATCCACGGAGATGCCACGCTCTGTCAACAGCCGGATCAGTTCCGGGATAATCATGGTAGGATGAGTATCGTTGATCTGGATAACAGCATAGTCATAGAGGTCATGGAGGTTGGAGCCTCTCTTCATACTCTCGTCCAGAATCAGCTGCGCACCGCTGCTTACCATGAAATACTGCTGATAAATACGGAGCTGTCTGCCTTCCTCATCAGAATCATCCGGGTAGAGGAACAGGGTCAGGTTCTTCGCAATGTCGGTTTTGTCAAAGGTGATGCCATCCTTGACGATGGATTCATCTACAGTGTCCACATCAAAGAGATGGAGTTTATTAGTTCTGTTTTCATAGCCGGTTACATCAATGTCATACATCCTGGCCTGGAGGGTCAGATTACCAAAGGTAACAGGATAGGACACTCCGGTGGGAGTGAGCCAGTTCTGCTTTTCCATCCAGGGATTAGGTGTTTCTTTCTGCAGTTCTTTTTCAAATTCCTGTTTGAACAGTCCCAAATGGTAGTTGAGACCAATACCGTCACCGGGTAAGCCAAGGCTTGCCATGGAATCCAGGAAACAGGCTGCCAGTCTGCCCAGACCGCCATTTCCCAGAGAAGGTTCCGGCTCGATTTCTTCAATAGCTGCCAGATTTCTGCCATTTTCTTTCAGCAGTGTCTTTACCTCGTCATAGATGCCAAGGTTAATCATGTTATTAGAAAGAAGTTTACCGATGAGAAACTCTGCCGACACATAGTAAATCTTCTTTTTACTTTCGGAAGCCTTTGCGGTTCTCTCTTCTGCCATCTCCTTCACGATGGTGAGCAGTGCCTCATAAATCTCTCTGTCGGATGCTTCGTTGATTGCTTTGCCTAATTTGTTTTCTAATAGCGTGTTCATTGCCATTTGGGTATTCTCCTTATTTTATGCTTAGCCTTTTACTGCGCCGGCTGCCACACCTTTAATAATATATTTCTGTCCTGCCAGGTATACAATAATGATGGGGATAATGGTTAACATAATGCTTGCCATCATGGGACCCATTTCTACTTTTCCGTAACTTCCGCGGAAGTACTGGATCAGCATGGGAATGGTTTTATATTTTTTGATATCCAATACCAGTGTGGGCAGCAGGTAGTCATTCCATACCCACATAGCTTCCAGAATACCTACGGAAATCATGGTCGGTGCCAACATATGCACATCAATCTTAAAAAATGTCTGAATAGGGCTGCAGCCATCAATCAGCGCGGCCTCTTCCACTTCTACGGGAATGGATTTCATAAAGCCACAGAACATGAATACGGCAAGTCCTGCACCGAAACCGAGATAAATCACCCAGATATTCCAGGGAGTGTTCAGATGTAATCTGTCTGCGGTCTGAGACAGGGTAAACATAACCATCTGGAACGGTACCACCATGGAAAAAGCAAATAAAAAGTATAAAGCCTGGGATAACATACCCTTCACACGGGAAATGTACCATGCACACATGGAGCAGAACAGTAAGATTGCTGCTACAGAGGAAACCGTAATAAATAAACTGTAGCAGAAACTGCTCAGAAAGCCTTTGGATTCAATGGCATTCAAATAGTTGGAAAGTCCTGCAAACGTATCAGCAGTGGGAAGCTTAAATACGGTGCCGGTACTGATTGCAGACTCCTGTTTTAAGGAGTTAATCAGAATCATGACTGCCGGGTAAATCCAGAGTAAGGAGAGGATTGTCAGAATAACGATCCAGATGATATCTCCAACTTTTGTTTTCTTTTTCATTACTGCTGTACCTCCTTAGACCTTGTTGCCTTCAACTGAATCATTGAAATTGCGATAACCAATACGCAGAAGATGACTGCTTTCGCCTGTCCATAACCCTTCCACTGCATTCCTGCACGGGAGTAGAAGGTGTTAAAGATATTCATTGCCATCATTTCTGTTGCGTGGTTTGGTTCGCCACCGGTCAGAGCCAGGTTCTGGTCGAAGAGCTTGAAGGAGTTGGTCAATGTCAGGAATACACAAACGGTAATAGAGGACATAACCATGGGAATCTTTACCTTCAGGAGAATCTGCCACTTGGTAGCACCATCGATTTCCGCTGCCTCTGTGAGGGAATCCGGCACACTCTGCAGACCTGCAATGTAAATAATCATCATATATCCAATCTGCTGCCAGCACATGAGAATAATCATGCCCCAGTAACCTGCGGAGGAGTTCAACGCCAGCAGAGGTTTTTCTACAACTTTGAATAGTCTGATACATTTTTAAACTTATTGGCTGAATTCATAGTGTATCCTGCATAATAATTCTTTTCACTATTCTTTGATGGCTTTACATTTTCATTTTTTACATTTCCGTATGTGTATGTATTGGCATACGATGATACTCCATTAATTCCCATACTGCATCTCTCCTTTCTATTTAGCCTTGATTTTTTATTTGCAGGCTATTGGGTTTTGTTCGATACGCTTACTGCCATTGTAAAATTTGCCTCATAAGAAGCTACTGCCTGACTTATTGTGACAGTCTTAGCAGACGAACTACTCTCAGCCACCAATCGAGTTCTGGCATCCTGAGCGGATAACCTTTTATTTTGCGCATATTCTTCATAAGCTGTTCTTTCCGCTTGTTTTTTCTGAATCCGCTTTTTTTCCTGTTGTTTCTTTACCTGATTTTCTATTCTCTTTTTATTTTCTATTCTGCGCTCCCAAAAACTATTTTTTGACTTATCATTAAAAATCTTCCCACCATTCCCATTGTTATAACCAGCACTCCACATCTCAGCATGACATTCTTCTTTTGATGCTCCATAATATATTGTAGAAAACGCTCCTCCGCATATACCGGACCATTTATCTGGTTGTGACCAACCCACTTGCAAATCATTTAATACCCATGCTTCATACTCTGGATCATTCTTCATTGCTTCAAAACCCGCCTCTGAAATTGTAACAGATATTGACTCGCCTGCTCTTGTGGGGTGCATTGGAATTTGAGATATTTTATTGTAAATGTACTGCTTGTATTCCACCATCGTCATATCTTTAGCAGACACAGAACCTATTTTTGAATTGCCCACTATACTTCCACTAGCTTCGCTCTTTTCTCTTACACTATCCGCAAACCTTGTATCTTCCTTCTCCTGATCTTTAGCCGCATTTTTCTGTTGGTACTGATTGTAAGCCCGTGTCATATAGTTCACATTAATTGTATTACTCATAGTAACCTCCTTTACTTTCTTTATCGGATAAAATAACCTGTTCTCCTAGTCCCATATCATCAAACGACCATATTACGCACACAAAGACCATCTCTTTACAAGATAACCACTGCCTTAAATTCATTTTCATCGCAGGAAAGCACCATATCACCGCCATATTTATCCACAACTGCTTTTACATTTAACAGCCCAATGCCGTGATGATTCCCTCTTTTGCTCTTTATCGTGTCATTTTCAATTTCCACCTTTTCTGTCACCGGATTTCGCACCGCAAATATCAGTTTATGATCTTCGCACTCTAATTTCAGATGAATGACCGCTTTTCCGGTATTTTTCAGTACCTTTTCACTCTCCCGGATTGCATTATCCAATAAATTAGAGAGCAGAATCACAATCTCTTCCTCCTCCAGACAGATCTCCTGCAGATCCCCTACTTTCAGGATAACCGCTATGTGTTTCTCCTGCATGCTGCGGTACTTCTGGTTTAAAACAGCATTGACCACCGGATGATTTGTGTTGATTGCCGACATCTCGACAGCTATGCTCTCTGTCAGCTTCTGCGTAAATGAAAGTGCCTCATCTGTGTGTCCATTCTTTATCAATGTCTGGATCGTGGAAAGCTGATTTTTATAATCGTGCATTTTTCTTCGCTGACGCTCATAGATTTCTTCCCGGTCCTGATAATCTGCAATACGATTTTTCTGATTTTGTTCCGTAAGTACCGCAATTTTTATTCTCTCTTCTTTTTCAATGGTATTCTGCATGAACTCCATAAGGATAAGGTTAATCGCAACCAGTCCCACCGAAAGAAATAAAAATACATTCTGCATATCATCGTTTTCTGAATAAAACATAAGAATGAAACCGACCACCGTAAATACAGGAACACAGAAAAACTGTAACCATTCTTTTCCTGTAATCAGACCGCAGCTTTTTCTTGTCTTGCTAAATCTTCTGATAAACAACATCAGAATGATAAAAACCGTCTTTGATATCAGTGCCTGTAAAAACCATTTTTCTTGGATTGAACCTCCTCTTCCCAGCAAAACAGTCACATAATCAATCAATACAAGCATTGTATAGTTGATGATTGAAAACAAAAAACTCTGCCGGAAGGAAACTTCATAATAAGCCAGATTCAGGAAAGACATAACCAGTATAATCGGGATACATTTTAACATTCCGATCCATGCCCCTGTGACTGCTGCCAGATAAAGCACTCCGCAATAAACAAAAAATCTATATCTGTTCCTATATCCGCCATCTCTTTTTTCCATAAAAGTATCAAAAAAGTATAGCGTTCCTTTTACTTCCAGCATTTCCGCAATAAATGTCAATACCCAGAATGTCATGTTATTCTTCTCCCTTATACAGCATATATTCCCTCTTTACCTGTGCATATCGTGCCTTGGGAACCGGAATCTTTTTTCCCGTGGTAAGTGTCATCACATAACCGCTGATTTTTGTGATGTACCTCATATTTACAAGAAAACTTAGATGTGCCCGCACGAATCCCATATCCTTGAATTCATTTTCTAGTTCATCCAGTTTTTTATAAATCTGAAATGTCCCTTTTTCTGTATAAAATACATTTTTGTGAAGCTCTGTTTCTATATAAATGATGTCATCTGCATAAAGTTTTATCGTTCCTTCCACAAAACGAAATTCGAGAATCCTACGGTTTTTATTAATTTCTGCTATCAAATCATCCATACATTCTTCTATAGTATCTGCAAGGTTATCTTTCAGCAGAAAACGGCTTGCTTTCACCTTATATCCATCCAGTGCGTAATTCATGTATGCCGTCACCAGCACAACCGGAAGTTTTGGATATTTTTCTTTAATCCTCATAGCTGTTTTCAGCCCATCCATCCCCTGCATATTGATGTCCAGAAATAATATCTGACACGCTTCCAAAGCCGATTGTTCTTCGCATAACTGTTCTCCAGAATCATATTCTGTAATAGCAAACTCATAATTCTTTTTTTCACCATAGTCTGACAGCAAATCTGATAGATTTTTTCTGTCATCTATCCTGTCATCACAAATAATAATGTTCATATTTTTCATTCCTGTCTTTGATTTCTCTCATGCCTGTAAACCATACAAGTCTCACCTAGCACTCTTTATTATATCAAACAAATCTTCCGCTCGATCATTCTCCGCATCAAATGACTATTTTTCGCATAGAACGACTATCTCCTATAGAAACGCAGAAGCATTGGTTCAATAGTCATCCGAGATTCCCGTTTTGTAAACGAGTTTCACATTTTGAAAGCGACCTGCAAATTTTGTACCCGACTTTCCACTTTTGTAATGACTTTCCCGTTTTTTCCCTTGCTTTTATGATATAATCACCTTATGGCAGAGTATTTTTTTGCACAAAAACCGGACGTCAGTTTTGGCTTACAAATTTTGCAAGCCATAATTCACGTCTTCTGCTGTTCCTATTTCAGCCGGCGGTCTGTGCTTTATTCTGTCTTCTGGTTACTTTTTGAGAAGTCTTGCGGTGAGGTTGATGTCTTTGGCTGCAACCTCGTGGCATCTAAGCCTCTCCGCCAGGTCTTCTCCATAATAAAAGCTGAACGCTTCATACGGACTTTTTCCGTTCAGTTTCTTTCTCCGGTAGGAATTGATATGGTTCATCATCAGCTCTACGTCTGCCTGCGTCAGTTCATCAAAGCTTCTTCCTTTCGGCAGGATCCTGCGTATAAATTCATGTCCCACCTCGATCTCTGCTTTCTGGTACGGCGCACTTGGATTGCAGTAATAGATCCTCGTCCTTTGAAATCCTTTTCCATCCGGTCCGTTCTCTATACACTTGGGATTGGAAAACTCACTTCCGTTATCCGTCAGGATGACCGGAAACAGCTTCCTAAAATCCTGCCCTCCCAGCCGGTGGTACAGTTCATCATAAATATCTATCACTGACTTTGAGGTGTTCGCTTCCCGCAGGAACCCCAGCATCAGTGACACATTTACAAAATATATCGTCAGCAGGACTTTCCCTCCCTTGCTGCCGATCACGGAATCCATCTGCACCACTGCTGTGTCCGGATGCTGTTCCATATATACTTCGTAATCATGATAATTCCTTCCCACACGGCATCCACGGTCTACTTTCAGCTCCGGTTTTTTATATCTCGGACGGTACTTTACCTTTCTTGGCAGGTCTATGTTCCTGATATCAAACAGGCATCCATCCACGTAGTTGTAGAGGGTCTTTTCACTGCACATCAGTTCATCCTTATGTGTCAGGTAGATCTGATGGATAGACTGCCCCTGTTTTACCAACGGCACCAGGATTTCATTGAGTCTGGCGATTTCCCCTTCCGTAGCAAGGATCCCGCTTCGGGATTCCGATATCTTATCCGTTGCCCGCCTCTGGGCTCCCAGAGCATCGTAAACAGTTTTTGTCAGCGTACACTTCTTTACTTCACTGCATCCGTTGCATACATATGGCGGTTTAAAGCGATGGGTACATATTTCTTCTTCATAATGCTCGCAGTAACGGTTGCATATGAGTTCACACTGTTTACAGACAGCTACCAGTGGATGCCTGCAGTCATTTGTCCCACATACTTTTTTCCTCTTACATGCTTTTCTGTACTTGCAGGTATTATGCGGGTAACTTCCATAACCGGTGTCCTGTTCGATGGAATAGTTCCTGATCTCCTTTGTGATGGTAGTCCTGTCCCTTCCCAGTTTCTCTCCAAGCTCTGTGAAAGTCATGTGCTCCTTTAGTCCGCTTTCTATCTCCAGCCGGTCCTCATAATTTAAGAACTTTGCCATACTGTCTCCTTTCCCCCGCCAGCTGCTGAAGTTCTGTTAAAAAACAGGAAGAACATTTCTGCTCTTCCTGCATTTGTATCGTCACTTTCACTGCTGTAATTTATTCTGTTTGTAATCAACTTTCCCCCTCACACGGGAATTTCAAAAAACTATTGAGGCGCAGAAGCATTGTATCTCAAACTCTTTGAAATACAATGCTTCCCTGCATTTTCTATATCGTCATGTTGATATTATTACTTTACTATCCGGCACACCTTTTGGAGTGACTGTATCTATCAAAAAAGAAGCCAGCAGTTTATTCACACACTACTGACTTCCTATATTATTCATTTTATTTACTTCGCTGCGTCTCAGACAAGTTTTCCATCTTTAAACACAATCTCTTTTATTTCTTAATATGCTTAAAAAGTTTCGTAACAAACAAGGCTTTCAAGCGCTTTTCTATCCTTTGAATGTCTGTCTGGTGATGCCTTTTCTGTGTCAGCATATCCCACCGCAATAATTGCTATTGGTTCAAGGTTACTTGGAATATTAAACTCATTTCTGATAATCTCAGGATCAAAATATGTAAGCCAACAAGAACTAAGTCCTAAATCCTCTGCTTCTAATACTATATGATCCGCAACTATTGTTGCATCAACACTTACCATATCCTTTTTATCAAACGGACGCACAAAAACATCTGAATGATCCCCACATACAATGATAGCCAATGGGGCGCCATGATAATTTACTCCTTTAGACAATTTTTCTTTTGCTTCTTGGCTACTAATTACTAACAGTCTCTGCGACTGAGCATTTGCTGCTGTTGGAGCAATTCTGGCAGCCTCCAGAATTTTGTCCAATTTTTCCTTTTCAATCTCATCAGTTTTATACTTTCTTACAGAACATCTCTGTTTTGCTAAAGATAAAAACTCCATAAAAATATTCCTCACTTTCATTTTTAATACATTTTTGTTGTGCCTGCTCAACAAGTACGCTATAATGCTATCACAGTATTTCTTTTTTACAAGTATGCACTTTTAAGTGCCATACTACCCAAAATGATACTATGGATTCAAATTTCAGGAGGTCGTATATAATGAAACCATGTCAATCTTTCCAATGTCCAGTAGAAGCAACCCTTCAGCTTATAGGTGGTAAATATAAGTCACTTATCCTATGGCATCTCATTGGAAAAACACTTAGATTTAATGAATTAGGAAAGCTCATTAAATCTGCAACTCCCAAAATGCTTACCCAGCAACTTAGAGAATTAGAAAATGACGGATTAATCAACAGGGTCGTTTATCCTATAGTTCCTCCCAAAACCGAATACTCATTAACACCTTTTGGTGAAAGCATCATTCCTGTTTTGGAAGCTATGTGTAATTGGGGAAATTCCTACTTAGAAGGAACTGCTACATGTGTCAATTCTTGTTCTTCTATATAAATATCGTCTTTCTACCTAATTATACCTTCATTGTCTTTGCCAATGATGTAAGTAGCGCAGCCATCTCCGGATTTCCCAACACTTTCATCAACAACTCTGCATCCACTCCATCCGGCACCGTAATCGTACTGTTGCCTTCATCCTGCGCTTTCATCTGCGGATTGAGATTTTCCTTATTATAAAAGGCATTCTCCATAAGCTCCGCATTCTTCCTTCGGTCTTCATCAAGGATATGACCATACACTTCCGTTACCATATCTGCCTGAGCATGGCCGGAATCTCCCTGGACTGCTTTAATATCTCCTCCACTGAGTTTCAACTTGTAGGTGACACTGGTATGACGCAAACTGTGAAACACTACATCAGGCAGTCCCAGTTCATCTATGATGTCCTGCATCTTCGTCCTCAGATAGCTGTCCCCTATAGGAAGTCCGAAAGTTGTAGCCATAACCAGATTATAATTCTGATACTCATTTCCCAGTGCTTCAATGATTTCTTCCTGATCCTTTTTCAGATCGATCAGACATTGTGCCACAGATTTCGGAATGAACACTTTTCGCTTGCTGCTATCCGTCTTTGGTGATTTTAACACCCGGACTGTTTTATTATTTTTCTTCTGGCTTGGAAATATCATGATAATTTCTTTTGAATTGAGTGCTTCTATTGCATCCTTTGATACTCTCTCTACCTGTTTATTGATGATGACATAGGCTTTGTTATCTGCAATCGCCTCTTCCGAAATATCCATATCATCCCAGGTCAGTCCCAGAAGTTCACCGATACGAAGTGTTGCCGTAAATGCAAGATGAAATGCTATTTTGAGCATTTTGTTATCACAGGCTTCCAATGCCTGCATAAGCATCTCTGCTGTCCAGATTTCACGCTCCTGCTTCTTTGCTTTTGGAACGGTTGCATCCACAGCCGGGTTCTTTCCCATCATATCCCACTTTACCGCCTGGCGGAAACAGCTCCTTAATACCTTATGTATCTCATTTACTGTACTTTCCGTGATTGTTCCTGTACCATCCGGATTCTTTGTACTCTTTACCGCCGGCATTTTAAGAAGATCCTTATAATACTTCTCCATAAAATGTGTATTGATGCTTGCGAGCTTGGTATCTCCGATTGTGGGAAGAATGTAATTATTTATCAGAGCCACATTACCAGAGTAAGTGGAAACACCCCACTTGTCATGTCCATATATCTGCACATATTCTTCAATCAGTTCTTTCAATGTTGCACACTTTTGAACCTCAAATTTTCCGATAGACTGCTTGTACTCAATTTCTTTTTTCCGTTTATCTGCTTCTTTCTGCGTAGCAAATGTTTCAGATGTTGTATGTTCTTCTCCATTCTCATCCAGGATTTTATATACCACAGAGTATGTCTTTCCCCGGTGCCTGATAAATGCCATGTTATATCACTCCTTCCCTGTGCTCATTCAACCAGTTCAGGAACTGCTGTCTGTGAACCCTCAGAACCTTTCCGGCTCCGACACACTGGAATTCTCCTGACTGCATCCATTTGGTAACTGTCGATACACTCACTCCGGCCAGCTCCGCTGCCTCCTGCCTGGATATATATTCTTTTATCTCCAAGGATACTGTATCTTTTTCCTGTTCATCCCCATCATCCAGGATGTAATATACATTCTGAGCATTAAGGAATAGCTGAAAACTCTTTCTTGTGATCCACCTTTTATTATTGCAGATGGTGGAATCCAGAAGTCTTCCAATTTCTTCGCTCCTTGCGATTTTTGCCAATTTTTCCCGTGAAATCCCAAGCAGATCCGCCGCATCCTGCAAACAGATGTAATCATTCTCCAACTCCTCTGCTGTTGGAATATGTGGGACCTTGCGGTATACATCCTGATCTGCATACCACTTTTCAAATATATCAACCGGAATGCGTCTCACAAAATCCACTGTAATATACTCCAGCTTTTCATTTTTCCAGATATCATACAAATCGCAGTCATGTATTCCCAGAATATTTGCAGCTTCCTTAAATGAATAAGATTTTTCTCTTAACTCTTTTCCTGGTTCTTCGCCGTCCACTTTTTTATACTTCACCTGATTGGCATACCACTTCTCGAAACTGACAAGATCAATCCGCATCATCCCACCAATCACTTCAGTCTTAAAAAAATTTTTATGGACCAGCCAGTAACTGTCTGTCTTTTTTAGTCCTAGCAGCTTTCGCATTTCAGGCACAGACATGGTACTACGCCGGGTCAGCTTCTGTTCGGCACTTCGTTGCTGAATCTGTTTCCTTATCTCTGTCAAATCCTTCGCTTCACTCATACTGCGGCCTCCTTCTCACCCACTATAACATGTACGTCTGCATATCATTTAGAAGGTAAATTATATAGTTTCGGACTTCTGATCCAGCCATTCGTCAAAACTCTTCTTTGAAATACGATACTTGTTTCCAATCTGGATCCAGCGAAATTCATTTTTCTTCAACAGCTCATATACAGTCGGTCTGCTGATCCCAAGCATTTCCTGTACTTCCTTTACGGTATAGCATCTTTTTTCTGCAATATTCTCTGCTGTCATTCCCATTATGCAATCCCTCCCGGCTGTCCATCCATGAATCTCTTTACCTGCTTTTTCATACGGACTTTTATTTTCTGTATCTGCTGTCTCGCTGATTCATAGGTGATTCCCTGATCCTCTGCAATATCCGAAATTGTCTTTTCTTTCAGCAGATACTTGGTAAATGTCTCCTTTTCTGTGCCAAGAATCCCAAGCTGACTGTTAAACAGATTATAGTCTTTCCTCATATCACTGAGAATGTATGCATCCCTGATATATACTTCTGCCTGGTCCACTCCGTCCAGTACGTTACCTGAAAAATCACAGTTGATCAGCGCTTCCCTTGTAATAACATTGTTGATTGCTTTTCTT
>OHJX01000345.1_pt1 | contig 20130 bp, 12 predicted proteins | sample 1568671 | NCBI WGS metagenome assembly OHJX01 (sample SAMEA3879589, study PRJEB24766) | human gut metagenome | biome: human-associated habitat; feature: feces | place: USA | collected 1985/1987 | reverse complement strand
TTCCAATCATGCCAATGAACTTCCGTCTCCTTTTAAGGCGCTGCAGATGGGAAATGTGTGGAGAGCAGACAGACCCCAGAGGGGACGTTACCGTCAGTTTATGCAGTGTGATATTGATATTCTGGGAGAACCGACCAATCTGGCAGAGATTGAACTGATTCTGGCAACCACGACGCTGTTGGGAAAACTGGATTTTAAGAATTTTACCATTCGTATCAACGACAGAAGAATCCTGAAAGCGATGGCTGCGTACAGTGGATTTGCACCGGAATCTTACGATACGGTCTTTATTATTCTGGATAAGATGGATAAGATCGGTCTGGAAGGCGTCAGGGGAGAGCTGGAGAAGGAAGGATTTGCCAAAGAATCCATCGATACGTATCTGGCAATGTTTGAGGAGATTACCAGTGATGTCGCCGGAGTAAGATATGTGAAGGAAAAACTGGCAGGCGTCCTTGATCCTGCTTATGCAGAAGGTCTGGAGCTTATTATGAACAGCGTGGATGCAGTGAAAACAGCAGATTTTAAGCTGGCTTTTGATCCTACGCTGGTGCGGGGAATGTCTTATTATACAGGGCCGATCTTTGAGATTTCTATGGATGAGTTCGGTGGCAGTGTGGGCGGCGGCGGTCGTTATGACGAAATGATTGGAAAATTCACTGGAAATGATACCTGCGCCTGCGGATTTTCTATTGGATTTGAGCGTATCATCATGCTTCTGATGGAGAGAGGGTTTCAGGTTCCTCAGGCAGGAGGAAAGAAAGCGCTTCTTATCGAGAAAAATATGCCGGCAGAAGGTATGATGAAGGTTTTAAAGCAGGCGGAGGAAGAGAGAAAGAATGGTTCTCAGGTAACGATCGCTGTGATGAAGAAAAATAAAAAGTTCCAGAAAGAACAGTTAAAAGAAGAAGGCTATGAAGAAATTATAGAGTTCTTTGCAGACAGAATGTAAGAATTGGAGGAGAGAAAAATGGCAGAATCAATGAAAGGTCTTAAGCGGACACATCGCTGTACGGAAGTCACCAAAGCGCAGATCGGTGAAACCGTTACGCTGATGGGCTGGGTACAAAAGAGCAGAAATAAGGGTGGAATTATTTTTGTGGATCTCAGAGATCGTTCCGGTATTATGCAGCTGATTTTTGAAAATGGAAGTATCAGTGAGAAAGGATTTGAAAAAGCCGCAAAGCTGAGAAGTGAATTTGTAATTGCCGTTACCGGTGTGGTGGAGGCCCGTTCCGGAGCAGTCAATGAAAATCTGAAAACAGGAGAAATAGAGATCAGAGCCAACGATCTGAGAATTCTTTCCGAGGCAGAGACACCGCCGTTTCCTATTGAGGAGAACAGCAAGACGAAAGAAGAACTGCGTCTGAAATATCGTTTCCTTGATCTTAGAAGACCGGATATCCAGAGAAATCTGATCATGAAATCCAAAGTATCTACATTGACCCGCCAGTTTATGGCGCAGGAAGGTTTTTTGGAGATCGAGACGCCGATGCTTACCAAGAGTACGCCGGAAGGGGCGAGAGATTATCTGGTGCCCAGCCGTGTACATCCGGGAAATTTCTATGCGCTTCCGCAGTCTCCGCAGTTGTTTAAACAGCTTCTGATGTGTTCCGGTTATGACCGTTATATTCAGATTGCCCGCTGCTTCCGTGACGAGGACCTGCGAGCAGACCGTCAGCCGGAATTTACCCAGATCGACATGGAGCTGTCTTTCGTAGATGTGGACGATGTGATCGATGTGAATGAGCGTCTGCTGGCATACCTGTTTAAAGAAGTATTGGACGTAGAAGTTCCGCTTCCGATCCAGAGAATGCCGTGGCAGGAAGCGATGGACCGTTTCGGATCGGACAAGCCGGATCTGCGGTTTGGTATGGAGCTTCAGAATGTGTCTGAGGTTGTGAAGGGCTGTGAATTTGCAGTATTTAAAAATGCGCTGGAAAACGGCGGTTCTGTTCGTGGTATCAATGCAAAAGGACAGGGCGCTATGCCGAGAAAGAAAATCGATAAGCTGGTAGACTTTGCAAAAGATTATGGCGCTAAGGGACTGGCTTATGTGGCAATCCAGCCGGATGGAACGGTAAAATCATCCTTTGCGAAATTCATGAAGGAGGAAGAGATGGACGCCCTCATCAAAGCGATGGACGGTGAGGCAGGAGACCTTCTTCTCTTTGCAGCAGATAAGAATAAAGTGGTGTGGGATGTGCTGGGAGCGCTTCGTCTGGAACTTGCCCGTCAGATGGAGCTTCTCGATAACTCCGAATACCGTTTCGTATGGATCACAGAATTTCCATTGCTGGAGTGGTCTGAGGAGGAAAATCGTTTCAAGGCGATGCATCATCCGTTCACGATGCCTATGGAGGAAGACCTTCCTTATATCGATTCCGATCCTGGAAGAGTGCGAGCAAAAGCGTATGATATCGTATTGAATGGTACGGAGATCGGCGGCGGAAGTGTGAGAATCCACCAGAATGATATTCAGGAGAAGATGTTCGAGGCGCTGGGCTTCACAAAAGAACAGGCGTATGAACAGTTCGGATTCCTTCTGACGGCATTCAAGTACGGTGTTCCTCCTCATGCAGGTCTGGCATATGGTCTGGATCGTCTGGTTATGCTTATGGCAAAACAGGAGAGTATTCGTGACGTAATCGCATTCCCGAAGGTGAAAGATGCATCTTGTCTGATGTCCGAGGCTCCGAATGTGGTAGATGAAAAACAGCTGGAAGAGCTGGGAATCGCTATCCGCAAGCAGGAAGAAGAATAAAAGAAAAAAAGAAAGAACTGCAGTTTAAAACGTATTTGGAATATTTATCCATGTTCCGCTCAGTCTGCGCTCACTTTGAGCTTGTAATCTCAAAGCGTGCTCCACAAATTCGCGGAAAATGGATACATATTTCTGAGCATTGTTTTATGCTGCAGTTCTTTTTGGCATCAAGGTTGAGAGGGGCTGTCGTTTAGTTTTGCAGATGGGTGGAAACTTCGTCGATTGCCTCTGGCAGATTGCCAAGGAGGGCATTTTCCACTTCATCGTTCATTTCCATAGTCCAGTTGGCGCCGTCATTTTTCATGGTGATGGTGACCGGGGTAGAGGTGGAAGCTGTATTTTCCGTGATACAGGAAATGAGGATTTCATTTGCCCGGGTAAGCCGTCCCCCTATCCCGTCCTGAAGCGCTTGAGCTGTTTGCGTGTATTCTGCAACCTGGGTCTGGTAATTGCTCATCATGGACCGGCAATCGCAGCTGGTAAGTTCCAGTTGAACAACGGCGCTCACACCGTCAGCGGAAATTTCTTCCGACAGAATGGAATAATCCAGATAGGTGAGAAGCTGTGCAGCGAGAGCACGGGAGATGGTGCGGCGATATTCGGCGTCTCCGGTGAAAATACTGTCCAGATTCAGATAACGGCTGAGCTGTTCGGAGTCAAATTCTTTTAAGGTATCCAGATGAATGGAAATGATTTCCGAAGGCGTAAACAGGTTGACATCCGATACATGGGAGGAAAAATTACCAGTGAGAGCGGTGGTAAGATCTCCGGGGGCATCAATACTCCAGACCTTATCAGAGCGTGTCAGCGAAATTGTATAGAGGGAGGTGACCGTGTCTGCCGGCTGATCTTTTAGCACCTTTCCCAGCAGAAGATAGCAATCTTCCAGTGAAAAAGAGACGCTGGAGGGCGTAGCAGTATTTTGAATCTGCTTGCGCATTGCCTGCTGGGAATAATTTTTGGCAAGCTGCTTTCCGTCAATGGTAGTAAGCTGTACGGTGACGAGAGCGTGGCTGCCGTCCTTTTCTACTTTTTTGATCTGGTAGGAAAAGTCCTTGTAAAATCCTGAGAAAATATCTTTGATTCCATCCGGAATGGTTTTATCGGAGGATTCCGTGGGGAAGAGGTCTTCATAGGAAAGATAGTTTTCCAGTTCCTCAGAATCGGTCTCTTTTAAGAGCGAGAGTTCATGGCGGACTAATTTTACCGGGTCCTGGTCATAAGGGATCTGTTTTTCCATATAAATAAAAAGAAAAATCAGACCTGTCAGTTCAAGGATCAGGATCAGAGGGATGCCGATGGTGAATTTTTTGTGCCGGGTCTTATGATGAAACGCATACATACCCAAAAGACATCCGGGAGCGCCGCCTAAAAGGGCAAACAGAAAAAGCACAGATTCCCGGATGCGCCAGCGGTTGTGGATGGCTTTATATTTGTCCAGGGCAAACGCAAAGATTCCTCCCAGATTGATCAAAAGAAAATAAATAATAAGGTAACGCATGGTATGTCCTCCTGAAAGTTTTAACTGGTTTCAGTTTATCAGAAAGGAGAAAAATGTCAACTGGGAGGAGAAAGAGAGAGATTATTATATAAAGAGTAAGGGAAAAGTAAGGAACTGCCAGAAGGATAATGATATAATGAAAGCGAGTGAGCGGGAAAAGACCGCGTGTGTGCAAGAGGATTTGTTCAGGAGGATCATAAATGAAGAAAAAGACATTGGTAATAGGAAGCCTGGCGGGAGCAGGAGTTCTTGTGGCAGGCGTAGGGATCTGGGCAGTAGTGGGAAGAGGAGATGGAAACACTTCCGATAATGTGGTGTATGTAAATTCAGTGGAAAATATTATGAATCCCGGCAGTGGGAATGGAGCGATCAATCGTTTTGCCGGTGTCGTGGAGACGCAGCAGAAGTTGGAGATCCAGGTAGAACAGGATAAAACGGTTAAGGAAGTATTTGTGGAGGAAGGGCAAACTGTGGAGGTGGGGACTCCTCTGTTTGAGTATGATACGGAAAAGACGGAAGAAGAACTCAGCAAAGCGAAACTGGAACTGGAAAGGATCAGCAATACCATAGGAAATAAGTATAATGAGATTGCTGCGCTGGAAAAGGAAAAAAACAGCGCCGATCAGGAAGCAAAACTGGATTATACCATGCAGATTCAGAGCGCGCAGATGGAATTAAAACAAAGTGAGTATGAGAAGAAGAGTAAGCAGGTGGAGATTCAGAAATTACAGGATACTCTGGAAAATGCTCAGGTAGAGAGCGAGATGGCGGGGGTTGTAAAATCTATCAACGACGGTTCTTCCGGTGAGATGAATTACAATGGAGAAAGTCAGGCTTTTATGACGATCATAGCCATGGGTGATTTTCGGATCAAGGGGAAGATCAACGAACAGAATATGGGAGCGATCATTTCTGGACAGCCGGTGATCATTCATTCCCGGGTGGATGAAGATGTGACCTGGAAGGGAACCATGGGAGAAGTGGATATGCAGAATCCGGGCAATGACAGCGGCAACTTTTATATGTCCAGTGGAGACGGAACTACCCAGTCAAACTCTTATCCGTTCTATGTGAATCTGGATTCCTCCGAGGGGCTGATGCTGGGGCAGCATGTATATATTGAGGCAGATTACGGTCAGGAAGAAAAGAAAGCGGGAATCTGGCTGGACGAATCTTTCGTGTGTGATGTGGATGCTGAGCCTTATGTGTGGGTGGATAACGGAAAAGGAAAATTGGAGAAAAGAGAGATTACTCTGGGGCAGCATGACGAAGAATTGTTCCAGTATGAGATTGCAGACGGTCTCACTGCAGAAGATCTGATTACCTATCCGGAAGACGGATTAAAAGAGGGAATGGCAACGGCAAAGGGAGAGAATGGCAGAATGGGACAGAGTAATCCTGAGATGCCGGAAGGAGATCCTGGTCTGGAAATGCCGGACACAGAATCCGTACCGGAAGGAGAGACGGTTCCAGAAGAGGGAGATGCTCCGGCAGATGACGGAATGCTTTTGTATGACGGTGAGACGGAAGGCGCAGGGGGCGCAGCAGACAAGTCGAATGAAATAAGCGGTGGAACGGAGGATGGACAGTGATTCTTGAATTAAAAGATATCTGTAAAGATTATATTCAGGGGAAAATGGTGATTCCGGTGTTGAAACATGTGGATTTTCACATGGAAAAGGGAGAATATGTGGCGATCATGGGACCTTCCGGTTCTGGAAAAACCACATTGATGAATATTGTAGGTTGTCTGGATCAGGCAACTTCCGGACAGGTGATCCTGGATGGGCAGGATATCAGCAAGTGTACAGATAATGAAATGTCAGATCTGCGTTTGCATAAGATCGGCTTTGTATTTCAGAATTTTCAGCTTCTGCCCAAGCAGACGGCGTTGGAAAATGTGGAACTGCCGCTTACCTATGCGGGAATCCCTAAAAAAGAGAGAAAAGAGAGAGCGCTGGCAGCACTGAAACGAGTTGGTCTGGAGGAACGAGTGGATTTTCAGCCCAATCAGTTATCGGGAGGTCAGAAGCAGAGAGTGGCGATTGCCCGGGCTATGGTGAATAACCCCAGGATTCTTCTGGCGGATGAGCCGACAGGAGCTCTGGACAGCGCTTCCGGTGAACAGGTGATGGAGCTTTTCCAGCGGCTGAACGATGAGGGAGTCAGTATTTTGATGATCACTCATGACAGTGAAATTGCAGGATATGCACAGAGAAAAGTGGTCATTCGTGATGGAATCTTAAAAAAGGAGGGATAACCCGTGAAAAAGAAATGGATAGTGGCTGGTACGGTGGCGGGGGTCATCCTTCTTACCGGGGTGACCGTATATGCGGTGAAGAAAAGCAATGAGGAAAAGGTAAAGGTTGTATCTGTACAGGAGATGATGGGGTATGGAGGCGATATGAGTAATACCAGCATGTCTGGAAATATCACCTCCGATGTGTCTCAGGACATTTATCTGACGGACAGCCAGGTGGTAGACGAGATCTTTGTAGAGGAAGGTCAGACGGTTAAAGAAGGAGATAAGCTGATCTCCTATGATATGACGCTGGTGAATCTGCAGATGGAAATGAAGAAATTAAGTAAGGAAAGTATTGAACTTAATATAAAAAAAGCGCAGCGGGAAATCAAGAAGCTGAAAAACACAACACCTGCCAGTGGAAATGGAGGGATGGATGATCCTGGCTTTATGGATCCGGGACTGGAAGAGCCCATGGAACCGGAAGAACCTATGGAGCCGGAAGAACCGGAGACAGAACCTGCTGCAGCGCTGGCGCAGCTGGATCAGGAGTCAGAACCATACATGGGATCTGGCACAGAAGAAGACCCCTATCATTTCCTTTGCAGTCAGAAAGGCGTTGTGCTGGGAAGTTTTCTGAATCGTATGGCAGAAGAACAGTGCTTTTTTCTGATCGAAGTGCGAGAGGGAGATTTGAGTAATGGAGCGCTGATGAAGGTTTGGGGACAGAAAATCAGCGAGGAAAATTTCAGCGCCGATCCAGAGATGAAATATCGGGTGGAGCTGGGAATCTTTGAGGAAGAGGAAGAAATTCTTCATCCTCAGGCATTTTCGCGGCTTACAGCGCAAGATATAGAGCAGAAGAACTGGTGCAAGGGAGATGGCAGTCGGGAAAAACCGTATGTATTTCTTGTGACAGCCGATGGAACGGTGGAAGGCAGCTTTTTTAATAAAATGAAAGAGCTGGGCGGATATTTTCGTATTGAGGTGAGAGAAGACGGCGTATACAGCGGCATCTTGCTGAAAGCATGGGAACAGGATGCTGAGAATCTGGGAGAATTTGAAGATGGGACGGTGTATGTGGTTGGACTGGAAGAAAAGAAAGCGGAGCCAACGCCAACGCCAGAACCAACGGGAACGCCGGAACCAACGACAACGCCGGAACCAACAGGAACACCGGAACCAACGACAACACCAGAGCCGTCAGCGACGCCGGAGCCAACGACAACACCAGAGCCGCCAGCGACACCGGAACCAACGACAACACCGGAGCCGTCTGGAACACCAGAAGCGACACCGACGCCAGAAACGCCGACAGATGCACCGGTCAATCCAATGACAGCCTCATCCGCTGTTTATCGGAAGGTTATTCCTCTGGCAAATGAGAATACGGTGGATGGAGCTATGGGTTCCATGGGAACGGTGGGATCTGTTCCTGAGGGAAGTATGACGAAGGAAGAGATTCAAAAACAGATTAAAGAGAAAGAAAAAGAGATCAGAGATTATCAGCTGGATCTGAAAGAAGCAGATCTGGAATTGAAAAAGATCAATAAAGAGCTGAAAAATCAGACAATAACCAGTACGCTGAACGGCGTGGTAAAGACCGTGGGAGACCCGAAAAAGAAGAATACCGATGGAAAACCGCTGATTCAGGTGGTGAGCAGTGAAGGGCTTTACATTCAGGGAAATATCAGTGAGATGCAGCTGGATAAGCTTCAGGTGGGACAGATTTTAAATGGTTTTTCCTATGACACGGGAGTAAACTTTACCGCTGAAGTAAAGGAAATTTCTCCGTATCCATCGGAAGGTAATGACTATAATAATGCAAATGCGTCCATGTATCCTTTTACCGCATATATCCAAAATGCGGAGGGACTGAAAAATAACAGTTATGCAGAGCTGACTTTTGGGGATGACGGCGGTGATTTATCCGGTGGAGGAATCACGATTGAAAAAGCTTTTGTCAGGACAGAAAATGGTCAGTATTACGTTATGGCAGAGGATGGAAAAGGACGTCTGGAAAAGAGACCGGTGCAGGTTGCGCGTATTTGGTATGGATCTCAGTATGAGATTTCCAGCGGTTTGACGATGGAAGATAAGATTGCATTTCCTTATGGCAAAAAAGTGAAAGAAGGAGCTAAGACAGAAGAAGGATCTATGCAGGATCTGTACAGGTAGGAGGGAAAAGAATGTTTGAAAATATAAGGCTGGCTTTTGGAGGAATCTGGTCTCATAAAATGCGGTCATTTCTTACCATGCTGGGAATTATTATTGGAATTGCATCGATTATTTCCATCGTTTCAACTATTCGTGGAACGAATGAACAGATTAAGCAGAATCTGATCGGGGCAGGAAATAATAACGTGGATGTAAAACTCTATCAGGGGGAAGGCGAGTACTATATGGATCAGGGAAACCCTGAGGGAGTTATGGTGGTTCAGAAAGAACAGAAGAAAAAAATCCGGGCTCTGGATGGTGTAAAAAGCGCAACTTTTTATAATAGAAGAAGCTATGCGGATGGGATAACGTATCAGGACGTTTCTCTGGATGGAGGAAGTATTTACGGAGTAGATCAGGACTTTCTGAAGACCAAAGGATATGTGGTACAAAACGGAAGAGGATTTGTGGAGGCTGATTATACTGGTATCCGCAAAGTGGCGCTGCTGGATGATGTGGCGGTGCAGACACTTTTTCCGGGAGAAGATCCTGTGGGGAAAACAATGGAAGTGCGGGGAGAACCTTTTACCATTGTAGGATGTATTCGAAAATCTGATGCATTCGAGCCGGTGATCAACAGTATGGAAGATTATTATATGTATAATCAAAATTCTCAGGGGATGCTTCTGATCCCTCAGGTTACCTGGCCGATTATCTATAATTTTGACGAACCGATGGATGTGAGTGTCATGGCAGAAGACACAGACAGTATGAGCAGTATCGGAAAAAAAGTAGAAGATATTATGAACGAACTGGTGGTATCAGCGGGAGCTTCTCAGGAAGGAGAAGCAGATAACAGTATCTCTTATAAAGCGGCAGATCTTTTGAAAACAGTGAAAGATTTGCAGAAAGTCAGTGAAAATACAAATAAGCAGCTGTTGTGGATCGCAAGCATTTCTCTTCTGGTGGGCGGTATCGGCGTTATGAATATCATGCTGGTATCAGTGACAGAGAGGACCAGTGAGATTGGTCTGAAAAAAGCGATTGGTGCGAGAAAGAAAAAGATTCTCTGGCAGTTTTTGACAGAGGCAGCGGTGCTTACAAGTATAGGAGGAATCTTGGGCGTGATCGCAGGAATCATACTGTCTCAGGTTATTGCCAAGATGTCTCAGACTCCGGTTTCCATCAGCGTGCCGGCAAGTGTTCTGGCGGTTGTGTTTTCCATGGCTATCGGTATTATTTTCGGTTTGCTTCCATCTATTAAGGCGGCAAATCTGAACCCGATCGATGCGCTGCGCCATGAGTAAGATAGGAAAAAAGGATACTTAAGAAAAAAATAATATTTTTTTCACAGCGATTTCACCAAAAGAGCAGGGAAATGGTATATAATGACATCAGTGAATTTAACGGGGGTTTTTGTATGAATATATTATTTTTTTTGACACCAAAGAGTGAAGTGGCACATGTATGTAACGACGATACGCTTCGGCAGGTACTGGAGAAGATTGAATATCATAAGTATACGGCGATTCCCATGCTGAATAAGCATGGAAAGTATGTGGGAACGGTGACGGAAGGAGATCTTCTGCGCTATATTAAAGAAAAGTATTCTCTGAATCTTAAGAATGCAGAGGATTGTGCGATCAGCCGTGTTCCTCTCCGGTGGAAATATATGCCGGTGAGTATTGATTGTGATATGGAAGATCTGGTGGAAGTCGCCATGAGACAGAATTTTGTTCCGGTAGTGGATGATGCAGATAACTTCATTGGGATTATCAGAAGAAGCGATATTTTGAAATATTGTTACACAAAGAGCAAAGGGGAGAGTCGAACAGTGACAGTTTCCCCGAAAGAGCGAGAAAAGCTGCTGGTGTAAAGAAAGACAGTAATCAGACGTGTGCTGTGAACGGAGAGAACAGGAACATTGCGGAACCCGGTCGAATTTTTTCGACTGGGTTTTTCGATTGCCATTCTTTGGAGATAATGATATAATGGGAAAATGAGAAGTGAAAAGTAACTGGAGGAAAACATGAATACAATCATTGAGTTAATTACAGAAGAAGTAAAGAATGCATTTCAGAAAGCAGGATATGATGCGTCTTATGGAAGAGTAACACTTTCCAATCGTCCTGATTTGTGTGAATATCAGTGCAATGGAGCTATGGCTGCTGCAAAAGAGTATAGAAAAGCGCCGGCTATGATCGCAAAAGATGTGGTGGAACATCTTGCAGAATCCAAAGCTCTGGAGATGGCGGAAGCGGTGAATCCGGGATTTATCAATCTGAAGGTATCCGGCGACTTTTTGGCTCAGTATTTGCAGAATATGAAAACAGCAGAGAATCTGGGTGTGGAGAAAGCGAAGAAATCGAAAAAGATGGTTTTGGATTATGGCGGACCGAATGTGGCAAAACCTCTCCATGTAGGACATCTGCGGTCTGCGATTATCGGCGAGAGCATCAAGAGAATGGGAAGATTTCTGGGACATGAGATCATTGGAGATGTGCATCTGGGAGACTGGGGATTACAGATGGGTCTGATCATCACCGAACTTCGAAAAAGACAGCCAGATCTGGTGTACTTTGATGAAAATTATCAGGGAGAATATCCGGAGGAAGCGCCGTTCACCATTGGAGAACTGGAGGAGATTTACCCTTGCGCTAATGGAAAATCAAAAGAGGATGAGGCGTATAAGGCAGAAGCTTTGGAAGCGACTCATCAGCTTCAGATGGGAAACAGAGGTTATCGCGCTTTGTGGCAGCATATTTTGCGTGTTTCAGTTGCCGATCTGAAGAGAAACTATGCAAATCTGAATGTGGATTTTGATCTGTGGAACGGAGAGTCCGACGTTCAGGATTATATCGCGCCCATGGTAAAAGATCTGAAAGACAGAGGACTGGCATACGAAGATCAGGGAGCAGTGGTGGTGGATGTGAAGGAAGAGACAGATACCAAGGAAGTACCGCCCTGTATGATTCTTAAGTCTGACGGAGCTGCTTTATATACCACAACAGATCTGGCTACAATCGTAGAGCGCATGGAGAAGTATCAGCCGGATGAGATCTTATATGTGGTGGATAAACGTCAGGAGATGCATTTTGTACAGGTATTCCGCTGCGCAAGAAAAGCAGGAATGGTGAAAGAAGATACCAAATTATCTTTCCTGGGCTTTGGCACCATGAATGGAAAGGACGGAAAGCCGTTTAAAACCAGAGATGGCGGAGTTATGCGTCTGGAGAACCTGATCCGGGAGATCAATGAAGAAATGTACAAAAAGATCGTAGATAATCGGAGCATCAAGGAAGAAGATGCAAGAGCTACTGCGAAAATCGTAGGATTATCCGCGATTAAATACGGCGATCTTTCCAATCAGGCGTCTAAGGATTACATTTTTGATATTGAAAGATTTACCTCTTTTGAAGGAAATACAGGACCGTATATTTTGTACACAACAGTTCGTATCAAATCTATTTTGAGCAGATATGAGGAAGAAGGACAGAAAGCGGAAGAAGCAGTGATGAAAGCGCCGGTAAGCGCCAGTGAAAAAGCGCTGATGCTGGAAACGGCAAGATTTAACAGTGTGGTTGTGAATGCTTTTGAGGAAAAGGCGCCGCACAAGATCTGTTCCTATATTTATGAACTGGCGAATGCATTTAATCGTTTTTATCACGAGACAAAGATTCTTGCAGAGGAAGATCAGGAGCAGAAAAAGTCCTTTATCGCTTTGTTGGTGCTGGTGAGAAATGTTTTGGAAGCATGCATTGAGATGTTGGGATTTGGCGCTCCGGAGAGAATGTAAGCGTATTAAAGAAATGGAAAGAAAACATAGTTTTTTATGTATCCTGCTGCTTTTTGTCCTGTTTGTTTTTGGGATTCTTACAGGATGCGGGGAGATGGAAAAAAGCAGTGAGAGAAAAGAGCGTACCGAGCAGGAAAGCGAGGAGAGCGCTTTGACGCCGGAGCCTTCTTTGGAGCCAGAACCTACGGAAACGGAAGAAGCGGAGGAGCTTGTTCAGGAAGAAGAAGCTGTTCCGGTTCTTACGCCGGAAGAGCCGGAGATTCTGGAAACTGGCTGGAAGGTTGCGATTGACCCGGGACATCAGGCGAAGGGAAACAGTGAGCAGGAACCAGTGGGACCTGGAGCTTCAGAGATGAAGGCAAAGGTAGCGTCCGGTACGTCTGGAAGAACCACGGGGGTTGCAGAATATGAACTGAACCTTGCAGTGGGATTGAAGTTAAAAGAAGAGCTTCTGAACCGGGGATATGAGGTTTATATGATCCGTGAGACCCATGACGTGGATATCAGCAACGCCCAGAGAGCGCAGCTGGCAGCAGAATCGGGAGCGGATATTTTAGTGAGGATTCATGCAAATGGTTCGGAAAACAGTTCCGTTGCGGGGGCTTTGACTATGGCGCCCTCCTCTGTCAATCCCTACATGGGAGGGGAATTGGTGGAACAGTGTCAGAAACTGTCGGAGATTATTATTGAGTCCTTTTGTGAGACGACGGGAGCGAAAAATCAGGGTGTTTATCAGACAGATACCATGAGCGGTCTGAACTGGTGTACCATTCCGGCAACAATCGTGGAGATGGGATATATGACCAATCCGGAAGAAGATACGAAAATGCAGACGGAGGAATATCAGAGTATGATGGTCCAGGGAATTGCCAACGGCATTGACCGGTACTTTCATTCTTCGTAGAGTTTTTGAGGCTCAGCTTAGGCAGTTTGCAAATTTATAAGCGGAAAGAGAGCAGTCATTTATGTCACAAGTTATATTATTTGATCTGGATGGTACTTTGACGGAGTCAGGTGAAGGTATCACCAAAAGTGTACAATATGCATTGGAAAAAATGGGTCATACAGAAGAAAATCTGGATCGGCTGCGCTGCTTTGTGGGTCCGCCTTTAAAAGAACAGTTTATGAGATTTTGCGGATTTGATGAAGAACAGGCAGAGCAGGCGGTGGCGTACTACCGGGAAAGATATACCGGTGTGGGAATCTTTGAAAATAAGTTATACCCCCAGATTCCAGAGCTTTTGGAGATACTGAAAATCAATGATAAAATTCTGGGAGTGGCGTCATCAAAACCGGAAGTTTTTGTAAAACAGATTCTGGAATATTTTAATATTGCACAGTATTTTCAAGTGATCACCGGCAGCGAGCTGGACGGAAGAAGAACGGATAAGGCGGAAGTGATCGAGGAAGCTTTGCATCGTCTCCATATGGAAAATGAACGGGACAAGGTTCTTATGGTGGGAGACAAAGAACACGATGTATTGGGAGCAAAAAGCTGCGGAATACAGTGTGTAGGTGTAGCTTACGGATATGGAACACGTGAAGAACTGGAAAAAGCAGGCGCTGTTTATATTGCGGAAGACGTGGAGGATCTGGGGATTCTTGCCAGCCCTAACGATGAAGAAACGACAGAGTATGTAGAATCTGTAAGAAAACCTTTGCGGATGCAAAGAAAGAAAAAAATCACCAGATCGGGGAATGAGGAAAGAAAATCAGTGGCAGTTCCGTCTGAAAACTCCGATGCAGCTTTTGCTGGAAGTAAAAATACCGCATTGTTTATCTGGCGGCTGATCTATCCGGTCCTGATTCATTATGGAGCGGCGATTGTTTCGATTTTGATATTTCTGGCATATTATACGTGGCGGATGGACAGTAGTTCCCTGATAGAAAATCCGCTGATCATCCAACAAAAATTACTGGATTCCACGTTGCAGCAGTTGATGCTGACTTCAGTGACGGCGGGACTGATCTGTTTTGGGCTTTACAGAAAAGATCAGACCAGAAGAAAAGAAGGTTCTCTGGGAAGAGGGATAGATTTCGTATGGAGTCCGCCGGTGGTATGGTTTTCAGTGATTGTTTTGGCGGTGGCGGGAAGCCAGTTACTGAATGATCTGATCATAATTTTCCATCTGAATGATATCTTCCCCTCGTATCAGGAAATGACAAGTGTTTCCATGGCGGGGCAGCCGATGTGGGTTCTGTTTCTGGCAGTGGGTATTTTTGCGCCTGTTACAGAAGAACTGGTATTTCGTGGTCTGGTCTTTCGGAGGATGAAGGATGAAATGAAGACGGTAACGGCGATTGTTTTATCTTCTCTTATCTTTGGACTTTATCATGGAAATATGGTGCAATTTTTGTATGCATCTCTGCTAGGAAGCCTTCTGGCAGTTATTTATCACAGAACAGGAACGCTGTGGACTTCGATTCTGGCGCATATGGCGGCAAATCTGTGGAGTCTGTTTGGCGGTATCTGGTGGGCAAAATTACAGGAAAGCCTTCCGTTTGGAGTGGGAATTGGAATTTTGCTGGAACTTTTGCTGTGTGTGATACCTGCATATTGGATCTTTGCAAATAAAAGAAAATAAAAAGGAAAACGCAAGTTGAAATTTGCTTGACAAGATTCGACTTGCGTTTTATAATGGATGTTATCAGTTCATATTTTATCAATTCAGGGAGTTCTCCCGATGATTTCACAAGAGAAAAAAGAGAACAGGAGGTGAGGAATTGCAGCTTGGGACAGGAGTCTGTCTGCAGGAAAGATATTTTCTTATGGAAGTTCTGGGAATAGGAGGAACCAGTACGGTTTTCCTTGCCATGGATGAAAGAATTCAGCGGAAAAGAGCAGTGAAAGCGATTCGAAAAGCAAAATTTTCAGGACAGAGGCTCTGGGAAAAGGAAAGCTTGCTGCTCAAACGGCTTCATCATAGAAATATTGCTGAGATTTTTGATATTCTGGAAGATGAGGAATTCATTTATTTCGTGATGGAATATGTGGAGGGATATACGCTTCGGGAACTTATGTCTACCGGGCATCGTTTTTCACAGAAAAAAGTAGTTGATCTGGGTGTTCAGATCTGCGAGGTGTTGAGTTATTTGCATGGGCAGAAAGCGCCGATTCTTTATGGAGATTTGAAACCGGAAAATCTGATGCTGGAAAAAACCGGAAGGATTGTTCTAATTGACTTTGGAGCTTCCCGCTTCCTTGATAAACCGGACAGAGTGTGCTGGGGAACAGAAAGATATGCGGCTCCGGAACAGAAAGAAGATTGGGAAAGCGGGGATGCGAGATCAGACTTGTACAGTCTGGGAATTATTTTGTATGAGATGTACTATGGGAAGAATTTTTCAGGGACATTTTCAGACAAACCGATCTCGGATTTGGAGAAGATTATAGAAAAATGCATCCGGCGGATTCCTAAGGAGAGATATCAGAGCGCTCAGGCGGTGAAAAGAGAATTAAAATGCTCCGGTAAAGGAAATTCATATAAAATGAAAATTTTCTGTTTTGGGACAGTTTGCAGTTTGTCAATAGGGCTGCTGGTTCTTTCGAGGATTTTTTCGCAGCAGGCAGAGATTTTATTCCGGGAAGGATATGAACGCTATATGACAGCGGGAAGACGAGGAATGGAAACAGAAGAGAGAGTTGGGGCATTTTTGAAAGCGATAGACCTGAATCCCTGGAAACCGGATGGATATGCTGCTTTGTTGGAAGAATATCGCCAGGACGGATTTTCTCAGGAGGAATATAAAACCTTTTTGGAACTTCTGGGGAAAGAAAGCGGGCAGGGAATTTCTTATGAGGAGTGTCTTGCTCAGTCGGAAGAAGCCTATGGAAGATTATCGTATGAGTTGGGACTTGCCTGCTATTTTGAATGGGAGGGGTATGGAAATAAACAGTATGCGTTCCCATGGCTGGAGCAGGCGGGAAAATGCGAGAAAATTACCGGAGAGGAGCGACAAATGAGTATGTGTCTGGCGTCGATTGCAGCGTATCACGGAAGGATAAAGATGCAGGAGGGAGAGCTTACTCATCCAGAGCAAGAGCTTATCCGCAGATATTGGAAGGATCTGCAGAAAATGCTGGACATACCAAGATCGGCGGAATTGGAGAGGCTTGTCTGTAAAGAAGTGGCAGGACAGATCCTACAATATCTTGCCGTCTTTCAGGAATGTGGCATTGAGGGACAGGAATTGAAAAACTGTCTGGAAGAGATACGAACCAAGGATGGGGAATTGGAAACAGTGATCCGGGAAGGGGAAGGATTGCTGGAACTGATGGATGTGGCAGAAGAAAAGACCTGAAGAGAGAAAGGAGAGGGTATGGAACTTCGGGTAATCGCAGAGAGAATGCGCACGACCTCCGAGTATCTGAGAGGAGCGGCGTGGATTGGTATGGGTATTTCTTTTTTGCGAGCGATTTCTATGGGAAAATATTTATGGAAAGCCAAAAACAAGAGAAAAATGCGATTTGGGAAAAAGAGCAAAAAAGTGGAAAAGCTTTTGTATACACTGGTTTTAGCAGGCGGATGTGGAGCTTTTTTTACAGGAGATCCCATATATGGAGCAGAGATTTCTGAACCACTGCGGATAGAGTGGGTGGAATCTCCGCATTTGGAAAGGGAAGGAGTCTGGTATTATAATCAGGAATTTGGAATCCGGCTGCTGGAAGAGAAAAATGAGGAAGAACAGGAGGAGAAGGAAGAAGTTTCTTCTGAGGAACTTTCAAACATAGAAATTCAGATACGGCAGAAAAATACAGGCGGTGAATGGGAGGAGATAGAGGAAGAGCAATTTTCAGAAAAAGGGATAATGATATTACAGGAAGAGGAGAGGTGTTGGGAAATTCGATTTGCCAAACCGATACAGTGTCAGGTAATCGGCAGATGGGAAGAAGAAAATGCAGACTCTGATTTTTCAGTTCAGCAGGAGGTGGTTTTGGATCAGAACGCGCCTGTGATTCTGGAAACAGAAGTGCTGCATGAAAATACAGGGGAACAGGCGGTGCCGGAAAAGGGAGCATTCTTTTCCAGAGACAGGCTTAAGGCAAGGCTCGTCTCTCAGGACGAAACGGGAATAGAAAAAATTCTTTGTGAAGGGGTAGACAGTACTAGCGGAGAAATGATTTTTCAGCAGAAAATGGAGGGAGAAGGATGGATTTTGCTGCCGCAGGATTTTTGCGGGCACCTTATATGGAAGATAGAAGATTACAGCGGAAATGAACTGGTTTGGGAGCAGCCGGAGATTTTTTGTATTGAATCGCTGCAAATACACAGAGAGCATAGTGGACTTCGCATGGAGATCACGGAAGAGACTTCCGAAGGGGCGCTGTTGAAGATGGGGGTATGGGATCATTGGTCAGGAATCCGAAAGATATGGCTGAAAAAGGATGGCAGAGTCTTTTGGGAAGAATGGCTGGATCAGAAGAATGACAGAATATACACATGGGAAAATTTTGTGGAAGTTACAGTTACCGATGAGAAAGATATAACGGTGACACTGGTATTTGAGGACAGAGCAGGATATCAGAATGAATGCAGCGTGACCGTGGAAGGAAAAGAAACACCGCAGGAGGAGCCGGAAGAGGATAAAGCGGAAGAAGAGGAGCCAGTGCTGGAGAAGGAGCCGGAAACAGAACAGGAAGACCCGCCGATTCCATGGAAGGACGATCGACAGGCGCCGAAGATCATGATTTCCGGTGTGGAGGAGGGAAAAAGTTATAGTGGTCAAGTTTCGTTTTTGGCAACAATACAGGATGCATGGTTAGACTGGGAGAAATCGGAGGGAATCTTGTATGGAGAGCGTCAGGGAGCAATTCCATTGGAAAAGACGAAAGAAGGGCAATTCTTTTGGAAGACGGAAGAGAAGGACAATCGAGATGATGTGTATCGTCTGCTGATTCAGGCATGGGATCGAAATGGAAATGTTGCGAAAGCGGAAGTGAATTTTTTGATCAACCAGCGAGGCTCGGTATTCAGAATCGAACAGGGGGAGAAAAAAGAAAATTTATCTGAAACTTTCGAACTTCTTGTAACGGAAGAGAACAGAAGTGAGGTGACTCATCGTACAGTTATGTGTATCTGGGAGGGGCGTCCGAAAGTGCTGCAGGAGACAGTAGATTATACCATGGATGTGAAACAGGACAGTGGAAAATGGATCTATCAATATTGGTTTTTGCCGCAGGTGTTCCAGAAAGAAGGTCGATATACGATTCATCTGGTTACAGCAGACCAGGCAGGAAACAGGAGAAGTAATTTACACTTTTATGATGAACAGAAGCAGTATAGAAAACTTCCCATAGAATTTTGCATAAGCAGCAAAAAGGAACAGGAAGGAGCTGAACAGATGAAAAACAGCCTGCTATATTTTCGACAAAAGAAAGCGACGGAGAAAGAAAATATTGTAGAGAGCAGTAAAAAGGAAGAAAGTTTTTCACAAAATAAAGAAACCGATAAAATGGTGCTACGGGAAACAACGGAAAAAGAGAAAAGAGGGGAATCTGTCAAAGGGGGCGCAGAGAAAGAAAGAGAAAAAATATTTTTAGGAAGAGGAGAGAGCGGAGGACTTGGAGAAATAAGGCAAATAGGAAAGTGGATACTTCTTTGCGGATCAGTTGTTCTACATCGGATGAAACGACGGATTTTCCGCTGAAAATCCTAAAAAGTGCTTGTAACACCTATATCTTTATGATATAATTCGAATGTTGCATAAAACACCCGTATCGATTCCGAGAAGGTGCCTGCAAGTCAGGTCTCGAAAAGAATAAGAAGTACGGGGAAGATTAAAACCAAAAAAGGAGATTGAAATCATGAGTGTTATTTCAATGAAACAGTTACTGGAAGCAGGTGTACATTTTGGACACCAGACAAGAAGATGGAACCCGAAAATGGCTGAGTACATCTACACAGAGAGAAACGGAATCTACATCATTGACCTTCAGAAATCCGTTGGAATGGTAGATGACGCTTACAAAGCAGTATCTGATATTGCGGCAGAAGGCGGCACAATCCTGTTCGTAGGAACAAAAAAACAGGCTCAGGATGCAATCAAGGCAGAAGCAGAGCGTTGTGGAATGTTCTATGTTAACGAAAGATGGTTAGGCGGTATGCTTACCAACTTCAAGACCATCAGAAGCAGAATCGAAAGACTGAAACAGATCCGCCTGAAAGTGGTAGAAGGCTTCAAAGTACGTCTGAAACCCTCTGAAAATGAACTGGTGGACGCTTATGAATATGGTTATCGCTTCGCAGATACCCTGCTGCAAAAAGACGTTAAGAAAGCCAGCGCAAGAAGCGGTCTGGTAAAATGTCTGGTTTGCGGCGAAATCTTCGACGAATCCATGGAAACCTGCCCTGTTTGCGGCGTAGGCAAAGAAAACTTCGTGCCTGTTGACATGGATGAAGTAACACATCGTATGGATACCATGGAAAAATTCGTTGTACTGGGCGGCGGCACAGCGGCGCTCAACGCGGCAAAAGCCATCCGGGAAAGAAACCAGACTGCAAGAATCATCATGGTTTCCGAAGAAAACGAACTGCCTTATGACAGACCTATGCTTACAAAGAATATGTTCGGTGCCATCAGCGGCGGCGCTATTGCCAGCGAGGAAGCTGCATGGTATGAAGATCACTGCATCGACCTGCGTCTGGGCGTGAAAGCAGAAGCGATGGATC
>OHJX01000339.1_pt1 | contig 20810 bp, 18 predicted proteins | sample 1568671 | NCBI WGS metagenome assembly OHJX01 (sample SAMEA3879589, study PRJEB24766) | human gut metagenome | biome: human-associated habitat; feature: feces | place: USA | collected 1985/1987 | reverse complement strand
TCGCACGTTATCACATTGCCAGCCAAGATGTACGCTCAATCTCTGCCAGACTACACATTGTTCCAACAGATAGACTTGTTTGTAGTTCAGTTCCTTGTGAGCTTCGCCATACTGTTTGACATACTCTAAGGATAACGCCACATCTGAAATCTGGTCGGCACTCATACGGGTGCTTGCGTCAGCTCTGGTCTTGTAGCCATTCTTAAAGTCTGTATTGATGTCAATACAATAGGCAGTTTCGCCCTCAACTTTCATCATGCCCTCATTGAATGTCGAACCGATAGAACCGTCATTCATTACTTTTTCAATGATACCGACACGCTCTGCACTTTCTGTCCAGTATTGTTTACTTTCTGCATGGACGGGTATAGTCGGTAAAGCAGTAACGACAGTCGCAAGAGCTAAGAAGCCCGTACACAATCGTTTCCATGTCTTTTTCATAAATCTAATGCTCCTTTCATTTTGGGTAATAAAATAGCCGTCCAATAAGAACGGCTGGAAATAGAAAAGGAACGTCATTTTAGGCGTTCCATAGTCTATAAGTTATTCAATTTTTTCTTGTTTCAATACTGATGTGCTGTACCATATCTTTGCATATCTAGGAAAACTTGCGTATCAAGGCTCATTCGTTAGTAGTAAATAAGTAGTAAATTGATGTGTTTGTTTCCTTGAAAATGCTGATAGATACTGTATTTTAGCGGATAATCAGATTTTTATTGTGTTTTTTGAATTAAAAATTTATAATAGTAATTATGCTATTGAAAAAAATATAGAGCGAGCTTGCGCATACTTGGTGTCTTTAAAAGCTAAGGAAGATCTGATATTAGTTGTTGGGAATATTGTTTCAAAAGAAATAATAGAAAAATATTTCGAAAAATATAAAATACATATTTGGACCTTAAGTAATATACTTTGGTTGTTTGAAGAATATCCGGACATTAAGAATGAGTTCATTTCTTTGCTAACGTACAGTGTGGATGATTTGAAATTAGAAAAGCCTTGTCATTCTTTATTTCAAGAACAGAGGAATATAAAAAATGAAGGTACATGGAAGTCCAAGTTGTTAGCTATCAAACCTGGAAAGGGAGAACGTTCTAAAGAATATGAGGACATTTGTATAGAAATATTAAAAAATGTGCTTGGTGAATATCTGGGATTATGGAAAGTTCAGGAGTCTTCAAATAATGGCTTATATCGTTTTGACTTATGTTGTAAAATAAAAAATGGTGTAAATCAAGATTTTTTTGATACAATTAAAAATTATTTTAATACAAAATATATAGTGTTTGAATTCAAAAACTATGAAAAAGAAATAAGTCAAAAGGAAATATACACAACAGAAAAGTATTTATATGAAAAGGCTTTAAGACGTGTTGCAATAATTATATCAAGAAAAGGAGCTAGTAAGAATGCTCTTTCAGCAGCAAGAGGATGTTTACGTGAAAATGGAAAATTAATTATGTGCTTATCTGACCAAGATTTAATTGAGTTAATCAATATTAAAGAAAAAGAAGAACAACCAACAGCAGAATTTTTTGAGGTAATGCTAGACGATTTATTAATTCAATTAGAAAAATAAGAGATAAAATAATTGTTTAAGACTTCCCACACCAACAATAAAAATTCATTTGGTATGGGAAGTTTTATAATAGCTACAAGTATGTAGCGTTTTTGCTCACGTAGTACCAGAAGGTACGGGTGGATACGGCGTAATACCAGTAATTTCCTATGCGGGTAACTGTGGAAGTAGTTCCGCTGCTGTTTAATTTCCGGATCTTGCCAGTTTTGGCATCTAAGACAGCAGCCTGATTCCTTTTATTAGACACGTAAAAGTAACGGTCCTGAACCTGGGGTGATGGGGATTCCAGATTGTAGGATTTGGAGATCGTCTTCTTATTGGCCTTGTCGGTGATGTTTACACTGTAAATTTTGTAATGGGTGGTGTATCCGCTGCTGGTGCTATAGAAGATTTTGTTTCCATAGGGGATCATGGTGGTAAAGCTGTTCTTGGTTTTGTATATATGGAGATCCAGGATTTTGCGCGCTTTACCGGCGCCATCGGCATTTTTGCAGTAGACATAGCCTATGTCATCCTGGTAGATCAGGCATTTGCCATTGGTATAGATGAAGGTGGCAACGCCTATATATTGCGGCTTAAAATCGAGGATCACCTGGTTCGCCCCGGTCTGGCAATTCTGACGGCACACCTGGAAAAGGGGGCTTCCTTGCTCATGGTTATAGTAATAGGAATATCCGCCAATTTCCACCTGATCGCCGTACCTATTGTGGCAGATTCGCACCCATGTTCCCGGAGACGCTGCCTGGGTTCTCACTGGAAAAGATATTCCAAGGAGCATGGTAAGCAGCATGGAAAAAGCTAAAAGTGTAAGTGATCGCTTGAATGATTTTCGCTCCATTTTCTATTATTGATTGACAAAATCATATAGAATAGATATAATATGTTCACCAGAAAAGCTGGAAGGTAGACACTTTCTACCCGATCCTGTTATATTGGGTGTTGACTATTGAGATAGCCGTTCCGCAACTTTCCGAGGGTTAGGACGGCTATTTCTTATGTATGGCGAATTCCAGAATAGAAACAAGTAAAATACCTGCGGTTAAAATAACCATAAATTCTTCATAGGTTGAAAAATGAGTAAAAATAAGGAGCTGAAAAATGATGAACGGACTCAGCCAAAAACAATATCTCGAACTCCCCCTCCCAACCGAAGACGATCCCCGCTCAGATCAGCAACGAATCCTGGATAGCCTGATGGCAGCAGGTGTGGAAGAGCGTGTTCATATACCTGTCCACATTTTGCGGGAGTTATACCCCTTGCTGGACAACGCAAAGTGGAAAATAACGGTTTCCCTTGCCTGGAATGGGGAAAACTGGGAAATGGTGGAGATAGAGGAAGGAGATACCACCGCGCAGCATTATGGGCTGGCGGTGGATCTGGGAAGTACCACTGTGGTGGCGAGACTTCTGGACTGCAACAGTGGAGAGATTTTGAAGGAAGTCAGCTGCTTCAATAAGCAGATCCAGTGGGGGACAGATATTCTGTCCAGGATTTTTTACTGTAAAGATAATAAGGAAAAGCTGGAAGAAGTGCGGCGGGCTACGGTGGAATCCATTTGTGAATGCATGGATAAGTTGGATGCAAGCCACTCCGCGCTCTCCATGGTAATCGCGGGCAACACCACCATGATTCACTTCCTTCTTGGAATGGATGCCTTCTGCGTCTTCTACACCCCACACGCAGTTCATGCCGACTGCCCCGGCTTTCAATTGGCGCGCGATCTGGATATTCCGCTGAAAGGCTACGTTTATTGTTACCCTGCCAAGTCAAACTACCTTGGCGGCGATATTATCAGCGGCATGATTGACACTGAATTATACAAGAAAAACGAGATCAGTGTTTTCTTCGATATCGGAACCAACGGCGAGCTGGTGATTGGAAATAAAGAATTTCTTCTATGCGGTGCAGGCGCAGCAGGACCAGCGCTGGAGGGAGGAGTAGTGCGTACCGGAATGCGGGCGGACATAGGAGCAGTAGATGAAGTGAAGATAAGGGATGGAAATATTTATGTGCATGTGATTGGAAGCCATAAGGAAGACTCAGGAAGCCATGAGAAAAATTCAGGTAATCATGAGGAGAATTCATCGGGGGAAGAACCTCGGGGAATCTGCGGTTCCGGCATCATAGACCTGATCGCAGAGCTTTTCCTAGAAGGCTGGATCGACATCCGCGGCAAGCTTTCCCCGGAAAAAAGCCCTCTTATCCAGGAGAGAGACAACCAGCTCTGTGTGGAATATGCCCCAGGTCTGTACTTCTACCAGAAAGACATTGACGAATTCATCCGCACCAAATCCGCCGCTCACACCATGGTGGAGATCATGCTCCGTGAATCCGGTCTTGACTTAGACCAGGCTGACCGCTTCTACGTGGCAGGAGCCTTTGGCAAACACGTATCCAAAGAGTCTGCCATCACCATCGGCATGTATCCCGACATGGATCGCGACCATATTATCAACGCTGGAAACTCCTCACTGGAAGGAGCCCAGAAGCTGCTTCTGAACCGGAGCCTTCTCATTGACATCGACCAGATTCTGGAAGAAATGGTCTACATCCAGTTCGCTGAAGTAGAAGACTTCCTGGAACTAATGGTAGCAGCCCAAGCATTGCCACATACAGATTATAAGCGGTATCCTACGGTTATGAAGAAGCTAAAAGAACGGCAGAAAGATATAAAGTTATAAACTGCTTTTTGATTTATTTCAATGGAAATTCATTTTCAAATGGTTGATTTGAAGGAGTTCTTTCGATATACTTAGAAGTAATAGAAATCATCGAAAAGGACTGATTACATGCCATTACTCGAAGAAAAAGTTTATACAATAGATGATATATATGCTCTTCCAGAAGGGGAGAGAGCGGAGCTTATTGATGGACATATATACTATACGGCACCACCTAACAGAACACACCAGAAAATATCCATGGAACTGTCAGCCAGAATTCTTGAGTACATCCGTTCTCATAAGGGGAAATGCGAAGTCTATGCTGCTCCATTTGCAGTATATCTGGATGACACGACTAGTACTTATGTAGAGCCAGACATTTCAGTGATTTGCGACCCGGATAAACTGGATGATCAAGGCTGCAATGGTGCACCAGACTGGATTATTGAGATTGTTTCTCCTGCAAGTAAACGAATGGACTATTATACGAAGCTTTTTAAATACAGAACAGCAGGTGTAAGAGAATACTGGATCATAGATGCGGCTAAGAATCAGATATTTGTATATAATTTTGAAAAAGGAGATACGGAACAATATACACTGCAGGATTCAGTAAAAGCAGGAATCTATGAGAACCTGGTGATTGATTTTAGTAAACTGGATATTTAGAAAATGTATGTAAGGGCAGGCCTGTTTTGCAGCTTGCCCTTTTTGCAATTCGTACAGCAATAATGAGAAAATTGTAAAAATTATCTAAATTTATAGTAATTTCTCACAAAATATGCTATACTACTCCCAAACCAACAGACAGGAAGGGTACGAAATGACAGCACCAAAGAAACCACCAATTACGAAAAGTTTCGGATACGCATTTGAAGGAATTTTCACCTGCATCCGCAAGGAACGGAACATGAAGATCCACTGTATCATGGCAGTCCTGGTAGTGATCGCAGGCATCATCCTGAAGCTTTCCCCAGTGGAATGGTGCATCTGTCTTGGCCTTTTCGGACTGGTGATGGCACTGGAGTTGGTGAACACCGCCGTAGAATCCGTGGTGGATCTGGTGACCAGCGAGTACAAGCCCCTGGCGAAGATCGCCAAGGACACCGCAGCAGGCGCCGTCCTGATCGCCGCCATCATGGCCGCCATCGCCGGACTGATCATTTTCGTACCTAAAGGGCTGGTATTTCTTGGACTTTTATGAGAAGTCCGATCTGCTGAAAACGAAAATCCTACAGGGAGTTGGCAGATATAGCTGTAAATAAGAAAGGAGCACACACTATGGAACTTGGAGAAGGCATCAAAAAAATATTACTTGCAGGAATCGGCACTGCAGCAGTGACCGCAGAGAAATCCAAAGAAGTTCTGGATGAACTGGTAAAGAAAGGTGAGCTCACTGTAGAACAGGGCAAGGTCCTCAATCAGGAACTGAAGCACAATATCAAAGAAAGCGTGAAAAAGAACGTAAACGTAACTCTGAAGCCGTCCAACCCGGACGAGCTGAAGGAAGTCCTTGGCAAAATGACTCCAGATCAGCTGGCTGCCCTGAAAGAGCAGATCAGCAAGATGCAGGCAAAAGACGTAGACGCAGAGGAGACTGCCGAAGAAGAGGAAGAGACAGAAGAAGCCGAGGAAGCCAAAGAAGAATACGAGGACGACCCTTAGGAATAAGCAATAACATTTTCCGAAAAAGAAATAGTATTGCCTTGTTTAAGAAGTGCAGCAGGAAATCCTGAACGGCATTGCAGAACAAAATAAAGAAATTTATGAAGGCAGGATGAGGAGAAAGAGTACCCGAATCCTGCCTTTTCAGTAAGGGGAACAGACATGGGTGTGACAAAGAATGACAGTACGATGAAGTCAGAAGCAGACCAGGCACAAAGAAAGAATCTGGAAGTGGAAATCCAACAGGATAAAAATGAGAAAAACAGCACAGCTGGTAAGAAGTCAAATGGCAAAGACACCGGCACGTATAAAGAAAGGCTAAAAGAAATTACAGCCGTTCTCCACAAGCATGCCATCACCCGAGGTGTCTCCCCGGAGAAGCTCCGCCTCATTCTCACAGATCTCGGCCCCACCTTCATCAAGCTGGGACAGATCATGTCCATGCGCTCCGACATTTTGCCCAAGCGCTACTGCGACGAGCTGATGAAGCTTTGCTCTGATGTAGACCCCATGCCATTTGCAGAAGTTGAAGAAGTCCTCCGGGAAGCATTTGGCTGTCCCTGGCAGGAAGAATTTCAGGAAATCCAGGAGAAGCCCCTTGGCTCAGCCTCTATCGCCCAGGTACACCACGCCGTCCTGAAAACCGGCGAAGAAGTTGTGATAAAGGTTCAGCGAAAAGGCATCTACGAGATCATGGCTCGCGATATCGGCTTGATGAAGAAGGCGGTGAAGCTCCTTCCCCCTGTAAGCATCAAGGAAGCGGTAGATCTGAATCTTGTGCTGGAAGAGCTGTGGCGCGTCACACAGGAAGAGATGAATTTCCTGACAGAAGCAGCCAACATGGAAGAATTTTCCAGGAAAAATAAAAATGTGGCATTTGTAAAAACGCCTATTCTTTACAGAGAATATACCACAGCCAGTGTCCTTGTTATGGAATACATCGACGGTATTCCCATCGACCATAAGGAAGAACTTCTCGCAGGCGGCTATGACCTTGATGAGATCGGCAGCAAATTTGTGGATAATTTTATCAAGCAGGTTATGGACGACGGCTTTTTTCACGCAGACCCCCATCCGGGAAATGTGATGATCCAGGGCGGCAAGATCGTTTGGATCGACATGGGAATGATGGGACGGCTGAATGATCGTGACCGCGAGCTGATCGGGCAGGCTATCGAAGGAGTGGCACTGAATGACATTGGAAAAATCCAGGATGCAGTGCTGGCACTTGGAGAATTCAAGGGGAAACCCAATCAGAGCCGTCTTTACACAGACATCCGCGACCTTATGGCGAAATACGGCACCGCAGATTTTGGCGAAATCGATATCGTAGAAATCCTTACAGATCTGATGGACGTAATGAAGGAGAACAAGATCGTCATGCCCCATGGCCTTACCATGCTTGCAAGAGGACTGACTCATATGGAAGGGGTACTGGCAGATATCAGCCCGGAGATCAATATGGTGCAGATTGCAGCTGCCCGTCTGAAGGGAAACCTTCTGGAGGAGGGAAACTGGAAGAAGCAGATGAAGGGCACCGGGAAAAAGCTGTACCGCTCCATGCTCCGCGCTGTGGATATTCCTGCGCTGGCAGCAGATTTCCTGCAGGGCTGCATGAAGGGCCAGACCAAGATCAATCTGGACCTTCACGCCTCCGATGACCTGGCGTGGCTGATGCGCCGCCTGATCCGGAACATCGTGCTTGGTCTTTGGGTCATGGCACTTCTGATCAGCTCCAGTATTATATGCACCACAGATATGACACCGAAAATGTTTGGCATCCCGGCACTGGGCGTTTTGGGCTATTTTGGGGCCCTGGTGATCCTCATGTATCTGTTTATCAAGCACTTCATGAAAAAGTAGTGGAAAAAATTTGAAAAAAGACAAATTAAGTAGATAAAATCACCAAACTTCCCCAGAACACCCGGAAAGAAAGCCGGGGGGGGGTTGACACTAAAAGAAGAGGGTGCTATCTTATTAAGAAGACTGGAATGGTGAAATTTGTCAAAATAGAAAAAATAAAGGTATATGAAGCCGCTGACGCGAAGAAGAAAATTACCTGGTCAGGTGATCTTCGGAAAACAGGTTTTGGAAAATCTGTTGTAACGCGTTGGCGGGAATATATAAAATTAGATAAGTTATAAATATAAGGAATAGAAGACGGATTTTACCATGGTGATTCCAGTACAGTGTATAGGAAGTTACCGCAATGTTGACTTGCCTGATTTTCACTGTACCAGATAGGAGCTGGATCACCGAAAGTGTAAAGAAATACTTGGGAGGGAAAAAGAAAAATATGTATCGAAAGGACTCAGAAGGCTGGTTAAAACATGCTGACTTTATGGTGCTGGATATGATCTGCCTGCAGCTGGCATTTATTCTGGCGTATGCGCTTCGTGGGAAAGGAATGAACCTGTACGGTGACATTTTGTACCGGAACATGGCCATATTTCTCGGTTTGGCAGATTTGGTTGTGATCTTCACCGCAGGCACTATGAAAAGCGTGCTAAAAAGAGGTCATTATAAAGAATTCGTAGCCACCCTGAAACAATCCATTATCGTTGGCGTGCTGGCCATCATTTATCTGTTCATGATCCAGGAAGGCCAGAGCTTTTCCAGAATGATTCTGATTACCACAGTGATCATTTATCTGCTCCTTTCCTATGGCACCCGTGAAATCTGGAAAAATTCCTTACATAAAAAGATGGAAAACGGCGGTGACAAGAAGCTTCTCATCGTCACCTCCAAAGACGAAGCTGCCAAAGTGGTCCGCAACATGCAGGAGAATAACTATGCCAGATACTCCATCGCCGGAGTGGTAGTGATTGATGACAACTGCGTCGGCCAGGAAATCTGCGGCATCCCTGTTGTGGCAAAGGAAAGTGATGTTTCCATGTACGTCTGCCAGGAATGGATCGATGAAGTGCTTGTAGTGGTATCCGAGCACCTTCCATACCCCAACGACCTGATCGACCGGCTCACGGAAACCGGCGTAACCGTCCACCTGAACCTTGCCAAGATTACCAACAAAACAGGCAAAAGACAGTTTGTGGAAAAAGTCGGCAACTACACCGTGCTTACCACAAGCCTGAACTACGCCTCCTTCGGCCAGCTGTTCCTGAAACGCCTCATGGACATCTGTGGCGGCTTGGCAGGCTGCATTTTCACCGGAATCATCACTATTTTCGTAGGTCCCGCAATCTACCTCGCATCACCTGGTCCGATTTTCTTCTCACAGGAACGTGTGGGAAAGAATGGAAAGAAATTTAAGATGTATAAATTCCGCAGTATGTACATGGACGCCGAAGAGCGGAAAGCCGAGCTTATGAAGGAGAATAAGCTGGGGGATGGGAAGATGTTCAAGATGGACTTCGATCCACGAGTAATTGGAAATAAGGTGCTGCCGGATGGGACCCATAAGACGGGAATTGGAGACTTTATTAGGAGGACGAGTCTGGATGAGTTTCCGCAGTTCTTTAATGTGCTGAAAGGGGATATGTCTATCGTGGGGACGAGACCGCCGTTGATTTCGGAGACGAATTTGTATGAACCGAGACATAAGGTAAGACTGGCGATCAAGCCGGGGATTACCGGGATGTGGCAGGTGAGTGGGAGAAGTGATATTACGGACTTTGAGGAAGTTGTGAGGTTGGATAAGGAATATATTGAGAATTGGGATATTGGGTTGGATATTAAGATCCTTTTGAAAACAGTGCTTGTTGTATTGCAAAAAGACGGCTCAATGTAATTTCACATAGTTTCTAATACATAATAAGGAAAGGAAATCTGGAAACCAGATAGTAAGATAGAAAGTTATGATAAATGATCAATACAAAAAGATGAAAAATCTATTTTTAAGACAAAGTTACATAGATGCCTGGGAAGATTATCAGCGTTCCATTCGCAAAAAAAGTTTTGCACAGTGGGACTACATTGTATTGACCGCATCAAATGAGGAACAGGCCAATGCCTTCCGAAGCCAGATTACATATCGACAAAATAAAAATGTGCTTCCATGTAAAACAAAGTATCTCGTATTACCAGATCCAGATGGAAAAAGAGTTGGATCTGGTGGCGCTACTTTGCAGGTGCTGCGAAAGCTGGCAGAGCAGGAAGATATTGCAGGAGATTTTCACAATAAGCGAATTCTTGTAATTCATTCTGGCGGCGACAGTAAACGTGTTCCGCAATATTCTGTATGCGGAAAGCTTTTTTCTCCTGTACCACGTGAACTTCCTGATGGAAGAGCGTCAACGTTATTTGATGAGTTCCTTATAGGCATGGCAGGGGTACCATCTCGCTTCCGTGAAGGAATGCTGGTACTTTCCGGTGATGTCCTTCTTTTGTTTAATCCATTACAGATCGATGCACAATTTCATGGTGCAGCAGCAATCTCCATGAAATCTCCTGTAGATGTGGGAAAAGATCATGGAGTATTCCTGAATAATGGTAAAGATTATGTGAAAAAATTCCTGCACAAACAATCCGTTGAAACCCTGGAAAAATTAGGGGCTGTAAATGCTCATGGAAATGTGGATCTGGATACAGGCGCAGTTCTGTTTGATGTAAACCTGATGAATGCCCTTTTGTCATTGGTTCAGACAGACAGCAAAATTGATGCAGAAAAATATGCCAAATTTGTCAATGAAAAATCACGAATCAGTTTATATGGAGATTTTCTTTATCCACTAGCTGAAGATTCTACACTGGAGCAGTACTACAAAGAGCAGCCAGAAGGAACCTTCTGTGAAGAGCTGACAGAATGTCGTACCAGAATCTGGGAAGCATTGCATTCATTTGGAATGAAACTGATTTGCCTTTCACCTGCTGAATTTATTCATTTTGGAACAACTCGGGAATTGCTGACTCTTTTAACAGATGAGATTGCAGATTATGAATACCTGGATTGGAAGCCAATGGTATTTACCAATTATAAAGCTGAGAAAAATGTACAGGCAGCGGTGCATAATGCTCTTATTGAGAAAACCGTACAATTGTCTGACAAATGTTATGTGGAAAATAGCTGTTTAAGAGGAAATACCGTTTTAGGGGAAGACTGTGTGATTTCACAGCTGGAGCTTAAAGATGTAACGATTCCATCTATGGTACTGCATGGAATTGAGTTAAAAAGAGAGAACGGTGAAAAGCGATACATTGTAAGAGCATATGGAGTTAAAGATAATCCGAAGAAAACACTGGAAGAAAGCGGCAGCTTCCTTGCTGGAAACTTACAGAGCTTTATAAATTTAAATAATTTAAAAACAGAAGATATCTGGGAAAGTGAAGATCACTCTTTGTGGAAGGCGAAACTTTATCCAGTTACAGAAAGCCAGGAAAAAGCTGTTTCCTGGGCACTTCTCCTTCACAGTATGAGTTGTGAAAAAGCAGACGAAGTAAAGGTGGCAGAATGGAAATCTCTGAAACGTTATTCCCTGGAAGAATCCTTCCAGATGGCAGACGCTTCTGTATTAGTTCCTTGGGAAGAAGAACTGGAAAACCGGATCCTTATAGAGCGTTTCCTGAATCGCTTACGTGCTGGGGAACATTACGTAGATTCCCTAAAAACATTCGGCATTACAGAACTGGATGAGAAGCAGTTTGACATGCTCATGGAAATGGCAGAAAAGGAATTGCCATTTGAAGAGAAAATCCGTGTTTTATACAGTATTTCCCGTTCCATGAAGTTTATGAAAAAGGCATTTCATGGAATCAGCTACGACCAGGTGGAGCAGAAGTGCTTTGCCACAATCCAGCAGGAAATATTTAAAGCAAGTAATGTAAATCAGGTAAAGAAATATAAGATTGCAGAAGATCAGGTGAAGGTAAGCCTTCCAGTGCGTGTAAACTGGGGCGGCGGCTGGACTGATACGCCTCCATACTGTAATGAAAAAGGCGGTGTTGTATTGAATGCTGCGATCCTGCTGAATGGACAGGAGCCAATTGAAGTAGAACTGCGAAAGCTTTCGGAAAAGCATATTAAATTCGCAAGTCTTGATCTGGATGCACACGGGGTGGTAACAACTGCAGCAGAAATTCAGGATTGTCATAATCCTTACGATTCCTTTGCCCTTCATAAAGCAGCACTGATTGCCTGTGGAATTATCCCCATGGAAGGTGAAGCTGATCTGGAAAAAATCCTGGATGAGATGGGCGGCGGCTTCTACATGTCCACTCGTGTAAAAGGCGTTCCAAAGGGTTCCGGACTTGGAACTAGCAGTATCCTTTCAGGAGCCTGTGTTCGTGCTCTGGGAAAATTCTTAGGAACAACCTGGAGCGATTCTGACGTATATGAACTGGTGTTGAACCTGGAGCAGATCATGAGTACCGGTGGCGGCTGGCAGGATCAGGTTGGAGGACTTACTGGTGGTATCAAATATATTACCTCAAGACCTGGAATGAAGCAAAAATTGAAAGTAGAATACCTGGATTTAGGTGAAGATACAAAAGCAGAGCTTCAGGAAAGATTTGCACTTATTTACACAGGCCAGCGCCGCCTGGCAAGAAACCTGCTTCGTGATGTAGTTGGGAACTATATTGGTGGAAAGAAAGAATCCAAAGAAGCATTGGAAGAGATGAAGCATCTGGCTGTTATGATGCGATATGAATTGGAACAGGGAGATGTAGATGCCTTTGCCAGACTATTGAACGAGCATTGGGAGGTATCCAAGAAACTGGATGCTGGATCAACCAATACCTGTATTGATCAGATTTTTGCAAGCTGTGAGGACTTGATTGATGGAAAATTCATTTCCGGTGCTGGTGGCGGTGGATTTTTGCAGGTGATTTTGAAAAAGGGTGTTAGCAAAGAAATGCTTAGAGCAAGATTATTGGATGTTTACCAGGATTCTGGAGTGGATGTCTGGGATTCGGAGTTTGTGTGGGAATAGAAATAAAGGGGAATATAGCACATGGATAATGTAATTTTCATTCCGTATCAGAATAAAATTAACTTGATTTATAGTCTGAACGCTGGTGATGTTCATTGGTGTGTGAATGCTAAGGGGATAAAAGGTGTTAATTGCCCATCAAATGTCTATTCAACAAAATCAGTTGCGTTTTGATGGTCTATGGTGGCGTGAAAAGCACACGAAATATAATTGATTTTATGGAGTAGACCTGTCCTGATGAAGATACGGTTGCTGGCTGATAGGGGTATGACAATAAAGGTTAGCACTTTGGGAAGACGGAAAAGTAGTGGGATGGGTTATGACGATAAGCCCCAGCACTTCGATGATGACGGCGGATTTTTGTTCAAGTTGCAATAAAGTAAGAACGAGAATTTGTATGGATTCAACAAAGAAAGTGGGCGTTAAGATGTCTACTATAAAGTTTCAGTTGAATGGAAATTGATGAAGTAGACCATGACAGGTCTACATGAAAGTTTCAGTGGTAGTTGCGAAAAGACCACTATGAAGAAAATGATAACCACAGTTGTGTGAAAATATCATATGGATAAGCCGCAGATGATTAACACACTGTTTTATATAGATAGTTTGATTATGACTTGATCGGCTCAATATAAGCCTTACCATATAGGTAGAAAAAGAGGAAAAGGTGCGATAAATGGAGTATAAAAGAAATGTTGATAAAAGACTCATTCCAACTTGTAATATCATGGGAGTTAATATTGCGGCAATCAATATGGAATGGTTGGTAGATTATCTCGAAAAAAATCTTTCAGAAATAAAGGGAGACTACATATGCGTCTCAAATGTGCATACAATAGTAACCAGTTATGAAGATGCTGCTTATTGTGCAATTCAAAATGGCGGGTTAATGGCGATTCCAGATGGTGGGCCACTTTCTACGGTTGGTCAGAAACGTGGTCATAAGAATATGGAGCGCACAACAGGGCCGAGTTTGATGGGAGAGATTTTTGAGGCTTCCGCGAAAAAAAGGTATCGCCACTATTTTTATGGCAGTAAAGAAGAGACTCTGGAATTGTTGTATCAAAAACTCACAAGCAACTATTCGGGAATTCAAATTGCTGGAATGTATAGTCCGCCATTTAGACCTTTGACATCAGAAGAAGATCAGGCAATTGTTGAGAGAATTAACGAAACAAAGCCAGATTTTGTATGGATTGGATTAGGTGCACCCAAACAGGAAAAATGGATGGCTGAGCATCACGGAAAGATTGATGGACTTATGATTGGTGTCGGAGCAGGCTTTGATTATTATGCGGGTAACATTAAACGAGCACCAATGTGGATGCAGAAGAGTAATTTAGAGTGGCTGTACCGATTAATGCAGGATCCGAAGCGATTATTTAAACGATATTTGGTAACGAATACGAAATTTATTTGGAATGCAATAATAAAAGGAAAGTGAGGTAATGACTGTGGACAATACAAAAAAAAGAATATTTTGATTGTACATAATTATTACCAGATTCCCGGCGGAGAAGATACGGTTGTAGCTAATGAGAAGAAAATGCTTGAGAAACATGAACATAAGGTGATTTTATATAGCCGTAATAATGCGGAATTAAAACAAATGTCAAAACGTCAGAAGATTTTTCTTCCAATTACAACTGTGTTCAATCCAAGAACATATAGGGAAATCAAGAAATTGATAAAACAAGGGAATATAGATGTTGTTCATGTTCATAACACGCTTAATCTGGTGAGCCCAGCGGTCTATTATGCTGCAAGACGCATGAAAGTGCCAGTAGTTCAGACAATACATAATTTTAGACTACTCTGTCCTGGTGCAACTTTTTATAGAGATGGACATATTTGTGAAGATTGTGTAGAACATGGTTTGAGATGTGCAGTAAAACACAGTTGCTATCGGGGAAGTAAAATTCAGACGTTGGCGTGTGTGCTTAGTACAACATTTCATCGGATAACAGGAATTTATGGAAAAATCAATTATATTTGCCTGACTGATTTTAATAGGAAAAAACTATTGGAATTAAAGCAAATTAAACCAGAGAGAGTATTTGTAAAACCTAATTTTATTGAAAGTAAAAATGAATGTATCTCAGAGAATGATAGAAAAGATCAATTCGTTTTTGCAGGAAGGCTAGATAAGCTAAAAGGAATTGACTTTCTTTTTGAAGCGTGGAAGCGTATGGGGGAAGGGGCACCAAAGCTGATTGTTTGTGGCACAGGCCCAATGGAAGAGTGGTGTAAGTCGTTCATCAGACAAAATGATGTGAACATTGAAATGCTTGGATTTGTGCCAAATGGTGAGGCTTTAAAAATAATAGCAAATAGCCGAGCACTTGTATTACCTACTCAGTGGTATGAAGGATTTCCGATGAGTATTGTGGAAGCGTTTAGTGTTGGAACACCTGTCATTTGTTCTGACCTTGGAAATGCAGGAAGTATTGTTGAAGAGGGAATAACGGGAGCTAAATTTATAGCGGATGATATAGAAGAAATCATTTTTGCAGTCAGAAGATGCCGCGGAATGTGTAAAAAAGCATTTAATGAATATCAAAAAAAATATACAGAAAAAATCAACTACCGACAGTTGGTAGCAATTTATAAAGGATGTACATATGAGTGAATCAACCAAAATTACTATTGTAACGATTACATATAATAGTGAAAAAACTATTGAAAGAACCATACAGAGTATTATTTCACAGAACTATAATAATATGGAATATTGGATTATCGATGGTGTATCAAAAGATCATACAATGGAACTGGTAAAAAAATATGCTCAAAAATATTCTTTTATAAAATATAGTTCGGAGCCGGACAGGGGTATATCAGATGCGTTTAACAAGGGAATTGGTAAAGCAACTGGGGAATTGATAGGATTAATTAATTCAGATGATCAGTTAGCAGAGGGTGCACTCGTTGCAGTAGATAAAACGTTTGCGATGACTGGAGCAGATGTAATTTACGGTGATACAATTGTAAATGATATTGCAAATGGTCTATGTTTGTTAAAACAAGCTGGGAATCCAAAACAATTAAAGTACGATATGCCATTTATTCATCAGAGTTGCTTTATTCGGAAAATAGTATATGACCAAGTTGGAGGATATTCTGAGAATTATAAAATTTGTATGGATTATGATATGCTAGCGCGGATATTTAATCGCGGCTATAAATTTGCAAATGCAAATAAAATTCTTTCTATATTTCAATATGGTGGAACTTCGTGCCAACATCCAATAAAAACTATTAATGAAGATATGAGAATCGCTTCGAAATATGGACTCAATGCCGGGAGTATTATAGTTTATAAAATAAAACATGTTCCAATCAATTTTCTAAAGCTTTTACTTAGTAAATTAAAAGTATGGGGATGGGTGTATAGAAGATTTAAGAGTAAAAGCATATTGGAGGAAGAATTATGAAAATAGGTTTTCTGATATTTCGTGGTATAGGCATGTTCCGCTTTTATTTGATTTCTTTTTTTAAGCGAAAAAAATTGTCCTATAAAGGACTAAAACACTTTGCAGGAAGGGGTGCAAAATTAAAAGTAAACGATGGTGGAAAAATTTCTATTGGAAGGTCAATATATCTTTCTGATGGAAGTATTTTAGGGGCACATTTGAATGGTCATTTATTAATTGGAAATAATAATTTTTTTAATACAAATACATCTGTGATATGCTTGGATAGTATTGTAATAGGAAATAATAATTTATTTGCGCAGAATGTGGTTATTGTGGATCATAATCATTCATATGATAATCCAACGGTTCCTATTTGTAAACAAGGATACAAGACTAAAAAGGTATCGATAGGATCTAATTGCTGGATTTGTGCGAATACTGTCATTTGTGCAGGAACATGCATAGGAGATAATATAATTATTTCCGCCAATTCGGTTGTAAAAGGATCGCTTATGGAACCGGGAATATATGCGGGATCGCCAGCTAAATTGGTAAAAAGATTGGAGATTTTTAATGAAAAGAATATTAATAATTGCTAAATGCTATAAAAAAGATGTGTCTGGCCCAGCTAATATTATAAGAGGACTGATTAGACAATTTGATAAGGAAAGTATAAATTATAAAGCGCTTTTACTTGAAGAAGGGATGGATAAAGTATCTTATTTGACAAGTATAGTACAAGAGTTGAAAAAAAAAGATAAATCTGTTGTAAATGTTCATACAGATGGATTTCTGCTTCCCCTATTTATACTATTAATGTCAAAAATATATAGAAAACATAGTTATTACCTTACAGTGCATGGAATATATAGAATAGACAAGGGCAAAAGAGCACAGTGGAAATATGTTATGTTAGAAAAATATATTTATAGGCATTTTAATAATATTATATGTGTCTCTGAGATGCTGAAAGATGATTTGGAAGAACTATATAAAAGAAAAAAAAATGTATATGTGATTCCAAATGCGACAGATGCGGATAGCAACAAGGGGTTTGAAGAAAAAAAAGTTAAAGAAATAGTATCGCTTGGAGGATTGCGTATATGTAAGGGAATCAATGCAATTATGCTATGCGCTAAAGAAATGAAAAAAACAAATATTTCTTTCCATATTTCATTGTATGGAACGGATGATAATAATTTAAATTTTTTTAAAGAACGGATAAGTAAAGACCACTTAGAAGGTTGTGTGGAGTATTTTGGAAATTTGAGGGACAAACAGATGGTATATGATATTCTGAGAACAGCTGATGCTCAATTCTGTTTCAGCACTTATGATACATTTAATGTTGCTATTGCAGAAAGTTTGGTATTGGGATGCCCATGCATATCATCTGATAAGTGTGGAGCAGCAACATTAATTAAAAATAATTTTAATGGTTTGGTTGTAAATATTGCAGAGGAGTATAATAATCATTTCGAAAAAGTTGTTGAGTTTATTCGTAAATTAGATAAGGAAAAACGAGAGGTTGTTCAACAGAAAGCCAACGAGTATAAAGAGATTCTTGCATGGAAAAGCGTTGCAAAAAAATACGCGGAATTGGAATGAAAAATGAAAATAAAAATAAAAAGCTTAGATGTAAGATGGTACATATTTTATTGCGCTTCTTTAATATATGCGGTCTTGCAAATTAATATTGTAATGTATATGTGTTTGGTTATTCAGCTAATGTATATAGCAAAATCGAGAAAAAAAAATAGAAATTTAATTGAAATTTCTAATTTGTTACTTATAACGTTATTTCTTCCGGATAACTATGTGATTATTCCTATAGTCATGCTTACCTTTTTTTGGTGTATAATAAAAAGAGGATTGAGAAAGAAAATAGTTTTCTGGATAACTATAGTGAGCATATATTGTATGCTTAACATTTGCATAAACCAAGTTCACTTTAATAATATTCTCTTTAGTGTGATTTATACACTTCCATTTTTTATGATGGGATATGAAATGGAATATTTAATTAGTGATAAAAAAGTTGTAGATGAGATCGTTTTTTCTATGAAGAATTGGATTATTATCGAAGGAATGAGCGTGATTTTGTTCGCACTCACACATATAAGTACCGTACGTTCATATGGTGATATGGATTGGGTAACAGGAACTCTTGGCTCTTATCAATGTAATGTCTTAATGACCATATGCTCATTTTCATTATTAGTATTTTGGACAGAATATAATGATAAGAAAAAATCTGTAATGTGGATTATAATAAGCGGAATACTTGCTATATCAACAGGAGCGGTAGGGTATACTCTTGTTTTTGCATGTGTTATTTTAATGGTGATTTTATTATCTTTTCAAATAAAGATACCACAGAAATTGCTAATGGTTGTTATTTTAACTCTTGGAGCAGTTGCTTTTATACAAATAGTTCCGAAGTGGATGAGTAATGAAATTGTATTATTATCAGATAAAAATTATTTGTATAATAGAGTTACCAAAATCCGATATTATGAAAATACTTTTATTGAATTGCCTAAAAATGAAGGCTTTTATGAAGCTGTTTTTGGAACAGGTTTAGGTGAGTACTCTTCAAGAGCTGCGGAGACATGTGCCGGTGGGTATATTCCTTTGTATGATAAAATAGCGCCCCCTTTTGAATCGACAATTAGAAAAAAATATATTTCAAGTTGGAACTTTGGAGGTGATGGTCTGACTTCAACAGCGCAAGCATCTGTAATAAGTATTCAAGGTGAATTGGGAGTTATTGGCTTGATTACTTTATTTATTTTCTTATTTAAAAAGATGAGAAGTTCGACAGATGTTAGAGGGAAGATTGTTGTGTTATATTTTATTGGATTGCTTTTTTTGGATAACACATTGGAGTTTGCTAAATATGGGTTAGTATTTTGGATGGCATACTATTTATGTAATCGAATGGTAAATAAAACATAAACATTATTATAGAAAAAATATGGATGGAGAGAGAGCTCTGTGTATGATAAGATTAGAGGATAATCATTTACTAGTTGTATTTAGAAAATTCATTCTGTGTATGGATAAAAAGATAGGAAGGAAAATGGCGGTACATGCCATGTGAAATGATAATGCAGAAATCATTAACAAAAAATTCAATATACAATATTATATATACAATTGCAAATATATTATTTCCATTTATTACATCAATATATGTATCACGAATCCTTCTTCCGGTTGGCGTTGGAAAAGTAGCATCGGCACAGAACATTGCATCGTATTTTGTGACACTTGCAGCTTTGGGGCTGCCATCTTACGGTGTACGTGAGTTTGCAAAGGTTAGAGAAAATAAATGTGAAAGGAATAAATTATTTACAGAGCTTTTTTTTCTCAATATTATATCTACAACATTAGCAGTAACAGGATTTTTTATTCTTGTAGCTATTAATACGGGATTTCATGGTGAATGGGCATTGTATAGTGCCTGTGGGGTTGCTATTGTTTTTAACTACCTGAACATCGACTGGATGTATATGGGGTTAGAGGAGTATGGTTATATTACTGCCAGAAGTTTATTAATAAAAGCTGTTTCATTAGTAATCTTGTTCTTAGTTGTTAAAACAGAACAGGATTATGTTTTGTATGCATTGTTATCAAGCCTTGCAACAGGTGGAAACTACGTATTCAATGTTTTCCATGCAAGGAAATTTGTTAAAATTGATTTTGGGGGTATTCAAATTGGAAGACATTTAAAGCCAGTCCTTTTGATTGCGTGTATTATATTTTTATCAAGTATTTATAATAAAATCGATGTGACAATGTTGAACATGATGGCAACAGATGAAGCAGTTGGATTGTATTCATATGCACAGAAAATTATTAATATGGTACTTACTATGGCAAGTGCTGTTACAGTAGCACTTCTTCCAAGATTGAGTTATTATTATGATAATGACAAAGAAGAGTTTTACCGATTGCTGAATAAAGGTTTTCAAATATTATGTATGATGACTTTTCCATTAGCCGTTGGAATGGTTTTGGTGGCGCCACAGGCCGTTGAATTTTTGTATGGTGAGGCTTTCAAACCGGCCAGTCTGACGATACAACTGATGTGTCCTTTAATTTTAATTAAGGGCTTTGGAGATTTGTTTTGTTATCAGTTGGTCTATAGTACGAAAAACGAAAAAATTATTCTTCCGGCATCAACTTCGGCATCTGTGATTAATATTATTGCAAATGCGGTGTTAATTCCTGTGTTGCTACAAAATGGTGCAGTTATTGCCTCTGTATTTAGTGAGTTGGTGACGAATGCTATCCAATTTATTTATATGAAGAAGAAAGTACAATTTAGAATTAATGGAAAAGCATTTATAACAGGGATATTTAGTACCGCAATAATGTCTATTTGTGTACTTATGCTTATGCAGTTAAAGTTCCCCAACACAATAGGTCTTTTCGTTGAGGTGATTTGTGGTGTGGTTGTATATATTGCTGTAAACTTGGTAATGAAGAATGTACTGATGCTTGAACTTATTAGAAAAGTGAAGAAGAAAAATTTTTATAATTTTAATAGAATATGTAAATAGTAAACTAGATCGCCTTGGGTTTGGTACGCTT
>OHJX01000331.1_pt1 | contig 21298 bp, 16 predicted proteins | sample 1568671 | NCBI WGS metagenome assembly OHJX01 (sample SAMEA3879589, study PRJEB24766) | human gut metagenome | biome: human-associated habitat; feature: feces | place: USA | collected 1985/1987 | reverse complement strand
CAGTGTGAAGACTGCGGAGAAATGATGTCTATCGGAAGCATTGAGGAATTAAAAGAAAAATCCGACAACTGCCCGGACGATATCGAATTACACAGACCGTATATTGATGCGGTAACCTGCAAGTGTCCGAAGTGCCAGGGTACGATGAAACGTGTGCCGGAAGTTATCGACTGCTGGTTTGACTCCGGTTCAATGCCGTTTGCACAGCACCACTATCCGTTTGAAAATAAGGAAATTTTTGAACAGCAGTTCCCGGCAAAATTTATTTCCGAAGCCGTAGACCAGACACGAGGCTGGTTCTACTCACTGCTTGCGATTTCAACGCTGCTGTTTAACAAAGCACCTTATGAAAATGTTATCGTTTTAGGACACGTCCAGGATGCAGACGGACAGAAGATGAGTAAGTCCAAGGGAAATGCCGTAGACCCGTTTGATGCGTTACAGACACACGGCGCAGATGCAATCCGCTGGTATTTCTATGAAAATTCCGCACCGTGGCTGCCAAACCGTTTCCACGACAAGGCAGTAACGGAAGGTCAGAGAAAGTTCATGGGAACCATCTGGAATACGTATGCGTTCTTCGTATTGTATGCGAATATTGATAATTTTGATGCAACCAAATATACACTGGAATACGATAAGCTTCCGGTTATGGATAAGTGGATTCTTTCCAAGTTAAATACGGTTGTCAAAGAAGTGGACAACAATCTTGAAAATTATAAGATTACGGAAACAGCCAGAGTGTTGGAAGACTTTGTAGACGAGCTTTCTAACTGGTATGTAAGACGCTGCCGTGAACGTTTCTGGGCAAAGGGCATGGAACAGGATAAGATTAATGCATACATGACATTGTATACAACACTGGTTACGCTGTGTAAGACAGCCGCACCGATGATTCCGTTTATGACAGAAAGCATTTACAGAAATCTTGTATGCAGCATTGATAAAAATGCGCCAATCAGCGTTCATCTGTGTGACTTCCCGGAAGTTCATAAGGAATGGATTGACAAGCAGCTTGAAGACAACATGGAAGACGTATTAAATGCTGTTGTTATCGGACGTGCATGCCGTAACGCAACCAATATCAAGAACAGACAGCCAATCGGACAGATGTTCATTAAAGCGCCGTGGAAGCTGGATGATTTCTTTACCGATATTATCGCAGACGAATTAAATGTAAAGAAAGTTGAATACAAGGACGATGTCAGAGATTTCACTTCTTACACATTTAAGCCGCAGTTAAAGACACTCGGACCGAAGTACGGCAAGTTCTTAGGTGAAATCAGAAAGCAGCTTGGTGAACTTGACGGCAATGCCGCAATGGATGAGTTAAATAAGGTTGGATTTATCACCTTACAGGCAAACGGACAGGATATCCAGCTTGAAAAGGCAGATCTGTTAATTGAAATGACACAGCAGGAAGGCTTTGTGGCAAGCTCCGATAAGGGCATTACGGTTGTTATGGATACGAATTTAACACCGGAACTCTTAGAAGAAGGCTTTATTCGTGAAGTCATCAGCAAGATTCAGACCATGCGTAAGGATGCAGGATTTGAAGTAATGGATAAGATTCATGTAACGGTCAGCGGAAATGACAAGATTTCTGCACTGATTGACAGAAATGCAGCACAGATTACAAAGATTGTTCTGGCAGAAGACATTACAGAGGGAGAAGCAAAAGGCTTTACAAAAGAATGGAATATTAATGGTGAGCAGGTAACACTGGGCGTAGAGAGAATTTAGTGTAACACTGCACAGTACTGCAACGGACAAATTGCATCAGGTTATTTCAAAAATATGCCTGATGCAATTTGTGTTTTAAGCGTAAAGAAAGAATGGAGATGAATATGGAGTTTCTAAAAAAAGTGTATCATGCAGTGGCGGCAGTGCTGCTGATGCTGGTGACATCATTGATTTACGGCGGCTATATACTGGAATGGAGAGGTAAAAGACCACTTTGTATCCTGATAGCGGCAATGGCAGTGACAGCAGTGCTGATTGCTCTGGTGTGCCGGTATCTGAAAAAATACGCAGGTCAGATTGCGGTTGTCTGTATTGTTCCGATGACATTCTGTCTGGCAACCGGACTTTATAAGCTGTATATGGTGGCAGCAGACAGCCGGAGTATTTTCTATCTGGTAATGATTTTTTTCGCTGCGGCTTATTTTATCACAGAATATCTGTTAAATCTGTGTATGGAAAATGCTTCGCTGCAAAATATACGACAATTTTTCAATACGCATAAGTGGGTACTGATTCTTATTTTTATTGCAGTTTTATGTCGTGTGCCGCTGCTTTCACAGCTTCCGCGCTGGGATTCGGGAGAATATTATTATCGGCTGATTCTCGGAACACATCATTTTGAATATACGGGTTTTAAAGAGTTCGTGGAAAATTATGCGCTGTGCGGACATCCGACACTGGGATTCTGCCTTGTATATCTGCCGGGAGAATTTGCTTTTTCGCAGGAAGTCATCGGTGTTACACTGACCAGCCTGATTCTGACGGCACTGGCGCTGTGGTGTGTGTACCGCATATTCTTAAAAATCCTGCCGCAGGTTACAGAAGGAAAAGCAGCGGTGTGTACATTTTTACTGTCATTTTCACCACTGTTTTTCGGTATGACCATGTATTTTAATCCGGACTATGCACTGGCGGTATTTTTTATATTTCTGTTATACAGCTATGTGTATGACAAGGCGGTTCTTGCGGCGTTTTTTTCGCTTCTGTGCTTTCAGACGAAAGAAACAGGACTGGTGCTGGTCGGCGGACTGGTGTTTGGCATTTTTATCCAGCATATTGCAGAAAAGAGAAGCCATGCCGTAAAAGCAATTTTTAAAGATGTAAAGTTATATGCAATTCTTGCAGTGACACTGTTACAGCTGTATTATACAAAGTTTATCGGTGGTATTGCAACGTGGACACAAAACGGAAATGAAGAACCGGGACTGCGCTGGGACAGCACAGGAGAGAATTGTTTGGGCTTTCAGCCGGCATTTGTGGCAGTTAAATTAAAACAACAGTTTTTGTTAAATTTCAATTGGATACTGACAGCCGGTATTGTCATTGCGGTTGCGTGGTGGTTTATTTTAAAAGTAAAAGGCAGGAAAAAAATTCAGGCATCGTGTAAAATCTGCGGTATCGCCGGAGCATTTGTTGCATTTTTATCGTTTTCATGTCTGTATATTACGGCATCGGTGGCAAGATATAATGTAGCGGGTGATGTTTTGCTGTATCTGATATTTTTTTATTGTATGGCGCTTTTTGCGGCAGAATTGCCGGAAAGCACATTTTTAAAGAAAAAATATGCAGGCATGGCAGTGACGGCAGTATTTGGCGCTTTACTTGCCGGTGAGTGCGTATTTACGATTGACCCGGTGACAAGAGGGTTGTTTTTAAAGCTGGATACCGGAAATACAACGCTTTGTTTTACGGGAAAGGTCAGCGATATCAACAGCATTTATTACGGGGATTACCTCATTTATAATACGCAGTATACGTATATTGACAAGGCATATGATAAAGTGCTTGCAGATGTGGATTACCACCCGGATACAACGGATATTTATATCCCGGACAGCAACGGTTCATTTATCTGCGGCAATCTTCCGTTTTATTACTTAAACTGGGATGAAAAAACGAAAAAGAGAGTTTTTTATGAGAATGAAAATACACAGGAAATGGAATCCTATAATGAAGTAAAATATTTTTCTTCCGAAATGGTATCAAAGGGAAAGGATAAGGCGGTACTGATTGTAAACCCGTACATGATAAATGTCCATGAAGAGGAGCATCTGGCAAAGCTTGCACCGTATTATGAAATCGGCGAGCGTAAAGAAGTAAAACTGTTGCAGGGCAGTATTGTATACTACGAACTGACAAGAAAATAAGATGGAATTCATAGGAAAGCAAAAAAGATACTGATGTTGCATAAATCTGGTTCACAGTGTATAATTATTGGTATATTATTACTTTCTTAAAGAAAAGACAGAAACTTTTTGTGAGCGGAGGGACGCAGATGGTTAGAACAAATACTTTTAACAAAGAGGAATTTAAAAAGGATATTAAGGATAATTGTAAGCTTTTGTATCGTAAGAATATCGATGAATGTGATGATCAGCAGAAGTTTCAGGCAGTTGCGTATTCTGTGAAGAATATTATCATTGATAAATGGATTGCAACCCACAAGGAATATGAAAAGCAGGATGTTAAAATTGTCTGCTATATGTCTATGGAATTCCTGATGGGCCGTGCGCTCGGCAACAACATGATTAACCTCATGGCATACGATGAGATTAAAGAAGTGCTTGCAGAGCTTGGCATTGATATTAATGTGATTGAAGATCAGGAACCGGATGCAGCACTTGGTAACGGCGGTCTGGGACGTCTTGCAGCGTGCTTTTTGGATTCTTTGGCGACACTGGAATATCCGGCATACGGCTGTGGCATCCGTTACAGATACGGTATGTTTAAGCAGGAGATTAAGGACGGCTATCAGATTGAAGTGCCGGATAACTGGTTAAAAGACGGTAATCCGTTTGAAATTAAGCGTGACGAATACCGTTATGAAGTAAAATTCGGCGGCTATGTACGTTCTTACCGTGATGAAAAGACCGGCAGAGATATGTTTGTACAGGAAGATTACCGTTCTGTCATTGCAGTACCGTATGACCTTCCGGTAGTCGGCTACGGCAACAATACCGTGAATACATTAAGAATCTGGGATGCAGAGCCGGTCAATACCTTTAATCTGAACTCTTTTGATAAGGGTGATTACCAGAAGGCGATTGAGGAAGAAAACCTTGCAAAGAATATTGTCGAAGTGCTTTATCCGAATGATAACCATTATGCAGGTAAGGAGCTGCGTTTAAAACAGCAGTATTTCTTTGTATCTGCAAGTATTCAGGCAGCAATTGAAAAATTCAAGAAAAAACACAGCGATCTTCATGATCTGCCGAAGAAAGTGGTATTCCAGTTAAATGATACCCATCCGACTCTGACAGTGGCAGAATTGATGCGTATTCTTCTGGATGAAGAAGGTATGACTTGGGAAGAGGCATGGGAGATCACAACCCATACCTGCGCATACACCAACCATACCATCATGGCAGAAGCTCTGGAAAAATGGCCGATCGAGCTGTTCTCCAAGCTGCTTCCCCGTGTATACCAGATCGTGGAAGAGATCAACCGCCGATTTGTTCTGGAGATTCAGGCTAAATATCCTGGAGATCAGGAAAAAATCAGAAAAATGGCGATTATTTATGATGGTCAGGTTAAGATGGCGCATTTGGCTATCGCAGGCGGCTTCTCTGTAAATGGTGTGGCTAAGCTTCATACCGAAATCCTGAAAAAACAGGAATTGAAAGATTTCTACGAGATGTATCCGGAGAAATTTAATAATAAGACAAACGGTATCACCCAGAGACGTTTCCTCCTTCATGGAAACCAGCTGCTGGCAGACTGGATCACCGATCATATCGGAGACGGCTGGGTAACAAACCTGTCAGAATTGTCCAAACTGAAAGTATATGCAGACGATAAGAAAGCGCTGCAGGAATTTATGAATATCAAGTACCAGAATAAAGTATGTCTGGCAAAATATATTCAGGAGCACAATGGTATCGAGGTAAATCCTCATTCTATCTTTGATGTGCAGGTAAAGAGACTGCATGAGTATAAGCGTCAGCTGATGAATATTCTTCATGTGATGTATCTGTATAACCAGATCAAAGAACACCCGGAGATGGATTTCTACCCAAGAACCTTTATCTTTGGCGCTAAAGCGGCAGCAGGATACCGTCGTGCAAAACAGACGATCAAGCTGATCAATTCTGTGGCTGATGTGATCAACAACGACGCATCCATCAATGGAAAGCTGAAAGTAGTATTTATCGAAAACTATCGGGTATCCAATGCAGAGATGATCTTTGCGGCGGCAGACGTATCCGAGCAGATTTCTACTGCAAGTAAAGAGGCTTCCGGTACTGGAAATATGAAGTTTATGCTGAACGGAGCGCCTACGCTGGGAACCATGGACGGAGCAAACGTGGAGATCGTAGAAGAAGTGGGAGAAGAAAATGCCTTTATCTTCGGTCTGTCTTCCGATCAGGTTATCAACTATGAAAACCATGGCGGATACGATCCAATGCAGTACTTCAACAACGATCCTGATATCCGCAACGTGCTGATGCAGCTGATCAACGGAACGTATTCTCATGGAGATTTCAATATGTTCCGGGAAATCTACGATTCTCTGCTGAACACCAACAGCAGCGATCGGGCAGATACCTACTTCATTCTGGCTGACTTCAAATCTTATGCAGAAGCTCAGAAACGAGTAGAAGAAGCATACAAAGATACCGACAGATGGGCAAAAATGGCTCTTCTGAATACAGCATGCTGCGGTAAATTTACTTCTGACAGAACCATCCAGCAGTATGTGGATGAGATCTGGCATCTGGATAAAGTGACAATCAAATAAATATCCATAAATGGACTTTTTGCTACAAAGTATGGAGAAAATGATTTTTTTGCATGGAAAATCATTTTCTCCATTTTTTTTGCGAAAACAGAAAGAATACTCCATGTAAGGAGGCAGATGGTTCATGGTAGGATAAACACAGAAAAGAGAAGGGGGAAAGATGCTTATGAAAAATCAGCCATCTGTCTGCAAAAACCGGGCGAAGAAAAAGAGCATATGGAAGAGCTGGCGTTTATATCTGATGTGTCTGCCGGCAGTTATTTACTTTCTTGTATTTGCTTATAAGCCCATGTATGGAATCATTATTGCCTTCAAAGATTACAGTATGAGACTGGGGATTATGGGAAGTCCCTGGATCGGTTTTGAGAACTTTGAACGGTTATTCAGTTCCTACTGGTTTCCAATCATTCTGAAAAATACTCTGACGTTGAGTATTCTCACTTTGATTCTGGGATTTCCAATTCCTATTATTCTGGCATTAGTGCTAAACGAGGTAAAAAACAGCAGGATAAGAAAAGGATTTCAGACGATCTCCTACGCGCCGCACTTTATTTCTACGGTGGTGTTGTGTGGAATGCTTACCTTGTTTTTGAGTCCGTCCTCTGGAGTGATCAACAAGATCATCATCATGCTGGGATGAGAGAGCGCTTATACAAAGCGATACGCAGGGAGAAACAGTTGTCTGATTTGCAGATGCAGACCCAGTTCGATATGCTTCAGGCACAGGTAAATCCTCATTTTATCTATAATGTGCTGAATGTTATTTCCAGCAGGGGAAGTATGAATGATGATGAGGTGATCTGCGACATCTGTGATGATCTGGCGGGAATGCTGCGGTATTCTACAGATACAAAACAAAAATATGCTACCCTGCGCCAGGAAATTACGTATCTGGAGCTTTATTTTTCACTTTTGAAGTATCGGTATCGTCACAAGCTGGAATATGAGATAGAATTGGAATCAGAGATCGAGGAGCAGAAACTTCCCAAACTGGTGATTCAGCAGTTGGTAGAAAACAGTATTAGCCACGGTTTTAGAAACAGCAGCAAAGTCATGAAGATTTCCGTCAGAGGGTATCAGGAAAATGGTTACTGGTACATCTGTGTGCAGGATAATGGGGAAGGATTTTCCAAAAAGGTGATGGAAGATCTGGAGAAGAAGTTCAGACAGCTGCGGATGGATCTGGCGGATGATGAAAAATCCGTGAAAATGCAGATCGGAGGTATGGGGCTTTTGAATACGTATGCCCGTCTGTATCTGCTGAACGGTGAAAATATGGAGTTTCATATCTGCAATCGAAAAGAAGGCGGCGCAGAGACAATAATCGGAGTAAAGATGCAGTGAGGAGGGAACATATGTATCAGGTGCTTGTTGTAGAAGATGAACCGGCGTCCATGGAGCATATCTGTACAATCATACAGAATAAATGTCCGGAATTTTCAGTGATCGGTACGGCGGAGGATGGAAAAAGCGCATTGGAGCAGTTGGAATATCTCTGCCCGGATGTGTTGATCACAGATGTTCGGATGCCGGTGATGGATGGGATTTTTTTAATTAAAAGAGTGAAGGAGAGATTTCCGGATATTCTTTCGGTGATTGTCAGTGGTTATCAGGAATTTGAATATGCTCAAACTGCGTTGAGGTACGGGGTGTGCGATTATATCTTAAAGCCGATCAAGCCTTCTGTGCTTCAGGAATGTATGTATCGGATGCAGGAGCGGCTGGATGAATGTTACTACAGGCTCAGAAACCGGATGATCCGGGAAATGTATCGGGGAAATATTTCTGACAGCAGAAGATTTCGCAGAGTATTTTCTCAGGAGGAATATTATATTGCGCTGCTGCGCAGAAACAGCCTGCCAAGACGATTTTCGGAATTTCGTGGTGTGGAGGTGTTTTCGGGAAGAGAAGAACAACTGATGGTCTATGGAAGAGACGAGATGGAAGAGCTTTATATTTGTCCCAGAGAGCTGTTATTTCAGGGAAGCTTTTACCAGATGCTTCAGCATATTCTGGAAAAGAAAAAGAAGGGAACCTCATTCTATACGCTGGTATGGCAGGCAAAACCCATATCGGTAAAACAGCTTCCCCAGAAGATCCAGGAATTATACCAGACGATGGATCATCGTCTGATCATTGGAAAAGATCAGATGATTCGCATGGAGGAGGAGCGGCTAGAAAAGCGGCGAAGAGCGGAGGATGACAAAGAAAATCTGAGCCACTTGGAATATCTGATCCGGGAGAAAAAATACGGAGAAATACCGGGGGAGATAGGCGCCTGTTTTGAAAAATGGGAAAAAGCGGAGTATACCCAGCTTTGGACGGAAGAACGGGTGAGAGAAATCTTTCATATCTTCCGAAAGGCAAATCTGCTGGATGATCCGGTGGAAATGTGCGAATACTTTCTGGACGAGGCATTTTATTACGGGGAGAATATGCAGAAATTGGGAGAACATATCCAGCAGATCCTCTGTAAAAAAGTAGAGAAAGAATCCCCTCGGACAAAACTGGATACGCCGGAATTCTTCGAAAAGATTCAACAATACATGAGAGACCATATGTCAGAGCCGCTATCACCAAAACAGGTTTGCAGTGTCTTTGGAATCTCCCAGGCATATTTGAGCCGCTTATTCCGAAAATATGATACCGTGAGCTTCAGCCAGAGAATGACCGTATTTCGTATGGAAAAGGCCCAGGAGCTTATGAAAAACAAAAAAGACCTGTTTATCAAGGATGTGGCGGCGATGGTGGGATATGAAGACCAGTTTTACTTCAGCAGAATCTTCCGGTCGGTGATCGGAGTGAGCCCTACAGAATATTTGAAAGGGCATGATATTTAGAAAAACAAGGATTTTCACCATCCAGAGTGCATTTCAATAGGAAGGGAAGACAAGCTTTGGGTGTATACAGGGGTGATATCCTTAAACACCCAAATCTATTGGAAAAACCGGTTAAAAATTTAATTTTTTGCCCCTTTTTGGGTATCATATAGTAAGAAAATTTTGAAAACCCAAAATTTTACGATTTTATGGGATGGCGAGAGAAAAATATGCTCTAAATACCCAATCTTTGTGTTGAAATTTCAAGTACAGCAAATGTTATTGTTCGTTCCGTTCGCAGTAACGAGCAAAAATTCATTCCAGATTGCCATGTGATGATAGGATTTAGGATAAATACTTGAAAAAATGATTTTCCTGGCCTATAGTATATTTAACAGGATAGCCGGACGGCTATTTTTATACGTATAATTCAGGATTGTAACGATAAGTATTGCAACATATATAAAGAGAAAAAACCAGGAGGGATTTTTATGGCGATTGAAAAGATTTTCAAAGATTTTATACGGTTTGCCCAGTGTAATGAACTAAAGATAGAGGGAATCGCCATTGCGGATGAGAATAGAGTTATTTTGGAACATCGATTCCTGCCGGATCAGGAAAGAAATATTTATTCCCATACGAAAAGCTATATGTCTATGGCGGCTGGAATTGCCATCGAAGAGGGAAAACTTTCTCTTTCCGATAAGCTGGCAAATATGTTTCCTCAATATGTACCGGAAAATGCAGATCCTCGCTTGCAGGAAATTACTCTGGAGAATCTTTTGACCATGACCAGCGGCTTTCACAAGGCATATTTGATGGGCGCAGATCGAAGAGCAGGAATCGGATTTCCAGATTATATGGAATATATGATGACGCGACCAATTTTAAAGAATCCGGGGGAAGAGTTTTGCTATTCCACTGCCGATAGTATATTGGCGGGAAGGATGATTGAACAGGCTACAGGGCAAGGACTGGGAGAATATTTATATCGTCATGTGTTTTCAAGACTGGATCAGGGATGGCCGCAGTGGGAAAATGATCCGCAGGGACATCCGATAGGCGGCGGAGGTATGTTTATGTGCCTTACAGAAATGATGAAACTGGGACAGGTGTTTCTTGCTGACGGAAAATGGAAAAATGAACGGATTATAAGCAGCGAATGGGTAAAAGCAGCCACAACAAAGCATGTGGAAACCAATACAGAAAGTCAGGAACAAAATGAATGGACATGCGGATATGGATATCAATTTTGGATGTCGCCTTATCCGGGGGCGTATCGGGCAGATGGGGCATATGGACAAATCAGTACCGTATTGCCGGAAAGCGGACTGGTAGTGGCAGTACAATGCCCGGAATGGGGGGATTTTAACAAGGTGCGGACAGGATTGCATGAGGAATTATTAAAGAGAATTGTGGAAGAATAGTTTATTATATATACGTTCTCGCTATCATGAGTGATACTTTTGCGATAACTCAATACTTGTAGATTCATCTCAGACTAAACTATGACAGGAGATTTCATCAGAAAATATATACAAATCCAGAGAATTAAAAAAGTTTCACTACTTTTTTGCCCCCAAAATAGTGAAACTTTTTTAAATGTATCAAAATGTGCACTTTTCAGTAGGAAAAACAGGAATTTTCGGAGGGAAAAAGTGGAAAAAGTAGTGAAGTTTTTTGAAAATCTGCGAAATGTGCACTTCTATCTTAAAAATTAATGATTCATAGTATAAAATTGTTCCGGTGCATCCACCCGTTTGGTCTTTGCGTAGCGAATTATAAAATCTTATTAAATTGCTTGTAACAGTTCTCCCTTTTGCCGATGGCAAGGCTGAACTGTTATATCTTACTCTTTTTAGTGAAAGGTATTAAAAAACCCCCTTGACGAATCGTTGAATCTGCGTTATTGTAATAACCGTAAATTGAATACATAAAGCTTTTCTCTTATTCAGAGTGATGGAGATACATAGGATCTGTGAAGTCACGGCAACCCCGTCAAGCGGAAGGTGCCTACCTGAGCGAGCAATCGAACAATAAGGGGATTTGATATGAATTATTGAGTCCGCTTTTTGGCGGACTCTTTCTATATGCAAGAGAGGAAAATTTTTCCGTATCTGCACGAAAAGATAAAAACCCGGGAGAAAAGCGCCCACGAAAAAAAGGAGAATAACATGGAGAAAATTTTATTTACTTCTGAATCTGTAACGGAAGGTCATCCGGATAAGATGTGCGATCAGATTTCTGATGCGATCCTGGATGCATTGATGGAGCAGGATCCCATGAGCCGTGTTGCTTGTGAGACTGCAATCACAACAGGTCTGGTTCTGGTTATGGGAGAGATTACCACACAGGCTTATGTGGATATCCAGAAAATTGTACGGGAAACGGTACGTGAGATTGGTTATACCAGAGGAAAATTTGGTTTTGACGCAGATAACTGCGGTGTGATCACTGCGATTGATGAGCAGTCTTCCGATATTGCCATGGGTGTTGATAAGGCGCTGGAAGCGAAAGAAAATAAGATGACAGATGAAGAGCTGGACGCTATTGGAGCAGGAGATCAGGGTATGATGTTCGGTTTTGCAAGTAATGAAACCGAAGAATATATGCCGTTTGCTATTGCTCTGGCGCATAAACTGACCCGACAGCTTACAAAAGTAAGAAAAGATGGAACTTTACCTTATCTGAGACCGGATGGAAAATCTCAGGTAACAGTAGAATATGATAAAGAAGGCAATCCTGTACGTTTGGATGCAGTAGTTCTTTCTACACAGCATGATCCCGATGTGACACAGGAACAGATTCATGAAGATATTAAAAAATATGTTTTTGAACCTGTATTACCAGCAGAGATGATCGACGCTGATACGAAATTCTTTATTAATCCGACAGGAAGATTTGTGATCGGCGGACCTCACGGAGACAGTGGAGTAACCGGAAGAAAGATAATCGTAGATACTTATGGCGGATATGGACGTCACGGCGGCGGAGCATTTTCCGGTAAAGACTGTACAAAGGTTGACCGTTCCGCAGCTTATGCAGCGCGTTATGTAGCAAAATATGGTAGCGGCAGGATTGGCCGATAAATGCGAGATTCAGCTTTCCTATGCAATCGGTGTGGCACATCCGACCTCTGTTCGTGTGGATACTTTCGGAACAGGAAAACTGGAAGATACAAAACTGGTAGAGATTATCCGTGAGAACTTTGATCTGAGACCGGCAGGTATTATTAAGATGTTGGATCTGAGACGTCCGATCTATAAACAGACGGCGGCTTATGGACATTTTGGAAGAAATGATCTGGATCTGCCGTGGGAAAAATTAGATAAAGTAGATGTTTTGAAAAAATATCTGGGGTAAGGAAATTGCTGCAGTAGGGATCTTCATAAGGAAGTAATTACAGGAAACAAAAAACCCGATCAAGAGTGCAAAGAGTCACCAATGGTGGCAAACTCTTGACGGGGCTTTTTCTTTTTGGCGGTTAAGAATTAAGAGGAAAAGGTTCAGGGATAAGTTCACATGAACATTCTTCAAACTCGGCTGTTACTGCTTCATTAACGGATTTTAATGCCTTTGCTAAATCATTTATGGCGAGAACGTCTGTGCCGATTTGAAAATATACAGCTATCCATAAATGTCTGCCTGTTTTTGTTATATCATAAAAAACAGGTTTAAAATGGTATTGCTCCATAATCGGATGACATAGCATTTTGATTTTGTCTACAAGTTCCTTATCCGGCGAAAATAAAAAGATATCTTTGATTGCCCTCCATAGAACCTTAATACTTTCGGGAAGCATACATACCATGATAATTATAGCGATAATCTGGTCAAAATATGGGGCGAGAAAGTAAAATGGTGTTTTCTCTAAATAAAGCGAGATGAAAAAAGCAAATGACATTCCTAAACTATATGCAATATCTAATTTCCAGCCTAAAAGTTCTGCTTTTATAGTTGGTGAAGATAAGTTATTGCTCAAACGTTTCATAGCCGTGAAAATAATAATACTAGCTATTCCAAGAAAACACTGGAATATGGAAACTAAGCTGTTATCCACAGTATTTCCCCCAGATATTACGGAATGGAGCACCTCAGCAGAAACTCCTAAAGTGACAGACAACATCATTATGCCTTTAATGATAATAAATATCGTTTCAATTTGAAAATACCCAAAAGGGCGTTTCTCAGATATTGGTTTATGAAATAATGGGGTAAGGAACAAAAGTAACGCAATAAATACTAATTCTGCCGTATCATATACCGCATCGGTTAGAGATGACTGCGAATGACTGTATATTGCAAAAATAAATTCCAAAACTGCAAATAGAAGTCCTGAGAAAAAGGACACTTTTAAAATTAACTTTTCTTTTTTTTCAGTTATCATATTATTACACCTACCTTTCAAATATATTCGTTAAAAAATAACGGTAATGTTGGTGGCCTACAGATGCATTTCCGGAGCAGGATGCGCCATTTCTCTTTTTTTCAGGTGTTTGTCTATTACCAGAAGAAAGACAATCGTAGACAAAACAGAAGCCGTCAGATCTGAAACCGGCTCGGCATAAAAAGCGGCTTTTGCTTCCAGAAAATAAGGCAGAAGTACAGTCAGAGCCATGAAAGAGCATTTTCTGAAAAGCGAGAGTGCAAGCGCTGTTTTGGTGCGCTCCATGGCAGTCAGTCCGTCAACCAGTACGTATTGGAAGCTGAGCGGAATAATCATCATGGTAAATACTTTTATGCCCCAGATGGAAAAATCAATATATGCTGCATCGGTGGTAAAAAACTGTACAAAAACCTGAGGAAGCAGCTGGGACACAAGGAACATGACAGTCGTAAATATGAGACAGAGTCCCAGAATATATTTTTCTGCTGTCTTTACCCGTTTGGTAAGCTTTGCGCCGTAGTTATAGCTGATGATGGGCTGTGTTCCGCCGCTGATTCCCAGCATGGGAGAGGTGATCAGCGTTACATAGCTTTGTACAATGGTGGCGCAGGTAATCAGCATATCGCCCTGAGATTCCCCTCCAAAATGCTGCAGGGAGGCGTTCATGACGATCAAGATCAGGCTGTCCGTTGCCAGAATCAGAAAAGGGGAAATTCCCAGATAAATGATTCTTCCCATCAGACGGAGATTATAATCGCCGAAGGTTATTTTTACCTGCGGTCGTTTGCTGAACAGAAAACAGAGAGCAAAGGCGCAGGAGACAAATTGGGAGATCACTGTGGCAACGGCAGCCCCCGCAACACCCATATCAAAGAGAAAAATAAATATGGGATCCAAAACAATATTGGAGACAGCTCCGAGAAGAACCGTTACCATTCCGAATAGGGGAAATCCCTGACAAGTGATAAAATAGTTCAGCCCGATTGCCATGAGGGCGAAAAAGGTTCCCAGAGTATAAATCGTAAGGTAACTGTTGGCGTAAGGAAAAGTAGCTTCGCTGGCGCCGAACCAGAGCAGCAGGTGATCCTTTGATAAAAGAAAAATAACAGTGAGGACAGCGGAAAATAGGGCAAGAAGCAGAAAAGAATTTGCCAGAATCTGCCGCGCTTTCTTTATATTCTGTTCACCCAGACGGATGGCGAGAAGGATGGAACCGCCCAGCCCCACAAGCGTTCCAAAGGAAGAAAGCAGAGTGACGATGGGACCGCAGATCCCGGCTCCTGCCAGCGCCAGAGCTCCCGTCTTGGGAATATGTCCAATATACATGCGGTCAATAATACTATAAAGTACGTTGACAAACTGGGCGAGCATAGCAGGTCCCGCCAATTTCAGTACCAGAGAAGGAATAGAATCTTTTCCCAGATCAGTTTGATGTTTCATATGTAAAAATCCCCTTTCGCAAGATGCAAAACTAATATAGCAGTTTTTATACAGGGTTTCAAGGAAAAAGACCTCAAAATTTATAGTTATTTTATCAAAAGTTTTGCAAGAATTTATATTTTGTTTTTTATAGAAAGTTTAGAAATGTTCCGTTTTGTTTAGGTGAAAATGGGGAAAGGATATGATATACTTTTCATATATGTAAAGATAAGGTAAGGATGAAGATATGAAACTGAAAAACAGAATTATTATTTCTTTTTTCGTTATCATTTTAGTTCCACTGGTTCTGACAAGTATTGCATTTATGGGATTTTCCAGTTATCAGATTCGTTCTATTGAAAAGCAGTATGGCATTGAGGAGGTTACTTACGAGAGTTTATCTAATAATACTTTCATGCTCAGTAAGATGACCCAGAAGATTTTTGATAATCTTCAAAAGACAGCCCGGAATACGCCGGAGCAGCTGGAAGATATAGACTATCTGAATCAGGTGAATAAGGAGCTTAAGGCAAAAAATGCATACCTGTTGATACGAAAAGAGCATTCGATGATCTACAGCGGAAGTGATGAAGCGGACATGCAGCTGCTTTTGGATGAGCTTCCCGATTACGGAGACGCTATGGCGGGAAATGACAGAGGCGTTTATATCGGGGCGGATATTCAGGCTTTGGTGAAGCAGGTGGATTTCCGGTTTCATGATGACACGGCGGGCAGCGCATTTATCATTATTCAGGCAGACACGATCATACCCCAGATGCAGCATTTGATGGCGGATATGATATTTATTATCGTGCTTATTTTGATTGTCACCTCGCTCGGATTGTGTACATGGACGTACCGGGGGGTGATTACGCCTCTGAATCAATTAAAGGAAGCCACAAAGAACATTAAAGAAGGCAATCTGGATTTTACCATTGAGAAAAGCGGCGTAGATGAGATCAGCGATCTGTGCGAGGATTTTGAGGAGATGAGACAGCGGTTAAAGCAGTCAGCAGAGGAAAAAGTGGCTTTTGATAAGGAAAATAAAGAGCTGATCAGTAATATTTCTCATGATCTGAAAACGCCGATTACTGCGGTAAAAGGATATGTGGAAGGGATTATTGACGGAGTGGCGGACACTCCGGAGAAAATGAACAAATATATCCGAACGATTTATACGAAAGCAAATGAGATGGATCGTCTGATCAATGAGCTGACATTTTATTCCAAGATCGATACAAACAGGATTCCCTATACGTTTAATAAAATTAATATCAGTGATTATTTTGAGGATTGTGTAGACGAGTTGAGCATGGAACTGGAATCCAGAGGCGTTTCCCTCACTTATTTCAATTATCTGGAAGAAGATGCGGTGGTGATCGCGGACGCAGAACAGATCAAACGTGTGATTAACAATATCATCAGTAATTCTTTGAAATACATGAACAAGCCTAAGGGGGCTATCAATATCCGGCTGAGAGATGTGGGGGATTTTATCCAGATCGAAATAGAGGATAATGGAAAGGGAATTGCCCAGAAGGATCTGGCAAATATTTTTGACCGATTTTATCGGACAGATGCTTCACGAAATTCTTCCAAAGGCGGAAGTGGGATCGGGCTTTCTATAGTCAAAAAGATTATGGAGGATCATGGAGGTCAGGTTTGGGCGACAAGTAAAGAAGGCACAGGTACAACAATGTATCTGGCGTTAAGAAAATATCAGGAGGTACCGGCAAATGAGTAAAATATTGATCGTAGAAGATGAAGAGGCGATTGCAGATCTGGAGAAGGATTATCTGGAGTTGAGCGGATTCGAAGTGGAGATTGAGCATCGGGGAGATGTGGGTCTTAAGAAGGCTTTGACAGAAGATTTTAATCTGGTTATATTGGATCTTATGCTACCGGAGATGGACGGATTTGATATTTGTCGGGAGATTCGGGCGCAGAAAAACACGCCTGTCATCATGGTTTCTGCTAAGAAAGATGATATCGATAAGATTCGAGGACTTGGTCTGGGCGCAGATGATTATATGACAAAACCGTTTAGTCCCAGTGAGCTGGTTGCCAGGGTAAAAGCGCATCTGGCGAGATACGAGAGACTGATCGGAACGGGCGTACAGGAAAATGATATCATTGAGATTCGAGGAATCAAGATTGATAAGACGGCGAGACGAGTATGGGTAAATGGAGAAGAAAAGAATTTTACCACGAAGGAATTTGATCTTCTTACTTTTCTTGCTCAGAATCCGAATCGGGTCTTCACAAAGGACGAGTTGTTCCGGGAAATATGGGATATGGAATCAGTGGGGGATATTGCCACGGTTACGGTTCACATTAAGAAAATCAGAGAAAAGATAGAGTATAATACTGCGAAACCTCAGTATATTGAAACTATCTGGGGCGTGGGATATCGCTTCAAGGTATAAGCTTGAAAAAACCGCAGCCTTCCAATTTATCAATCGGAATAGCTGCGGTTTTTGCTTAAAACTATTGAAATTAGAAGAATCTCGGAGATACGTTCAACAGGTTAAAAGAATTTCTTTTCAGCATTTCTATAGGAAAGTCTTCATCTCCGACAGAATTAATAGTAGCCATATTTTTTGCAAAATATTTTTCAACTAATGTTTTCATATAATTTTTCATTATAAACTCCTCCTCATTTATATTGCACTCTATATGTATTTATTGGATTCTCTTATTTGTTTTACGGTTGTATTATAGACAATTTTCTTTTATAATACGTGTCAAATCCCATTGATAAGTAGCCAAATCTTGCAAAGGAGAGATTTTATGCAGCCATTATATCGGGAAAGCAAGAAGCATTATGAAATATTTCTTACAAAAGCAAAGCATGATCCGCCACATTTACATAAGTCTGTAGAATTTGTCTATGTGATTGAAGGCACATTGGAAATCGGTGTGGGAAAAGAATTGTATCATATGGAAAAGGGAGATTTTGCTATTGTATTTCCGGAGGTGATTCATCACTATCAGGTATTTGATCCGATACCGGGAAAAGTTGTGTATCTAATGCTGGACCCTGCTTATACGGGAAGTTATTTGTCCTATTTGCAGCAGTATTGCCCGGAAAATCCTGTGATAAAAGAAAAAGAGCTTCATGAGGATATTACTTACGCGATGAATTCCTTATGGAAGCAGAGAAAAGAACTGAATAGCATTATGATTCCTCAGGCATTTGTACAGATTATGCTGACGCACGCATTGCCGGTGTATACCTTGATCGAGAAAAGCTCCATGGGACCGGAAGATATTGTATATCAGACGATGGCTTATATATCGGGACATTTTACAGAAGAGATTACGCTTACTTCTATGGCGAAAGAACTTGGTTTTAGTCCGTATGCGCTTTCCAGAGTATTTTCCGGAACTTTTCATCGAAACTTTAACCAATACTTGAATGAGGTGCGGTTAAACTATGCCAGCGGTCTCTTGCTTTATACGAATCAGACGATCACCGATATCTATAACAATTCGGGATTCAACAGCCAGAGGACATTTAATCGGGCTTTTCAGGAAAGATTTCATATGACGCCGAGAGAATATCGAAAAGAATATCAAAAACAGCATCTTTGAAAAAATGATAAGAGAAAAGTGCTTATAAAAGAGGAGGAGGGTGCTGCACCAGACAGAGAAAATCTCGTTTACTTCTGATACAGCAACCCCAGTATGAAAAAAAATCTATGTAAATGGTAATAATTGTTTGTCGAGGTCCAACAGCCAAGCAGCGTTTATAACTCTGACTTGCATATCGCTCAGCCGCCGTCCTCATTTCATTTGATACATTTAGTATAAAAGGAAAATGTGTCCAGAGTGTGGAGAAGGAATAAAGTATTTCTGAAGAAAACCTGAAGGAAAAGGAAAGGTGAAGATAAGCTGCGGAAAGATTATTGAATAAAATATTTCGGTGTGTTAGTATGGGGGAAGCATAAAAAGATGTTTGAAAATGCTAAAAGGCATCGGCAATTGGGAAATCTGGGACAGTATTGGGTATATATAGTGCCTTTAGTTTCTGAAAACCCAAATCTATAAGAAAAACTCTCAAAAAAACCTGATTTTTATCGTATTTTTGGCATAGAAGGTACATAAGAGAATAAAAACCCATAAATTTTCGTTTTAACAGGAAGTTTTTGAAAATTTTTGCAAGATATACCCAAACGATAATCGCAAAACATCTGGTATGCAAAAACAGAACAGAAAAGAGAAAAAAATGGGAAAACTATTTTATATCATGGGAAAGAGCGCTTCTGGCAAGGACAGCATTTACCAGAAACTTCTGGAGAATAAAGAATTCCATTTTAAGAGGCTGGTCATTTACACTACACGTCCGGTGCGTGAAGGAGAAAGAGATGGGCAGGAATATTATTTTGTGACGGAAGAGATCTTTCAGGAGTTAAAAAGAGCAGGCAAAATCATAGAGGACAGAGGATATGAAACAGTTTGCGGATTGTGGAGATACTTTACAGCGGATAATATGGAATTAGACAAACATCATTATCTGGGAATTGGGACTTTGGAATCCTATGAGCAATTAAAGACATATTATGGTGCGGAAAAAATGTGTCCTCTCTATATAGAAGTAGAAGATGGGGAGCGGCTCAAACGTGCGATAGCCAGAGAAGAACTGCAGGAAAAACCTCAATATGAAGAAATGTGTCGGAGATTTCTGTCAGACGCGGCAGATTTTTCCGAAGAACATATACAGAGAGCGGGAATTGAACGGCGTTTTCAGAATACAGATTTAAATAGTTGCCTGCGTAACATTGAAACTTATTTAAAAAGTATGATATAATGAGTGAGCAAGGCTTCAAAAGTTCCATTTTTCATGTTTACATGAAAAAATGGAACCTTGGAAGCCGCTAAAACATGAGGATGCAGCCCGGTTGGGCGAAATCCGAATGTTTTTAGGATTGCGAAAGTACGAAGTACGGAGCAATCCGTGCTCACGGAGTAAATAGTTATTTATCCGTACTCACGAGATAAATCAACAGGATAAATTACAGGAGGTGGTACGATGCCAGGTTTTGAAGAAGTAGTAGGGCACAAAGAGATTATACGTCATTTGCAGAATGCGATACAGTTAGGAAAGATATCTCATGCGTACATTTTTAGTGGTGAGACTGGTTCCGGAAAGAAATTACTGGCAACCACATTTGCCATGACGCTGCAGTGTGAAAGGAAGGGGATAGATCCCTGTCTGGATTGCAGTTCCTGCAAGAAAGCCATGAGCAAGAATCATCCTGATATTATCCATGTGACCCATGAAAAACCAAATTCTATCGGTATTGAGGATATCAGAACGCAGCTTATTGAGGATGTGGAAATTAAGCCGTATTGCAGTTCTTATAAGATTTATATTATCAATGAGGCGGAAAAGCTTACGCTTCAGGCGCAGAATGCGCTGTTGAAGACGATTGAGGAGCCGCCGGCTTATGCGATCATCCTGCTTCTTACCAGTAATATGGATGCGCTGCTTCCAACGATAACATCCCGGTGTGTGAAGTTGTCGCTTCGTCCGGTGAAGGAGAGTATGGTGAAGGAGTATCTTATGGAGAAGCTTCATTTGCCGGATTATCAGGCGCAGATGGATGCATCCTTTTCCCAGGGAAATATTGGAAAGGCAAAGCAGATGGCGGAATCGGATGAATTCAGTGTGGTTACCGATCAGGCGCTGCGCATTTTGAAAAAATCGAAAGAATTAGAGTTGTATGAGCTGGTAGATATGATCAAGCAGCTTTCCGGGGATAAACAGAATATTTATGAGTATCTGGACCTGTTTATTATGTGGTTCCGGGACGTGCTGCTCTTTAAAGCTACCAAGGAGGTAGACGGGCTGGTATTTAAGGATCAGCTGAATTATATTAAGGAACGGGCAAGTCAGAGTTCTTATGAGGGTATTGAGGATATTATCAATGCCGTAGAGAAAGCCAAGGAACGTTTACGGGCAAATGTAAATTTTGATTTGGTTATGGAATTGCTGTTCCTGACGATCAGGGAGAATTAAAATGGTAAAAATTATTGGAGTCCGGTTTCGGAATGTGGGAAAAATTTATTACTTTAATCCCAAGAGTTTTCAGATAAAACAGGGCGATCATGTGATCGTGGAGACAGCCAGAGGCGTGGAATATGGAACGGTAGTTCTGGGACCGAAGGAAGTGGATGAAAAAGATGTGA
>OHJX01000329.1_pt1 | contig 21405 bp, 19 predicted proteins | sample 1568671 | NCBI WGS metagenome assembly OHJX01 (sample SAMEA3879589, study PRJEB24766) | human gut metagenome | biome: human-associated habitat; feature: feces | place: USA | collected 1985/1987 | reverse complement strand
GCGAAGCGATTATTTCAACGGATGTCGGACAGCATCAGATGTGGGCAGCACAGCATTACAAATATAAAAAACCAAGAACGCTGCTTACATCAGGCGGTCTTGGTACAATGGGCTACGGACTTGGTGCGGCAATTGGTGCCAAGGTAGGTTGCAAGGATAAAACAGTCATCAACATTGCAGGTGATGGCTGCTTCAGAATGAATATGAACGAAGTGGCAACAGCAACCCGTTATAACATTCCGGTTATCGAGATTATTTTCAATAACCATGTACTCGGTATGGTACGCCAGTGGCAGGATTTATTCTACGGAAAACGCTATTCGGCAACTGTTCTGGATGATTGTGTGGATTTTGTCAAAGTGTCGGAAGGCATGGGGGCAAAGGGCTACCGTGTTCAGACAATTGAGGAATTTGAAGCAGCATTAAAGGATGCAATGGCATTAAATATTCCGTGTGTCATCGACTGTCTTATTGACAGAGAAGATAAAGTATTCCCGATGGTTTCACCGGGTGCGGCAATTTCAGAAGCATTTGACAGAAAAGATTTAGACAGAATGAACTCAGAAAAATAAAGAATTGAGTTGACAGGAACACTTTAATGGAATAAAATGTCAGATAATAGTTTTAAAACTTGTAGGAGGAAAGAAAAGTGGCAAGAGTTTATAATTTTTCAGCGGGACCGGCAGTTCTGCCTGAGGAAGTCCTGAAAGAAGCTGCAGAGGAAATGATGGATTACAGAGGATGCGGCATGTCCGTTATGGAGATGAGCCACCGTTCCAAAACCTACCAGACGATTATTGATGAAGCGGAAGCAGATTTACGGGATCTGATAGGGATTCCTGATAATTATAAGGTGCTTTTCCTGCAGGGCGGCGCAAGCCAGCAGTTCGCCATGATTCCCATGAACCTGATGAAAAACAAGGTGGCCGACTATATCGTTACCGGCCAATGGGCAAAGAAAGCATGGCAGGAAGCCGGCAAGTATGGAAAAGCGAACAAGATCGCCTCTTCTGAAGACAAAACCTTCTCATACATACCTGACTGCTCCGATCTCCCCATTTCAGAGGATGCGGACTATGTCTATATCTGTGAAAACAATACCATTTACGGTACGAAATTTAAAACACTTCCCAACACCAAAGGAAAGACGCTGGTTGCCGATGTGTCCTCCTGCTTCCTTTCAGAACCGGTGGATATAACAAAATACGGCATTATGTACGGCGGCGTGCAGAAGAATATAGGACCTGCGGGTGTTGTTATCGCCATCATCCGGGAAGACCTTATCACCGAGGATGTACTCCCCGGCACCCCTACCATGCTCCAGTACAAAACCCATGCGGATGCGGGGTCCCTTTACAACACCCCTCCGGCCTATGGCATCTATATCTGCGGCAAGGTATTCAAATGGCTGAAGAAAATGGGCGGCCTGTCCGCCATTAAGGAGCTGAATGAGAAAAAAGCAGCTATTCTGTACGATTTCCTGGATCAGAGCAGTCTCTTTAAAGGCACTGTCCGCAAGGAAGACCGTTCCCTGATGAACGTGCCTTTCATCACAGGAAGTGAAGAACTGGATGCCAAATTCGTAAAGGAAGCCAAAGAAGCCGGCCTGGAAAGCCTGAAGGGCCACAGAAGCGTAGGCGGCATGCGCGCCAGCATCTACAATGCAATGCCTGTGGAGGGCGTTGAGAAGCTGGTGGAATTCATGAAGAAATTTGAAGCGGAGAATGCCTGAAAGTCGGAAGAATTAAAGCAAAAGTAACGGTTTGGTTATCTGAAATGTTTCAAGTAAAAAGAAAAGGAGTACCGCTATGTTTAAATATCATTGCCTGAATCCCATCGCACAGGTGGGGCTGGAGGGTTTTACCGAGGACTATGTAAAAACGGATAATATTGAGGAAGCCGACGGCATCCTCGTAAGAAGCGCCAACATGCACGATATGCCGCTGCCGGCCAATCTTCTTGCCGTGGCAAGGGCAGGAGCCGGTGTGAACAACATCCCTCTGGATAAATGCGCCGGAAAAGGTATTGTTGTATTCAACACGCCGGGCGCCAATGCAAACGGTGTGAAGGAAATCGTCATTGCCGCCATGCTCCTGGCCTCCCGCGACATCGTCGGCGGAATTAACTGGGTGGAAGAAAATAAAGACAATCCGGACATCGCCAAGGCTGCTGAAAAGGTGAAAAAGAACTTTGCAGGAACGGAAATACAGGATAAAAAGCTGGGAATCATCGGCCTGGGAGCAATCGGCGTCAAGGTTGCCAACGTGGCGAAGCATATGGGTATGGAGGTTTACGGCTATGACCCTTATGTTTCCGTAGATGCCGCATGGAACTTAAGCCGGGATGTCAAGCATGTGATCAATGTGGATGAAATTTATGAAAACTGCGATGTGATTACCATCCATGTCCCGCTGCTTGATTCTACCAGGGAAATGATCAATGAAGATGCCATCAGTAAAATGAAGGACGGCGTTATCCTGCTGAACTTTGCCCGTGATTTGCTTGTGGACGAAGAAGCGGTGCTTGCCGGTATTGAAAAAGGCAGAGTACGCAAGTATGTGTCCGATTTCCCCAATACCACTACCGCAGGAAAGCCTGGCTGCATCGTTATTCCCCATCTGGGAGCTTCCACGGAGGAATCGGAAGACAACTGTGCAGTGATGGCAGTAAAACAGCTCATGGACTATCTGGAAAATGGAAACATTAAAAATTCTGTAAATTATCCAAACTGCGATGCAGGAACCTGTGTGGATGAAGGAAGACTTACCATTAATCACAAAAACATTCCTAACATGATTAGCCAGTTTACCAAAGTTCTGGGTGATGCGGGAGTGAATATTTCAAACATGACCAATAAGAGTAAAGGGGATTTGGCTTACACCATTCTGGATGTGGCAACACCCATTTCCCAGGAAGTGGCAAAGAATTTGAAGGCCATTAACGGAGTGTATCGGGTGCGCATAGTGAAGTAAAAAAAGATTGTGTTGCAAATGGGACGGTTGTTGCAACGGGACGCAAATGGAGAGTATGTGTACGCAGGCTGAGCCGGAACTGCATACATACTCTCCACTTGCTGTTTTTGGCAGGCAATCTTTTCTTTGGAGCTATTTACCCTGGCTAGTTAATTTGTTTTTTTAGGCTTTTTGTCTTTTGGTTGTTTTTATTTGGACTGGTTCAGTAGTTTTTTCAGGTCTTTTTCTGGAGTGGTGATGGGGGCTATGTTGTAGGTTTCTACCAGGTAGTTCAGCACGTTGGGGGAAATAAATGCCGGAAGGGAAGGACCTAGCAGTATATTTTTGATTCCCAGGTGCAGGAGGGTCAATAAAATACATACAGCTTTTTGTTCATACCAGGACAGTACCATGGAAAGGGGCAGTTCATTTACGCTGCACTGGAAGGCTTCGGAGAGGGCTACAGCTACTTTGATGGCGCTGTAAGCGTCATTACATTGTCCCATATCTAAAAGACGGGGAAGTCCGCCAATGGTACCAAGGTCCAAATCATTGAAACGATATTTGCCACAGGCAAGGGTGAGAATCACACTGTCTTTTGGTGTCTGTTTTACAAATTCTGTGTAGTAGTTACGGCCTGGTTTTGCACCGTCACATCCGCCTACCAGGAAGAAATGCTTGATGGCGCCGGATTTAACTGCTTCGATTACTGTATCTGCCACAGAGAGAACTGTATTGTGAGCAAAGCCTGTCAGAACCTTTTCTCCGCCATTGATTCCTGTAAACCTCTGGTCTTCCGGGTATCCCCCAAGATCCAGGGCTTTTTCAATTACAGGTGTAAAATCCTTATCCTCGCCAATGTGTACCAGTTCTGGATAAGATACTACTTCTGTGGTAAATATCCGGTCAGCATAGCTTGCCTTTGGAGGCATGAGACAGTTGGTGGTAAACAGAACAGGAGCAGGAATATCTGCAAATTCCTTCTGCTGATTCTGCCAGGCTGTTCCAAAGTTTCCTTTTAAGTGTGCATATTTTTTTAGTTCCGGATATGCGTGGGCAGGGAGCATTTCTCCATGAGTATAAATGTTGATGCCTTTCCCTTCCGTCTGTTCCAGAAGCTGTTTTAAATCATAAAGGTCGTGTCCTGAAATTACAATAAAAGGGCCTTTTTCTACAGTAAGGCTGACTTCAGAAGGAACTGGATTTCCGTAAGTTTCTGTGTTAGCTTTGTCCAGAAGAGCCATGCATTTCAGATTTATTTCCCCTACCTCCATGACAATAGGAAGCAATTCTTCCATACCCCAGTCATCCATGCCAATGGCAGAAAGAGCTTTGTAGAAAAATCTGTTAATTTCTGCATTCTGATAACCAAGTACCTTTGCGTGGTAAGCATAAGCTGCAAGACCGCGGATACCAAAGAGAATCAGAGATTTGAGAGAACGAATGTCCTCATTGGCATTCCACAGTTCCTTCATGGGGTAAGGCTCTGCAGCTATTTTTTCGATAAATGCGGAAAGCGTAGCATCATTGAAATTTACGTTGGTAAGTGTGGAAAAAAGTCCTTCCACAACAAGTTTATCGGTGGCTTCTGTCATAAGCTTTTCATTTCCGTTGATATCTTTGGCAAGGCCAATAAGGGCACCTGTTAATTGGTCCTGAAGATTTGCAGTATCTGCTTTTTTGCCACACACACCAGCGTTTCCTGTACAGGCAGAACAGCCAGCTGTTTGTTCACATTGAAAACAAAACATGTTTCTATCCATTTTTTATCCTCCATTTCATTGACTTTATGGTCTGATTATAGTATGTTAAATGAAACAATGCGGTTGTTTTTACAACGGAAAGAGATATTTTATGAAAAAATATATTTCGGTTCTCAAAAGAACGAAGATGTTTGCAGGGGTGAGAGAGGAGGAAATTGCATTGATACTCTCTTGCCTGGATGCAAGGCTTTATACTTATAAAAAGGGAGAATATGTTCTGCGGCAGGGTGGACATTTAAGTGATATTACTATTTTGGTTGAGGGAAATCTTCATATCCAAAAGGATGATTATTGGGGAAAACGCAGTATTCTGGGACAAATCGCTGCAGGGGAAATCTTTGGTGAGGCCTATGTAGCGCCGGAAAGCAGCGCTCTGCTTCATGACGTGGTTGCTGTAGAGGACAGTGCTGTTATTTTCTTTGATGTGAAGCGAATCCTGACAACCTGTTCCTCTGCCTGTCGCTTTCACACCATGGTTGTGCAAAATTTATTTTTTGCAATTTCTGAAAAAAATCGAAAATTAGTGCAGAAGCTGGGGCATATGTCAAAGCGCTCCATTCGGGAGAAATTGATTTCTTATTTATCAGAAGAGGCTAAAAAACAGAATTCCTCTAGCTTTACCATTCCCTTTAATCGTCAGCAGCTTGCAGATTTTCTCTCTGTTGACCGCAGTGCCATGTCAAATGAACTCTGCAAAATGCGGGATGAGGGACTTTTGGAGTTTGAGAAGAATTGTTTTCAGTTAAGAGTCGCTGATTCAGAATAAAGCAAGAGGAACGGGTATAGAAGAATGGAGATGGGGGAGAAAGCATGAAGAAAGAAAGCATGAAGAAAAAAAGCAGATGGCATTCTTTTTGGAAAGGATACCGCAGGGGATTGAGGTGTTTCAGGTGGCTGTGTTCTTTGAAACGGAATTACAGGAAACTTCAAAGAACCTTAAAAGTAATTAGAAAACAATAAGGAATACAGGAGGAATTCATTATGGCAGATATCAAACCATTTCGCGCAGTGAGACCAAGAACTGCGTATGCGGCAGAAATTGCTGCGCTTCCCTATGATGTGTACAACAGAGAAGAGGCAAGAAAGGAAGTTGAAAAGAATCCCATGTCCTTTTTGAAGATTGACCGCCCGGAAACCCAGTTTCCCAGAGAACAGGACATGTATGCCCCGGAAGTATATCAGCAGGCAGCGAAAACTTTGTGGGGAATGTTAGACGAAGGAAAATTCTGTGAAGAGCAGAAGGATTGCTATTATGTTTATGAAATCGGCACAGAAGAACATACGCAGACGGGAATCGTGGCCTGTGCGTCCATAGATGATTATTTGAATCAGGTGATTAAACGCCATGAGAATACCAAGCCGGAGAAAGAAGCAGACCGCATTCGTCATGTAACCGTATGCCAGGCTCAGACAGGTCCTATCTTTCTGGCGCATCGCCCACAGCCGGAGCTTCGCAGACTTCTGGATATTAAGAAACGCTCTCACCCTGTGTATGATTTTTGCTCAGAAGATGGAATTTCTCACAGAGTATGGGTAATAGAGGACCAGCTTACCATAGATAAAATAACAAGTTTGTTTCAGAATATGGATAGCATTTACATAGCAGATGGCCATCATAGGGCAGCTTCCGCCATTAAGGCTGGATTAGAAAAGCGAAAAGAACATCCGGATTATAATGGGACAGAGGAATTTAATTATTTCCTGTGTACCTTATTTGCTTCGGATGAATTGAAGATTCTGGACTATAATCGTGTGGTCAAGGATCTGCATGGCTACAGCAAGGAAGAATTTCTGGAAAAGGCAGGAGAGCGCTTCCTGGTGGAAGAGAGAGGCGCGGAGCCGGTGCAGCCGGAGAAGAAAGGCGTTTTTGGCATGTACCTGGATAAGACCTGGTATCGTCTGGAAATACGGGAAGCCTATGTTTCCCAGGATGCAGTGGAAGGTTTGGACGTGTCTTTGCTTCAGAATCATCTTCTGGAGCCTGTTCTTGGCATAGAAAAGCCGGGGGCAGACCCGCGGATTGACTTTATTGGAGGTATCCGGGGACTTTCTGAACTGGAAAGGAGAGTGGAACAGGACTGTAAGGTAGCTTTTTCCATGTATCCAACCAGTATGGAGGAATTGATGCAGACAGCAGACGAAGGCAGATTAATGCCTCCTAAATCCACCTGGTTTGAGCCAAAGCTTAGAAGTGGATTGTTTATTCACAGAATCTAAATATACAAAATAAATACAAAAAAATGCCCCGGAAGGCAGTTCAGGAGTCCTGAATATGTTTTTCCGGGGCTGTTTTTTCATTGCTTTTTAATAACCGTCTACATGAAGCAGCTCATGTACTTTTCCTTTCAGCAGACCGTCATACAGAGACATAATCAGTGGATTTTCATCTGCTTTACGGATGCTGGTAATATTATCTGCCTGATACAGACCTTCACTTCTGGCAACTTTTGTGCGACTTCCGGCTCTTGGAGGCTGGCCTCCTCCCATAATGCAGCCTCTGCGGCATGCCATGATTTCCACAATATGGTAATGCTTTTTGCCGCTTTTAATATTTTCCATCACTGTACGGGCATTGGCAAGTCCGCTGGCAACACACACATTCAAAGGAATACCCTTATAGGTTACAGAGAATTCTTTGATACCGTCATCACCTCTGGCGCCGGATTCTGCTACCGTATCCATGGTTGCTTTATCATGCTTATCTGCAAATCGGCGAAGCATGGCTTCCGTTACACCACCGGTTACACCGAAGATAACACCGGCGCCGGAACCAAAGCCAAATGGCATGTCACAGGCTTCCGGAGTAAGGGTGGCAAATTCAATACCGGAGTTTTTAATCATACGGATTAATTCTGTGGTAGTGATAACCACATCTGTGTCCTGTTCTCCCTTGGTAAAGTTGTTTGGACGCAGGATTTCCATTTTTTTGGCAGTACAAGGCATAATAGAAACCACAAAGGTTTTCTTTCCCTGGTTCTTCTCATATCCCTGGTAATATTCTTTAATTACAGCAGAGAACATCCCCTGAGGAGAACGACAGGTGGAAAGATTATCCTTGTATTCCGGATACTGGTCGCATAGGAATTTCACCCACGCAGGGCAGCAGGAGGTGAATAAGGGGAGATTTTCTCCGGTTCCCACACGCTCTAAGAATTCTTTTGATTCTTCCATAATGGTAAGGTCAGCAGAAAAGGCAGTATCATAAACTTCATCAAAGCCCATACGGTGAAGAACTGCAACGATTTTGCCCATGACACTGTTTCCTTTGTTCAGACCAAAAGCATCTCCAACAGCTACCCGGACTGCCGGCGCAATCTGAGCAACCACTCTGGTATCCGGGTCTGAAATAGCATCCCATACTTCATCCATGTGCGTTTTAATGCTGATTGCTCCGGTAGGGCAGTATACCCGGCATTGTCCGCAGCTTACGCAGTCTGTGGCAGAGAGAGGTTTGTCGAAAGCAGGCATGACCATGGCATCTGTACCACGGAAAGCAAAGCCCAGTACTCCAAGACCCTGGATTTCGCTGCAGGCGCGTACACAGTCACCGCAGAGAATACATTTATTAGGGTCACGAACCAGAGCAGGAGAGCTGGTATCTAAAGGACGCTGCTCTCTGGTATTCTGGAAACGAACAGTGGTAATATTCATTTTGTGAGCTAAATCCTGAAGCACACATTCCCCGCTTTTTACACAGGTGGTACAGTCGCGGCAGTGGGCGGAGAGCAAAAGCTCTACAATTAATTTTCGGTATTTTTTGATTTTTCCTGAGTTGGTGTAAATCACCATACCGTCTCTTGGCTCCTCGGAACAGGAGGCAAAGGTGCGGCCCCGGTCATCCTCTACGGTACACAAACGACAGGCGCCAAAGGTAGATACCTCAGAGTGATAGCAAAGGGTAGGCAGATTGATGCCAGCATTTCGAATGACAGAAAGGACATTTTTCTCATCTGTAAATTCCACTTTTCTGCCGTCTATTGTCATAAATCCCATAATAAGCCCTCCTAATATTCAACATATACTGCATCAAATGCACAGTTTTCCCGACAGGCATCACATTTAATACAGAGATTTGGATTAATGTGGTAAGCTTCCTTGCGGACACCGGTAATAGCCCCCACCGGACAGTTTTTGGCACATTTTCCACAGCCCTTGCAAAATTCAGGGTTAATTACATATTTTCTCATGGCAGTACAGTTCTTGGCAACGCACTTGTGTTCCAGAATGTGCTGTTCATATTCCTTGCGGAAGGTTTTCAGGGTGCTGATAACAGGCAGAGGAGCGCTTTTTCCAAGTCCGCAAAGTGCCATGCTTTTTACCATGGTTGCCAGCTCTTCCAAAGTGTCCAGGTCTTCCAGTTTGCCTTCCCCGTTTACAATACGTTCCAGAATTTCCAGCATCCGCTTGGTACCTTCCCGGCAAGGTACACATTTTCCACAGGATTCCCGCTGGGTAAAACTCATGAAGAAACGTGCAACCTCTACCATGCAGGTATTTTCATCCATAACAACCAATCCGCCGGAGCCCATAATGGCATTGTATTTTTTTACATTATCAAAATCCAGTCCCACATCCAGATGGTCAGCAGTTAAACAGCCGCCGGAAGGACCGCCGATCTGAATGGCTTTGAAATCACCGCCGCCTTTGATGCCGCCTCCAATGTCATAGATAATTTCTCTTAAAGTAGTTCCCATGGGAACTTCAATAAGCCCGGTATTTTCAATGGCTCCTGTAATGGAGAAGGTTTTGGTTCCGGGACTTCCCTCTGTACCAATGGTCTTAAACCAGTCTGCGCCCTTTAAGATAATGCCGGGAACATTGGCAAAGGTTTCTACATTGTTTAAAACCGTTGGTTTTGCCCACAGACCTTTATCTACAGTACGCGGTGGTTTTACACGAGGCATACCTCTGTCACCTTCAATGGAAGCAGTAAGGGCAGATCCTTCACCGCAGACAAAAGCGCCGGCGCCCCGGTTAATATGCATATGGAAGGAGAAATCCGTTCCAAGGATGTTATCACCTAACAGACCTTTTTCCTCTGCCTGACGGATGGCTTTGCGAAGCCGGGCAACAGAGAGAGGATATTCTGCACGAACATAAATATAACCTTCCTGTGCGCCTACCGCATAAGCGGCAATGGACATACCTTCAATCAGGCGGTATGGGTCGCCTTCCATAACACTTCCGTCCATAAAGGCGCCCGGGTCACCTTCATCACCGTTGCATACCACATAGTGTTCTTTTACGTCCTTGTGGGCTGCCACCTGTTTCCATTTTCTTCCTGCCGGGAAGCCGCCGCCTCCTCTTCCACGGAGTTTGGATTTATCTACTTCTTCTAAAACATCTTCCGGGGTCATGTTAAAGAGCGCCTTTGCCAGGGCGTCGTAGCCGCCGGAAGCTATGTATTCATCTAAAGATTCTGCATCAAATTTTCCACAGTTTTCCAGAACAATACGGGTCTGCTTTGCAATGAAAGGAATCTCATCAGGAGAAGCAAAGCTTTCCCCGTTTTTCTTATAAAACAGCCGCTCTACCGGCTCTTTGTTCAGAACAGTACGCTGGAAAATTTCAGTACAATCTTCTTCCTGTACTTTTACATATTGATAATGCAGAGGTTCGATTCTTACCAGAGGTCCAAGTTCGCAGATACCCTGGCAGCCGGTTTTAATAGCGCCGATATGGGGCACGTCTTTTTGAAATTCTACGGTGACTCCTTCTAAATCCTTGCATAATTCTAACATCTTCTGATAAATTTTTTCAGAACCAGAAGCAACACAGCCAGTTCCGGCGCACACCAGGATTCGGCAGTTATAGGAGTCCAGTTCTTTTTGGGCGTATTCCCGTTCTTTTAATAAAGCATCTCTGTTTTCAATTATCATACATTCTCACCTCGCAGTTGTGCAATTAATTCCAGGGCTTTTTCAGGGGACATGGATGGATATACTTCATTGTTTACGGTCATAGTGGGCGCTAATCCGCAGGCGCCAAGACAGGAAACTGTCTCCACTGTAAAAAGCATGTCATCTGTGGTGTGTTTTTTCTTGCTGAGTCCCAGCTCCTTTTGCAGAGCTTCCAGAATCGGAAGGGATTTACGCACATGACAGGCAGTTCCGTCGCAGACCTTGATAATGTACTTTCCCTTTGGCTCAAAAGAAAAGTTTTCATAAAAGGTTGCTACACTGTAGGCTTTTGCCTCGCGAACTCCGATTTCTTTTGCAACATAGGTCAGTAATTCACCGGGCAGATAGCGGTATTCAGCTTGAATGTCCTGCATAATGGGAATTAAAGAGCTTGCTTTGCGGCCATAGAATTCAATAATTTCGTCAGCTTTTTCATAATAACTTTGGTCAAGCATGCTTTGTTACCTCCTCATAAGATAGTAAACCTCTCTAAACGAAGTTATTTCTATTATACTTGATATATAGAAAATGCACAATGATTTCTGAAATAAAAAATGAAAATTATGCAAATCGGCAGAGTAATGAATTTTCCAATGGCTTTACAATAGAATAGTTTGATGATAAAATAAAAAAAAGGAGGGTGCGGATTATGTCTGACAAATTATATGAAATGATGGATTGGGCTGAAATCGAAGCCATTGTATATTCCGAAGAAAGTGAACCAAAGAAGATTTTAGGTCCAAGAGTAACAGAAGAAGGAATTTTAATTCAGTGTTTTCTTCCAGGTGCCAAAAAGGTGAAGGTGCTTCTTGGAAGAGGAAAACAGGATTGTGATATGGTAATGGAGGATGAGGCAGGATTTTTTGCAGCTCTGTTTTTGGGAGATAGAATTCCCAAATACCAGTTGGAAGCAACTTATGAGGAAAATGGGGAGACAAGAACAGAGAAGTTTTATGACCCCTATGCATTTGAAAGCCAGATTACTCCAGAGGAGGAGCAACAGTTTGATGCAGGAATCTGCTATAACATTTATGAGAAGCTGGGCGCGCATCCCATGAAAATCAAAGGTGTGGAAGGTGTATATTTTGCAGTCTGGGCTCCAAATGCCATGCGTGTCAGTGTGGTAGGAGACTTTAACCAGTGGGATGGAAGAGTGCATCAGATGAACCGTCTGGGAATCTCCGGGATTTACGAACTGTTTATTCCCGGATTGAAACCGGGAGCTTTATATAAATATGAAATCAAAGCAAAAGGCTCTCTGGTTTATCTGAAATCAGACCCTTATGGAAATGAGGCAGAAATGCGCCCAAACACAGCTTCTATTGTGACGGATCTAAACCAGTATTCCTGGGAGGATGCCAGGTGGATGAAGGAGCGTAAACAGCTTCAGGATGAGAAGAAACCTGTGGCTGTTTATGAGCTGCATCTTGGCTCCTGGAAAAAACCGGAGGATAAGGAAAGGGTATTTTATAATTACCGGGAAATTGCCCCTATGCTGGCTTCTTATGTAAAGGAGATGGGATATACTCATGTGGAGCTGATGCCGGTTATGGAGCATCCTCTGGATGAGTCCTGGGGATATCAGGTGACCGGATATTATGCCCCTACCAGCAGATACGGAACCTGCGAAGATTTTATGTATTTTATGAATTACATGCATCAGCAGGGAATCGGAGTGATTCTGGACTGGGTGCCAGCACATTTTCCAAAAGATACCTTTGGGTTGTCAAACTTTGATGGAACCTGCCTTTATGAGCATCTGGATCCAAGACAGGGGATGCATCCCCACTGGGGAACCCTGATTTATAATTATGGACGTCCACAGGTAAAGAATTTCCTGATTTCCAATGCTTTATTCTGGATTGAGAAATACCATGCAGACGGTATCCGTATGGATGCAGTGGCGTCTATGCTGTATCTGGACTACGGAAAAAATGATGGAGAATGGGTGGCAAATATTTACGGTGGAAATGAAAACCTGGAAGCCATTGAGTTTTTGAAACACCTGAATTCTATTTGTAAGAAAAAACATCCTGACGTGCTGCTGATTGCGGAAGAATCTACCGCATGGCCTCAGATTACAGGCAAGGTAGAGGAGGACGGACTGGGCTTTGACTATAAGTGGAATATGGGATGGATGAATGATTTCATTGATTATATGTGCAAAGACCCGCTGTTTCGGGGCGGAGCCCATGATGAGCTGACCTTTAGCATGGTTTATGCTTACAGTGAAAAGTTTTTGCTGAGTCTTTCTCATGATGAAGTGGTACATGGAAAGGGTTCTCTTCTGAATAAGATGCCGGGAGAAAAAGAGAAGAAATTTGCTAACTTAAGAGCTGCCTGTGGATTTATGCTGGGACATCCCGGCAAGAAGCTTTTGTTCATGGGACAGGAATTTGCTCAGGAACGAGAATGGTCGGAGCAGAGAGGACTGGACTGGGAGCTGTTAGAAGACAAGCAGCATAAACAGATGCAGGACTATATGAAAGCATTATGGGCTCTGTATCAAGAACAGCCGGCTTTGTATGAACTGGATTATGACCCTGCCGGTTTTGAGTGGATTAATCACATGGAATACGATAAGAGTATGCTGACCTTTATGCGAAAAGGAAAGAAACGGGATACTACATTAGTATTTGTTTGTAATTTCTCAGACGTGGCTTATCCGAAATATCAGATGGGCGTGCCATATCCGGGCAAATATAAGGAAATTTTCAACAGTGATGCGAAAAAATTCGGTGGAAGCGGTGTGGTAAATGCCAGAGTAAAAGCATCGAAAAAGGAAGAGCGCGATGAGCGGAAGCATTCTATAGTGATTAACGTAGCGCCACTGTCTGTACAGATTTTCTCTTTTACAAAAAATGAGACAAAAAAGGCGGAGAAGAAAGCAGAGGAAAAAACGCCGAAAGTTTCCAAAGTAAGAAAAACACTGGAGGAAAAAATTGAGGCGGAGCGGCAGCAGGAAGAAAAGAAGTATGAAGCCAAACCATCCAAACCAGCGAAAGCAGTGAAGGAAGAGAAAAAGCCAAAAAAGGCGGAAATAACAGAGAAGCCTGAGAAATCAGTGAAGGCAGAAAAAACGGTAAAAAGAAAGAAACAGGAAAAATAAAAAACAAAGAGGCTGTCGCGCAAAAGGCAAAATAGGCGCTTTTGGCGGCGGCCTCCTTTAAAGGACGGGATTTATGAGAATTTTTTTAACAGATGTACTTGGAGAAGTAGGAGAAACCCTGGAGACAGAAGGCTTACGGGGATTTTTTGAGCAGTATCTTACCTGGAATTACTGGGAAACAAAGATACCTTTAATTGGAAATTTTGCAGGACGTGTTCTCCTGGCAATTTTGGTCTATGTGATTGCCAGCAAGTTGATTCATAAGCTGTGCAAAATTATTGTGGCGTCCATGAAAAGAGCAAATGCGGATACCGGTGTCACACAGTTTGTGTCTTCTTTTGTAAAGGCAACCTTATATGGACTTTTGATTATTACCATTGCCACCAGCTTTGGAGTGAAGGAGTCCTCCATTGCAGCACTTCTGGCTTCCAGTGGTGTTGCTATTGGTCTTGCTTTGCAGGGTGGGTTATCCAACCTGGCCGGTGGTGTGATTATTTTGATTTTACGGCCTTTTGTAGTGGGAGATTATATTATTGAGTGTACGGACAAACAGGAAGGAACTGTAGTAAAGATTGACTTGTTTTACACTACGCTGTCCACTGTGGATAACCGGAGAATCACCATTCCAAATGGTAATCTTACCAGCACCAGCATTGTCAATGTAACAGCAAGGGATCAGAGAAAGCTGGAAATCAAAGTAGAGATTGCCTATTCTTCTGATTTGAAAAAAGCGAAGAGTATTTTGGAACGTCTGCTTCATGAGGATGAACATGTTCTGTCAGACCAGGAAATGCAGGTATTTGTGGATGAACTGGGAGCCAGCGGTATTATGCTGGGACTTCGGGCATGGGTAAATACAGAACAGTACTGGTCCACCAAATGGCGCCTGAATGAAGAGATTAAGCTGGCTTTTGATGAGGAAGGAATTGAAATTCCGTTTCCGCAGATGGATGTGCATATTCGTTAGAATGGAAAAATATGGTATTTTAGAGAGTATTTATAATTTTTAAGAATCACGAAATATTTTTTCCGCTGTTTTGGTGATAGAATAGAGCTAAGACAGAGAATGGAAGGAATGAGTAGTATGAAGACACAGGTTCTATATAAGAGCAGAACCGGAAATACGGAAATGCTGGCAAAAACGATTTTTGAAGCAATTCCGGGAAATAGTAAGGATATTGCCCTGTTAGACGGGCAGACCAATTATGACATGGCAGACCTTTATTTCATAGGCTTCTGGACAGACCGGGGAACAGCCAGCGTGGAAGTCCTGGATTATCTTGGAAGTCTGGAAGGGAAAAAAATAGCTTTATTTGGCACCTGCGGTATGGGAAATAGCCCGGAGTATTATAAGAAACTGGAAGACAATATTAAAGTCTTTATTGAAGATGACAATGAATACCTGGGCGCCTATATCTGTCAGGGAAAGATGCCCATTTCTGTAAGACAGAAATATATGGGCATGAAAAATGAAAAAAATGCCAGACAGGTGAATGCCATGATTCAAAATTTTGATATGGCCATGCTGCATCCGGATAAGGAAGATTTGCAGAATGCCGGAGTGTTTGTGAAGGAAGTATTTGAGAAAATAAAAAGGGAAGCGTAGAAACATGAATATAAAAGAAAAGTTTGCGAAATTTATGTATGGGAGATACGGGACAGACCGGTTAAATATGTTTCTCCTGATTGTGCTGATGGTTTGTGCAGTGGGAAATCTGTTTGTGAGAAATGCTTATTTTAGCGTACTTCTTACATCCTGGGAATTCCTGCTGATTATTTTGATTTATTACCGGATGTTTTCCAGAAATATTTCAAAGCGGTACGCTGAGAATCAGAAGTATCTGGCTATGGAAAACCGTGTCCGCAGATTTTTTGGAAAGAATAAGTACATTCAGCAGCAGAGAAAAGAATTTCATATCTATACCTGCCCTCAGTGTAAACAGAAAATCAGAATTCCGAAAGGAAAGGGAAAAGTAAGTATTCGTTGTCCAAAATGTGGAAGAGAATTTGTGAAGAACAGCTAGAGGAAAAAATATGTAAAGATGCGTGGTAAATGTTGATATACGTAAGAATACGTGATAAAATAAAACATGATAAGGAAAGGAGATACATAAAATGCCAATGACACCAAAAGAGATGGTAAAACATCTCAAAAAAAATGGGTTTGAGGAAGTCAGGCAAAATGGTTCTCATATAACAATGAAGAACCGGTCTACTGGAAAAACAGTGGTGGTTCCTTATCACTCCAAGGCTATGAAAAGAGGATTGGAGCAGGCAATACTCAAACAAGCGGGGCTGAAATAAGCCCTGTTCCTGAAATAGAGATGGAGGTATTACGTATGGGCAAATTATTTTATCCGGCAATTTTTCACAAAGCAGAAGAGGGCGGTTTCTGGATTTCATTTCCAGATATTCCGGAGTGTCTGACTGAGGGAGATGATATGCAGCAGGCATATGAAATGGCAGTAGAGGCTTTGGGTCTTGCATTGGTAAACAGAAAGGAAGAAAAAGAGGAGATTCCAGTACCTTCCGAAATAGACAGAATCCAGGGAGAAGACGGAACACTTGTGATTGTAGAGTTTGATATGCAGGAATATTTACGGAAACATAATTCAAAAGCAGTGAAAAAGACACTGAGTATACCAGAATGGCTGAACGAAGAGGCGACAGCAATGGGTGTGAATTTTTCACAGGTACTTCAGGAAGCGTTGATGAGTAAATTAAATATTGGAAGATAAGGTAAGAAGAACTTGGAGACAGGTTCTTGACTGGGAGAAAATAAAAAAGGTGGCTGAAATCCGTATAAACACTGGGTTTCAACCATCTTTTTGCATCAAGCTGAAAATGGGACTTGAACCCACGACCCCTTCATTACGAGTGAAGTGCTCTACCAACTGAGCTATTTCAGCGTTTCTTACGAAACAATATTTTACTGGATTTTCCATGTGCTGTCAAGGAAAACTTACAGGAGAATTGCAAGAGCTCTGGTGTATTTATCTTTTAAACGCTGGGTAAGTGTTTCTCTCTGGCTTAAATGGTCTTTCATATCAGCCAGTTTGACCCACCAGACTTCGGGATAAAGCTCCTGAGCATTCTTAATGGAGCGGATATATTCTTCATAGGTTTTTTCCTGGATGCGGTGTGTGATATAATGCATATGAACTGTCAGCTTTTGACCGGAATCCAGGGATAGGATTTCCTCTGCAGGACAGGCAGAATCCTCCCAAAGATCATGAAGCCATGCCAGGGCAATGCAGTGTTCTTTTAATGCCGGGGGAATCATGGGATTTTCTTCTGTAAATGCGGCAACTCTCTGAGAATGAAGATAGGTTTTCTCATCCAGAAAGCGTTTTGCCAGTTCCTTTGCTTCCTCTATCATCTGCAGTCCTCCTTGCTTTGTGGTACTTTTACCATACCTTAAAACCTGTCCCTTGGCAAGTATTATCTGAAAAAAGAAACAGGAAACTGGATAGAAATCATCTGAAATTCAATGTCAGGAATTGACAGTACACCTGATTTATGCCATTATATAACATGATGTCAGGGTCAAAAGGTCATGAATCACGTTGTGCTTGCACATAAGTGATTTTATGCCTTTATGACCCGACCCAAAATGAGGATAAAAGTGGGGCGTATGCACCACGATATCCGAATTTGGGGCAGGATTGTGGGAGCACAGCGTGCGGAACAATCCGTCAGACATCTTTTGATTCTGTTATTGTAACATGGTAACGTTTTAAATAGAACAAGAAGAAGGATGAAACATGAGTGAACAATTACTGGAATTGAGAAATATAACGAAGCGTTTCGGTGAAACAGATGTGCTCAATGGAATCACTCTTTCTATAGAAAAGGGTGAGTTTATTACCTTTTTGGGAGCTTCCGGCTGTGGGAAAACCACCACGCTGAGAATTATTGCAGGTCTGGAGCAGCCGGACAGCGGCAGCGTGTTTCTGGATGGAAAAGAGGTCACAGGTTTGTCACCAAACGAAAGAGACGTGAATACGGTTTTTCAGAACTATGCGTTGTTTCCACATATGAATGTGGAGGCAAATGTGGGATATGGATTAAAAATTAAAAAAGTTCCCAAGGGAGAAATGAAAAAAAGAGTTCATGAGATGCTGGAACTGGTGCAACTGCAAGGCTATGAAAAGAGAATGCCTTCAGAACTCTCTGGTGGACAGAAGCAGAGGGTTGCCATTGCAAGGGCTTTGGTGAACAGTCCGAAGCTGCTGCTTTTGGATGAACCTCTTGGAGCTTTGGATTTGAAGCTGAGACGGGCCATGCAGATTGAATTAAAGCGTTTGCAGAAAAAAATGGGAATTACCTTTCTCTATATTACCCATGATCAGGAAGAAGCCATTAATATGTCTGACCGGATTGTGGTTATGAAAAATGGAAGATTTGAACAGATTGGCACACCGGATGAGATTTACAATCATCCAAGAACCAGTTATGTGGCAGACTTTGTTGGCAATGCTAATATTCTTACAGGAACGGTGCATAAAATAGAAGGAGAACTGGCAGAAGTAGAAATAGAGGGACAGCTTCTTCAGGCTTTGGCTGTACCGGGATTAAGTGAAGGACAAGCTATGGCGCTGGCAGTAAGAAGAGAGAACCTGTCTGTATGTGAAACCTGTACCAAAGGCCTTGCGGCAGTGGTGGAGGACAAGTCTTTTAATGCAGGACAGCTTCATATGACGGTTCGGCTGAAATCAGGAAAGGAGCTTACTGCAAGCCGCTACGGCATGGATTCCAATCTGGTTCCTGGACAAAAGGTGTGTGTGGGCTGGAAGCCGGAGCAGGCAGTGTTTGTGGATTTGAAACAGGAGGCGCAGGAATGAAGAAAAAGAAAAAACCAGGACTTTTTCTAACCGTACTTCCTCTCTATGCCTTTACCCTGTGTTTTGTGGTAGGACCGCTTCTTTATATGATTGCCTTGAGTTTTGCCACACCAGGGGCAGGTTCTTCCACCATTTGGGATTTTACGCTGGATAATTATAAGAAAATTGCAGAGCCGGTTTATCTTCAGAGTTTTGCACAGTCTTTTCAACTGGCGATTACCAGTACTCTGCTCATTGTTCTGCTGGGATATCCTTTTGGGTATTTTATGGCAAAGCTGTCAGAAAAGGGAAAGCGCAGGATGATGCTTTTGATTATGGTGCCTTTCTGGACCAGCTCTTTGATTCGGATGTATGGATGGATTTTGATTTTACAGGCAAAAGGCGTGCTGAATACCCTTCTTCTGAAGCTGGGATTCATTGAGGAGCCTTTGAAAATCCTCTATTCTTATCCCGCAGTGGTCATTGGCATGATTTATGCTCTGCTGCCGTTTATGATACTTTCCGTATATTCCAGTGTGGAAAAAATGGACTGGTCTCTGGTTGAGGCTGCCAGAGATCTGGGAGCCGGAGCGGTACAGGCATTTTTTACCATTACGTTAAAGCTCACCCTTCCGGGATTGCTCACAGGAGTGATTCTCACTTTTATTCCTTCCATGGGGCTGTTTTTTATTGCAGATATTCTGGGAGGCAATAAAATTGTGCTGGTAGGAAGTGTAATCCAGGATCAGCTTACCAGAGGAAGCAACTGGCCTTTTGCAGCAGCGCTTGCAGTGGTGCTTATGGTGCTTACTTCCCTGATGATTGTGGTGTACCGCAAAGTCACCCATGTAAAGGATTTGGAGGGATTGTTTTGAAAAAAAAGTGGAAATGGTCGAACCTGTATCTGGTTATACTATTGCTTGTTATGTATCTGCCTCTGGCTATGGTGGTGATTTTTTCCTTTAATGAATCGAAATTATCTGCCAGCTTTACAGGGTTTTCCCTGAAATGGTACGAAACCCTGGCTCATGACAGGGATTTAAAAGAAGCATTGTTAAACAGTATTACCCTGGGGCTGTTAAGCTGTGGAATTTCGGCTGTCATTGGAACCCTGGGGGCAGTGGGAATGGCCAGAGTGAATTACAAAAGCAAAGGAATGATGGAATATCTTTCTACGATTCCCATTATGATACCGGAGATTATTCTGGGCATGGTGTTTTTAGTATTTTTCTCCATGCTGGATTTACCTTTTGGTATGACAACCTTGGTAATTGCGCATACTACCTTCTGTGTACCATATATTTTTATGATGGTAAAGGCAAGGCTGGTGGGAATTGATAAATCTTTGGAAGAAGCGGCCAGAGATTTAGGCGCAGGACCTGTCAGAACCTTTTTTGACATTACCATGCCGCTGATTATGCCGGCAGTGCTGTCTGGCTGTCTGTTGGCCTTTGCCATGTCTTTTGATGATGTGGTGATTAGTATTTTTGTCAATGGCCCAAGGCTGAATACACTTCCTGTGAAGGTTTATGCTCAATTAAAAACAGGCGTTACACCGGAAATTAATGCCCTGTGTACGGTGATTCTGGTTGTCATTGCCATGGTTTTGGGGATTTCCGCATGGATTGGAAAAAAATCAAGAAAATAAGGAGAATGTTTATGAAGAAAAAAATAATTGCAATGTTACTTTGTGCAGCAATGGTTGGAACTATGCTGACAGGATGTGGTGAGAAGAAGGAAGAGGATAACAGGGAACTGGTACTCTATACCTGGGAAGGGCTGTTCCCCCAGGAGGTGCTGGATCAGTTTGAGGAAGAAAAAGGAATTAAAATTATCAGTTCCAACTTTGACTCCAACGAAACCATGTTGGAAAAGGTGCAGCAGTCCGATGGAAAGGATTATGACCTTGTCATTGGAGATGACTATATTATTGAGCAGGTTGTGAATAATGGACTGGCACAAAAGCTGGATAAATCCAAGCTGTCTAATTATGGGAACATTAATCCCCTGTATCAGAGCCAGTTCTATGACCCGGAAAATGAATATACCATTCCTCATGGGGCTGGTATTCCTCTGATTGTATATGACCCGGAGCAGGTGGACTTTGAAATTAAAGGCTACAGTGATTTGTGGAATCCAGAACTGGAAGATAAAATCGCCACCATTGCCAGCTACCGCGCTATTGAAGGAATGGTGCTGCTGACTATGGGAAAAAGCATGAATGAAGAGGATCCTGCAGTGATTAAGGAAGCAGGGGAAAAATTAAAAGAACTGGCCCCAAATATCCGTATGATTCAGGATACCAATACTCAGAATGCTTTGTTAAATGGGGAAGCGGCAGTGGGAATCTTGTATACCTCCCAGGTGATTGCAGCTCTTGCGGAAAACCCGGATTTGAAGGTGGTTTACCCGGAAGAAGGACTGGGATTTGGAATCATGAACTTCTATATTCCAAAGAATGCGCCGGATACAGAGGAAGCCTACGAATTTTTAGACTATATTTTGGAGCCGGAGGTAGCGGCAGAATGCTTTAATTTCCTTGGCTATTACTGCACTAATAAGGCTGCAGATGAGCTGGTAAATCCAGATCTGGTGGTGCCGGATTCTGTTACAAAGGGAGAAATCATTCAGAACGTAAGCCAGGAGGCCGAAGAAGTTTATAATCAGAACTGGACAGAATTTAAAGCAGCATGTGATTAAGAGATACATAAGATAAAAGAGAAAAAGAGTTGTGGTGCAATTGATTCGTTAACGAATTGACGCATTCCAGAATACCAATACCATTCCGGCTCAGCCTGCGCTCGCTTTGAGCCTGTAGTCTCAAAGCGTACTCGGCAAATTCGCCAGAATTGTATAAAT
>OHJX01000327.1_pt1 | contig 21511 bp, 18 predicted proteins | sample 1568671 | NCBI WGS metagenome assembly OHJX01 (sample SAMEA3879589, study PRJEB24766) | human gut metagenome | biome: human-associated habitat; feature: feces | place: USA | collected 1985/1987 | reverse complement strand
AATTCGTGGTCCGCAGCTTCCTGTTCAGCAGCACGGCCAGAAGCATGCCCAGGCAAACCTTCCCCGCGGTCGTTACTATCGTAAATAAAAAGGTGTTCTTAAAGGCAATACTCATATTTGGATTTTTAAGTATACTGATATAATTTTCCAGCCCGATAAAATCCGCTCTCCTGAAATTCCAATTGGTAAAGGAATACCGGAACCCAACCAGAAACGGAACAATAAAAAAAGTAATAAAAAGGATGATGCCCGGCAGGGCAAAATAAACCGGATACTGTTTTTTTCTTAGCATAATTCGTCCCTTCCTTTAACAGGGGGAAGGTGCCTCCCGGCCCCTTCCCCGCTTTTGGCGCAGCAGATATCTGCATCCGTTATTTGCCGCCTTGTTCTGTTCTTTTTTGGCAACGGTCCAATCCCCTCACAGTTACCGCCGCAAATCAATATCCCCAGTCAGGATTTCCCGCTTCCTTCGCATAGGTATCCTAGTCTGTGTCATAGCCTGCAAGCACGTCCTTGGGAGTTTTGTCTCCGGCCAGCATAGCCTGTACGTCGCTGGCCATGGAAGGCGTGGAATAAATGGTGTTGGGCAGCGTGCTTGTTTTACCTGCTTCAATGAGTGCGGAAACATCCGCCGGGATACTGGTCAGCTTAACATCAACGCCGTTAACTGCAGGAATTCCCTGATGCATCTTGTAATACTCGGTCATAGCTTCCTTGGTTACCAGTTCTCCTACAATCTGTACTGCCAGATCCACTTTCTTTCCTTCCTTAGGCACTACAAAGCCGGTAGGAGTCTCCGTATAGGCGATGGAATCCTTGGCTTCTGTTGCCGGGATGGGGAAAAATCCGATATTTTCCAACTCCTCCTGGGATTCTGCAAGCTTCGTCAGCTCCGCATAAATCCAGGTTGCCTGTGAATACATGGCCGCCGTACCGGTAAGCAGCGCTTCCTGTGCATCCGCATAGCTGTCGGAAAGGAAGGTATCCTGGATATAACCCTTATCCTTCATTTCCTTCATACGGTCAAAGGTCAGCTGCATATATTCCATATCGGTCCAGAGCTTTTCGTGGGAATTCAGCGAATCCATGCTTCCCGGCACGATGGATTCCTGTTTCAGCCTGGCGTCAATAGGAATGATCTGAAGCGTCCATTCATTGTCTGTCGTACCGGATACATACATCGGTGTCACTCCGGCTGCCTTCAGCGTCTCACAGGCCGCCATCATTTCATCCCATGTCTGCGGAATTTCGATCTGATTGTCCGCAAATACCTTTTTGTTATAGCACATGCCAAATACCGTCACATCACCGAAAGGCGCGCAAATCAGTTTCCCGTTGTAGGTCTGGTTGGGAGACTCCAGGATGCTGGCATTATAATCGTTTACCCAGTCTCCAGACAGCTCTACGAACAAATCCTCGCCAATTTCCGTGGCGCTGGTCTTCGCTCCCTGCCACCAGAGAATATCCGGCACCTCGCCTGACTGCATCTTTGCAAAAATAAGCTCGTTTCCTGAACTGCCCTCCGGCACCTCTTCGAACTCAAATTTTACATTGCACTTCTCCGCCACATAATCAAATACCGCATTGGCCTCGTCCGTCCGCCAGCTGGAATGACAGAGCACATTCAGGATTTCCCCGCCTCCGTCAACCGCCGCTTCCGCTGCCACAGTGCTCTCCTGGCTCTCCGCCGCCTCCGTGGATTCAGGCGCCGCGCTCTCCTTGCTCTCCTCCGCAACGGCTGCTGCCGGTTCACTTGCCACCGTCGTGCCTCCTGAAGCGCCTCCGCAGCCTGCCAGAGTAGTAATCCCCAGCGCCGCACACAATAAAATACTGATCATTTTCTTTTTCATAGATAACCCTCCTTCTCTTTCCTTATGCTTCTATTCTAACAAATCACAGGAAAGGAAAATCCTTCTGATTTTTTGGATTTATTACTGTTTTTTTGGAAAATTGGTTGTGCCGCCATCCAATCCGTGTTAAATTATCCCTACGGATATTCTAATCTTCTTCCGGCCTTTTTAACAGGCCTTTAAATATCCGTTCTTTTCTCTTATGCCGCTAGGCGGCATCCGGCGTTTTCGCCATCATCTCTTTTCTATTAATTACGAAACAGAAAGCGTGGTGTACAGCCTATGGTTTAATTTCGCCCACATTACCGTTGAAACAAAAAGAAAAATACTGTATAATGGAGGTAACACAAAAATTGGAAGTACAAATTACCAAAGAATACAAGGACAGGCTGTACGGCAAAAAGCTCATTCCCCTTCCCCGGCCGAAATTTGTTGTCTTTTACAACGGCCTGGAGGATCAGCCTGACCGCGTTGAGCTGAAAATGTCCGACGCTTTTCCTCCTGCTTCGGATGCCGGAGAGCCATGCCTGGAATGCCGGGCAATTATGCTTAACATCAACGCGGGACACAACAGCGGGCTCATGGATAAGTGCAGGAAATTAAAGGAATATTCCATCTTTGTAGAAAAAGTACGAACGAAACTGCAAATGAATCTGCCCTTCGATGAAGCGGCAGATGCCGCCATCCGGGAATGTATTCAGGAAAATATACTGAAGGACATTCTCACAGCCCATCGCGCGGAGGTGATTGATATGTTATTTACGGAGTATGACGAGCAGGAGCACATGGCTTTTTTAAAGGAAGAAGGTCTGGAAGAAGGCATAAAAGAGGGAGAAAACAGGGTCAATCAGTTAATACGGCTCCTGATTGAGAACGGACGCAGCAGTGAAATAGAAAAGGCCGTTACCAGCCATGACTTTCAGGAAATCCTGTTCCAGGAATTTGGCCTCTGATATTTGCATTATTTGCTGAAATAACCTTTCCCTGCATCTATCGCAGGATAAACGCATCCATCGACACAAAGCAAATAAATTCTTGCTTTGCAAATAATGGTAGTATATACTTAAAAATACAAATACCCCGGGCATTTATCACGGTTTCCGGGGACAGGGAAAGGAAGGAATCATCCCATGATTCGTTTTATCAGTGTGGCAGTATTTGTAGTTTTATTTCTTATTCTGAGCATTCCGCTTATGGTCGCAGAGTGGATTATCGGGAAATTCAATATGGACGTCAAAAACAGGAGTTCCCTGGCTATTGTCAACTGGGCTTTCCGCTGGTGTCTGCGCCTGTCCGGCGTTAAAATCACCTACATCGGCGAAGAACGTGTTCCCAGGGATCAGGCCGTGCTTTACATCGGAAACCACCGGAGCTATTTTGACATCCTTATGACCTATGTCCGGGTTCCACGCCCCACCGGCTATGTTGCCAAAATAGAAATGTTGAAAATACCTCTCCTCAGCAACTGGATGAAGAACCTGCATTGCCTGTTTCTGGACAGGAATGATTTGAAACAGGGCGCCAAAATTATTTTAACCGCCATTGGAAAAATTAAGGATGGCATTTCCATCTGCATTTTCCCGGAAGGCACCCGCAACAAGGTTCCCGACACTTTCCTGCCTTTCCATGCAGGAAGCTTCAAAATTGCCGAGAAATCCGGCTGTCCCATCGTCCCTATTGCTTTGAATAATGCCGGTGATGTTTTTGAGGATCATCTTCCCAAGATAAAGAAAACCCATGTCGTCATCGAATACGGCGAGCCGATTTATCCCAATGAGCTTCCAAAGGAAGACAAAAAGAGGCTGGCGGATATTACGCTGGAGAGAATAAAAGAGATGTATTTTAAGAATAAAGAGCTGGTGTAAACATACCGTAAAATATAGTAAATTATCATTTTTGTCTTTTGTATACATAAAATTCCCATCAGACTCTGCAAATCCCTATAAGTACTGCATTTCTCTGTTAAAGCTATGAAATAATTTTTATTATCTGGGGAATGCTTGGAGAAGAAAAATGAATATAATCGCCCGCACGGCCGAACTGACCGGAACCCATAGGACTATTGGCAGACAACTGACAAAATACTGCGGTGAACAGATCATCTCATTTATGAAGTCCGGCGAAGAACTGAACAAGGCGGATATGAATGAAATAATCAGATTATTGGATCGATGGTGTCCGGGTCTTAACGATGAACTGCAGGGGTTTGCCGATGCAAGTAGTATACCAGTCTCGAAAGTTGCTTATTATGCAGGTACATATCTTCGTCCGTCATGTAGTCAAATTGCAATATCTGCCCAGAAAAGTGCAAACGGCCACCCTATTCTTGCACGGAGTTATGAATATCATCACGATTTAGAAGAATTTACACTGGCGCGCACATGTGCAGATGGGAAAAATGCTCATATAGGTACCTGTGTGATGATGTTTGGGCGGGAAGAGGGAATTAACGATAAGGGATTAGCTGTAGCTATGAGCATGAACACCGGACGCCAGATAAAAACCCGTGGGATGATGTACTGGGCAGCGTTGCGTTCCGTGCTTGAGAATTGTTCGTCTGTAGACGAAGCCATCAGTTTTTTGAAAGAAATGCCCATTGCTTACAACATGAATATGCTTTTAGCGGATCATGGAAAAATGGCTCTGTATGAAACTATGGACGGACAAAATGCTTTTCGGTATGCGTCTTCCAGGGAACTTTCTTTGACTGCCACCAACCATCCGCTTCTTGAACCAATTACTGAAATTTATCCATATGCCGCTGTCCATTCTTTGCAGCGATATGAGAGAATCAATGCTTTTTTATCTAATCATCCCACAGTGCATCTCTCCCAATTAAAAAAATTCCTGCTCACTCCTTATCCCGAAGGGCTAAGCTGTATATATTATGAGGATTATTTTGGAACAACTAAATCGGTAGTTATGGATATTGAAGAAAAAACTTTGGAACTATGTTGGGGCGGCCAGGAAGAAAACGGATGGAACCGTTATGAGTTATCACAATCCCTGACTCCGCAGCAAAGGGAAATACATCTTACAATGGGCCGCGGTAATCCGGACATCTATAAAGAACAATCACTATGAATATCTGATCATTTAAGGGCATCCTGAATTTTTTCAGGATACCCTTTTTTACCACCTCAGCTTACCATTCTCATCACCAGTTACAGCCGGCCTATCCAATATCTGATATTTTAATCACACATATTTAAGCGCCGCTGTCGGAAAGAAGTATTCAAAAAACTCTAATACACGCTCCCTGCCTTCCTGACCAGTTCTTCCATCAGCCTCTCCATTTTCCCTACGACAGGATGCTTCTCCAGGCCATACTCCGCCGCCATCCGGGGAATTCTTGGAAATGCCAGCCATGTGCTTCCGGCCTCGTCCTCCCAGATGGAAATCCTGAGAGGCAGTTCCAGTGAAATACTCTGATCTGCCTGCATGAGACCCGTGCCAACCTTTGGTGAGCCAAATACCAATACGATAGTCGGACGCAGCTCAAGCCCTGCATCCTTTGCATTCTGCGCATGGTCAAACTTTGCAAAAACAGGTATCTCTCTGCCGGCAAGCTCCTTCTCCAGACGCTCCACCGTCTCCTCAGCCGGAAGCTGGCCCTCAAACAGATAAAGCTTATTATCATCGTAGTTCGTGGATAGTAAATCCCCGAAGGCGCCCGCGATGCGTCGGCCCAGATTTGTAAAATCAATTCCCTCCTTATTGGCCATCAGGGTAACGCATACCAGTTCCTTTGCATCCGTAAAGCGGCTCAGGAATGCGGAATATCCCGGAACTGAGCCCTTGATATCCATCAGTCCCCTGTGTTTATAGAACTGCCAGCCTGCCACTGCCGGAACCAACCGGCCATCGGGCAGCTCCCACGGCGCATAAACCTTTGCCCTGTTTTCCGGCTCATGAATCAGCACGGAACCGGCCAGTCCGATATCCCAGAAGGAAATATCCTGTGCAGATGCCCAAATATCTGAAAAACCTCTTAACGCGGAGGAATCCGTACGTGGTATCAAACCTCCTTCTCCGTCATAGCTTGCCGCAGGCTCTGTGGGATCAATGTACAGCCGATCCTTCTTAAACAGCTGATGTACATTTTCCGTAAGAGAAACATCCTCATACATAAAATGCCCCAAATCCTCCGCAAAGCCGGTATGGCGTAAACCAAGGTATTGGATCTGCCTTTTCGTAACAAAGTCATGGTAGCTCTGTTCCCCCGCCCTTTCCACAATTTCCGTCAGCAGAAGAAAATTCGTAGCGCTCTGCATCACCTCTGTTCCCGGTTTGAAGTGCAGCGGCAGCGCCTGAACCAAATCTATTAATTCTCCAAAGGCCCATGCCCTGTATGGATTAAAATCCTGCTGGAAGCGGTAATCCGGCAGACCCGTTGCATGGCGCAGCAGCTGAAGTATTTCAATTTCCTTCCAGGCTTCCGGAACCTCCTGAATCCATTTTCCTACCGTATCGGAAAGATCCAGCCTGCCGTCTTCATAAAGCTGCATAACGGCCACCGCCGCAAAAGCCTGGGAAATATGCCCCGCCGGCCACATAGTATTAGGGGAGGCCAGACGCCTCTGCTTTTCATCAGACATTCCGTATCCAACCACCCGCGGGATATACGGCGCCTGTACAATGGCAAGCGTAAGCCCGGGGATCTCATGCTCCCGCATAAAATCATATATCATACTGTCTACCGCCTGTCCCAGATAAGATATATCGCTGCTTCCCCGCATTTTCATTGTTGCATGCTCCCTTGTGTTCATTCCCATACCTTCCTTTCATTTTCCCAACCATTAATATGTTACACTTATAGCTTCCGTTCATTCTGTAACTTTATTAGTTACATTTAATATACTGTAATTATATCAGTTACAGATTAAAAGTCAAGTAAAACATAATATTAATATCCGCAAAGCTAATTATTATTTTTCTTCAAAAGCAAATATTATGCTTCCGTAAAGATAAATATTATTTTTCCACAAAGTAAAATATTATTTTATCTCCGACACATAAAAAGGGTATTCCACTACCTGAGCATACAGGCTTATGGAATACCCTTAAAGTCATTTCTGTTTTATTTTCTCTTCGTTCTTTCCTTAATCCTTCACGACGCCCTTCTGCAGCATCACATTGGCATATACAGCCATTTCACCGGTTGCCACAATGGCATAAGCAGTTTTTGCCTCATCATAGAAGGCAAACCTTTCAATATTGCCGACCGCAGCGCTTCCCCTGTCGTCGTGCCTGGAAATGATTTCTTTATACTCATCCCAGATAGGAGTCTCCACAGGATCCCCCGGCATTACCTCCATCAGGTTCACGGGATGCTCTACATAAGTATCAAGCGGGAATACCTGAAGGATGGCGTCCAGAATTTCCGGGACACCGTGTCCGTCCAACCGAACTACCTTGGCATTTTTCCCCATGGATTCCACTGGGAAATTCCCGTCCGCAATTACAATCCTGTCACTGTGTCCCATTTCACACAGAACCTTTAACAGCTCCGGTGATAAAACAGAAGGAATTCCTTTTAACATAGCTGCCTCCAATCACCATTTCCTGATAGCTTCACAATAGTTCCGATAGGCTTCCTCCCAGCGTTCTCCATCCTGCGGGTCAAACCTGCGGATTTCTTCCGAAGCCTTAATTACACTGCGGATTTCTTCCAGACTTCCCACAGCGCCTTCCGCCATCAGCTGAATCGCCACGTTTCCGTAAACAGTGGCCTCCACAGGACCTGCATATACGGGACGCCCGCATGCATTTGCTGTCAGCTGGCACAGCAGCGCACTCTGTGTTCCGCCGCCCACCATATGTATCACGGGATATTCCTTTCCCGTACATTCCCTGATTTCTTCAAAAGCCATACGGTATTTCAGCGCAAGGCTTTCGTTAATGCAGCGTACGATCTGCCCTTCCGTTTCCGGCACCGGCTGCCCGGTACGTTTGCAGAATTCCCGGATTCTGCGGGGCACATTTCCTGAAGGCGCAAATTCGGGAGCGTCCGGATCGATCAGAGAACGGAACGGCTCCTCTTTGGCAGCCAGCTTTTCCAGCTCGCCGAAGCTGAATTCCTTCCCTTCCCGCATCCACTGCCTGCGGCTCTCCTGAATCAGCCAGAGACCGATAATATTCTTCAGGAAGGAAATTTTTCCTCCCACGCCGCCCTCGTTTGTAATATTAAAACGGGCGCTGTTTTCATCAATAATCGGCTCATCCAGCTCTGTGCCAAACAGGCACCAGGTCCCGCAGCTTATGAAAATAAAATCCTTTTCCCCTGTAGGCACGGCCGCCAGCGCACATTGGGTATCATGTCCGGCGCCCGCCACTACCTTCATAGGCTCAATCCCCAGCTCCTCACACAGCTGCGGGCTGAGTGTTCCCACGGTAGTACCGCTGGGAACCACCTGCTGCAAAAGCCTTGCAGGCAGGCCCAGCTTTTCTATCACCTCATCCGACCAGTTCTTCTTTACAGCATCCAGCATCTGCGTTGTGGATGCAATGGAATATTCGCAGCATTTCCCGCCGGACAGATAATAATTGAATAAATCCGGCATCATCAGAAGGCTGTCAGCCTGTTCCAGCAGTTCCTTTTTATTCAGCGCAAGATACAGGAGCTGGAATACCGTATTGATTTCCATAAACTGATTGCCGGTGATTCCATAAAATGTATCCTTGTCTATTTTTTCAAAGCTTTTATCCAGCATCCCATTCACTCTGGCATCCCGGTAATGCACCGGATTTCCCAGCAGATTCCCTTCCTTATCCAGAAGTCCGAAATCCACTCCCCAGGTATCCACACTGATGCTGTCTATCTTCCCATATGCTTTGGATTTAATCAGCCCCTGCTTGATTTCATGAAACAGGCGGAGAAAATCCCAATACATGGTATTCCCCAGGATGACGGGATCGTTGGAAAAACGGTGCAGCTCCTCCACGGTTATCTTTTCCCCGTCAAAGCTTCCCAGCATGACTCTTCCGCTGGAAGCCCCCAGGTCAACCGCTAATACCTTCTTTGTCTCCATAGGCGGCTCCTTATTCTGATTCTGTGAAACAACAAATCAGGGCCAGGCGGACCTTCGATTCGTCTGACCCTGATGACCTGCTCCGGGATGTTATTTGTACATAGGGCCGTAAGTAGCACATGCACGGTAATCCTGGCCTTCCTTATCCATACCGAATGCATTCCATGCGGAAGGACGGAAGATCTTTTCTTCAGGCACGTTGTGCATGCTTACCGGGATTCTCAGCATGGAGCACATGGTAATCAGATCCGCTCCGATATGCCCATAGCTGATAGCGCCATGGTTTGCGCCCCAGTTATTCATTACATCATATGCTGTTGCAAATGCGCCCTTGCCGGTTGTGCGGGGTGCAAACCAGGTGCAGGGCCATGTATAATCAGTACGTTTCCAGAGCTTGTCAGAAACCTCATCAGGAAGCTTCACCGTCCAGCCCTCTGCGATCTGGAGCATGGGCCCAAGTCCCTTTACAAGGTTCAGACGGATCATGGTAACAGGCATCTGGGCTTCCGTAACAAATCTTGAGGAGTAGCCGCCCCCTCTGAAGTATCCGAAGTCCGCTTCATTCCATGTGGTGGCTTCCATGATAGCCTTCTGATCCTCCTGAGTAATCTCATACCAGGGCTTCATCACGTTGTTGCCGTCCTTATCCTTTGCCTGTCCGTTGGCATCCAGACATGCTGCGCCGGAATTAATCAGGTGGATAAATCCGCCCGCTTCCTTCGCTACGCCTTCTATCTCATAGCCAGTCGCTTTCTTAACCGCTTCCGGGCTCCAATAGGTACGCACATCTGCAAAAATCTGCGCCCGGTTGGTCAAAAGCTTCATAAACATCATTCCCAGGCCGTTGAGGACGTCATTTTCCGTCGCGAGTACATAAGGCTCTCTCGGTCCGTTCCAGTCAAAGGAGGTATTCAGCATCGCTTCCGCGAAATCACAGTTGGGATAGAAATCCGTCCACTGACGCTGTCCCTGGAAGCCTGCCGCAATCGCATTATGGCCTACCATTTCCTCTTCACAGCCAACGGGCAGGTTCTTGTTGCCGTTCATCAGATCTTTGATGATACACATCATCTTAACAACGAACTCCCAGTCCTCGTCCTTCTTCTCTCTGGATTTCTGAACCTCTTCAGGATTTTTATCAAAGCCTTCAATGCAGTTTGCTTTTGTCCAGGCCAGCGCCTTTTCAAATTCTGCCTTGTCATAAATGCCTTCCGTCATACGGCGGATGATTTCCACCTCATCCACGGATTCCACACGCATTCCCAGATACTCTTCAATAAATGCGGGATCAATGATGGAACCGCCGATGCCCATGCAGATAGAACCAATCTGCAGATAAGATTTTCCTCTCATAGTGGCAACCGCTACCGCAGCTCTTCCGAAGCGAAGCAGCTTCTCCACAACATCCTCCGGGATATCCGTTGCGTCCGCATCCTGAACATCATGTCCGTAAATACCGAATGCCGGAAGTCCCTTCTGCGCATGGGTAGCCAGTACACTTGCCAGATATACGGCTCCGGGACGCTCCGTACCGTTAAAGCCCCATACGCCCTTGATCGTATTGGGATCCATATCCATTGTTTCCGCGCCATAGCACCAGCAGGGTGTTACGGTCAGGGTAATATCCACACCGGCCTTGCGGAATTTGTCCGCGCATGCCGCAGTCTCGCCCACACGACCGATGGTAGTATCTGCAATAATCACCTTTACAGGCTCCCCGTTGGAGTAGCGTAAATTCTCTTCAAACAGCTTTGCCGCTGCCTTCGCCATATTCATTGTCTGCTCTTCCAGTGATTCCCTCACCTTCAGGTAGCCTCTTCTTCCGTCGATGGTGGGCCTGATGCCAATTACCGGATAATCCCCTACATATCTGTTTTCTGCCATTTCTTTCCCTCCTTGAAAAAATACCTTTACCGGTTTCCACAGGAACTTAACTGATACCGCTAAGTCCGTTAAGTTCAGTATATCATTGGCAATTTCTTTTTGCCTGTGTTATAATGGCAAAAAATATAACAATATTCACTTTTTTAAAAAAACTGTGAAATAAATAAAAACAGGGGAAAACCCCCGGCAGGCTGTTTGTGAAAGCGCCGTATATATGGAGGAAAGCGTATGCATTATCTGGATTATAATGAAAAAATAGATCATGGGACACCGGATTTTCCCATTGCATTTTATCATGTGGATGAGCATCATTCGCGGTATAATATGCCCTTCCACTGGCATAAGGAAATGGAGCTGATTCAGATATTAAGCGGTTCTCTCCGTCTTTATCTGGATGATGAGGAGATAAACGCAGGGGCCGGCGATGTGATTCTTATCGGGGAAGGCATCATACACGGCGGCGTTCCTGAGCATTGTGTATACGAATGCGCCGTTTTTGATTTAAATCCCACTCTCATGCATACGGATGCCTGTAAACGGTATATCCGGCTCATTTCCCGGCATCAGATACGGCTGTATAACTATTTTCAGGCGGGGGAAAGCAGGAATTCCCGCCTGCTGCAGGCAGCCTGCCGTCTTTTTGATGCGGTACGTTACCCCCATGCGGGAAGCGAGCTGAGAACGTTGGGAGCTTTGTTTGAGTTTTTCGGCTGTATTTTTGAAGAGGAATATTATGTTCCCACAACGGAGGAGCCTTCGTCGGCCCCCAAGAAAATGGATCAGCTTAAGCCTGTTCTGGAATACATTGACGCCAATTATGCCAGCCCTGTCACACTTGCGGATCTGTCACGGATTGCGGGCATGACGCCCAAATACTTCTGCCGTTATTTCCGTACCGCGGTGCACCGGACTCCCATGGATTATCTGAACTATTACCGTGTGGAGCGCGCCTGCTACATTCTGAGCACCACCGAGCTTCCCGTCACGGAAATTGCCTATCAATGCGGCTTTAATGACAGCAGTTATTTTGTCAAAACCTTTAAGAAATATATGGGAGTGACCCCGAAGCACTATGCCCTGGGACGAGTTTGAAAAAAGACAGGATTTCCAAAACAGAATCTTTTATCGCATTTCCGGTAATACAGGCACTTTCTGGGCCTTTCGGATAAAAATGTAAAAGATCCTGCTTCAGAAACCTCTGAGAGAACCGGACATCGGTATTAATATGGATAGATTCCATATCGATATGTTTTGTACATTTATATAGTAAATAATAACGTATTGCATTACATGTGTCAACTCTATAAAATCTTAGTTTTTCCGGTTTTCAGTATATAAAAAAATACTGTCCGGCTTCCTGTTCACCCCTCGGAAATGGACGCTGTTTCTTTATCTTCAAACTTAAAACAGACGCCTCCGGCTGCTGCCGAAAGCGTCTGTCATCAATGTTCTCAGATTTCGTACCAGATAATCTGGTTTGCTTCCAAATCCAAATCAAAGCCTGTTCCGTCACCCTTATATACAGTCGTGGACTGTGGTTCATAGGTGTTATTTACCACACAGTATTTGCCGTTTTTAATATAGGCATGTACTTCCACGTTATAATTGGTGCTGAACCACTTATTGATATTTTCTTCTTCGCCTGTGCTCCATAAAATAGCACGGTAGAGAAGCCTGCTGTTTTCAAAGCTGTAAGGAAGCCCGCTGATATATACGGCGCGGCCCTTGCCGAACTCATTCACCGCCAGCTTCACTTCTTTATCCTCGGATACAAGTACCTGTGCGTTTTCCAGCGCATAGATGTATTTCCTTGATTCGCCGAAATCAATTCTCTCCTGAGAGTCAGCCGTAATGAAGTGGCTGTGGTTTTCCCAGTTGTATTTATCATAGCCGAGTGTGAAGTCTCTCTCTTCCTCAACGCCGAACACATTTGCCAGCTGGAAGAAATGTCCGTTTGCCTGATGGCCGCTGGGTTCTCCCACACCGATAATGCCGCCGCCGTTATATACGAATTCCTTAATGGCAGAGGAAATTACCGGATTGCACCACCATTCGCCGCCTGTCTGTGCGGTATCCGCATCGCCTACGTTGATGATGACATCAATATCCTTTAAAATATCCTTATCTTCCAGGATATCTTCAAAGCTGATGAACTTCACGTCAAACGGCGCGCCGGAAAGCGCCTCTATAATTCCTGCATAGGAGTAATTCTGCTTGAAGTAAATCGCATGATGCACCATATGATTTCCCCAGGCTCTCATTTTTCCCCAGCAGTTCAGCACTGCCACCTTCTTAATGCAATAAGGCGTAGTGCCCTTGATATTATCGTAAAGCTCCCTGAATTCCGCACATACGGATTCCACGTAATCCACAAAATCGGGGAATTCATTCGCCAGCTTCAGGTATCCGCCATAGCCGATGCGGTCAATGGGCTTTCTCAGAATCGCACGTCTTGCCGTTACCCAGTTTGTCTTTGCTTCCTTAACAGGATCGCCTCCCTCATGGAAGGTATCCGGGAAGAAATAAGGCAGGAGGCGGCCTTCCGTATATTTCACCCCTTCGATATCGCTGATCAGACGGAGTGTTGCTCCGTTGCCCACGCTTCCAACCACCGCATCAAGGCCGATGGTCTTAAACTCATCCATAAACGGTTCCGTTCCAATCCAGTGGTCACCCAGGAACATCATCGCCTCCCTGCCGCATTCATGGCAGATATCCACCATTTCCCTGGCAATCTTGGCGACCTCTCTTCTCTGGAAGGCCTGGAAATCCTTGTATTCTTTGGAAGGAATACGGTACTGGTTATTGTAATAGCCCTGATCAATGATGAATTCAGGCCGGAATTTGTAGCCTGCTTCCTTTTCGAACTGTTCCAGGATATAAGGGGATACTGATGCGGAATATCCGTACCAGTCCACATATTTTTCTCTGGCCAGCTCGTCGAATACCAGCGTAAACTGGTGGAAAAATGTGGTGAAACGCAGCACATTTACATACGGATGCTCCTCAATAAATTTGCGCAGGCGCTTCATGGTATATTCATGGGTTTTTGGCTGTCTCACATCAAAGGTAATCTGATGCTCCACATCCTTCCACTCATTTACCACCGCGTTGTACATATGTACCGGATCCCACATGATATATGCAAGAAAGCTCACGGTATAGTCATGGAAAGGCACACTTTTGATTTCCACCTCTCCCGCTTCTTCATCATAGGTCCAGTCCGCTGTGGGAACCACTTCTCCCGTTGTCCGGTCGATTACCTCCCACCAACGTCTGATGTCATCCCTGCTGTTGGGGGTAAGCATATCAGGATACAGGCCTTTCATAAGCCTGATCCTCAAAGCTTCCCCGGCTGCCGTGTAGAACGGCGTCATTACATACATCTGCTGGATTTCATCAGGATTAGCCTTTGCCCAGGCATTATCCTTTCTCGTAGTATAATAGGTGGAATAAACCTTCAGTCCCACATCCTTTAACTCTACGGGAAAATCCGTGCCGTCGCAGTCACGCACCGCATCTGCGCCCCAGCGTTTGGATAAATCCAGTGTCTCCTGTATCACGTCTATATCGGTGGGAATTGTTACTCTCCCTTTTTCCTGACTCATATTGTGCCTCCTCTTCTTTAAATAAATACGGCATCCATGCCATTAACCTTTGATACCGCCGCCTGTAACACCGGCAATAATCTTCTCGGATAAGAAAATGTACAATAAGAATGTGGGCAAGAACACGATAACAACCGCCGCAAACAGTCCGCCGTAGTCTCCCGTGTACTTCATGGAGTTTACAATCTGGAGAAGGCCGACGCCTACAGGTGTCATTCTTTCGGAGCTTGCAAAGATCAATGCCATGAAGAATTCGTTCCACACACCCAGGAAGTTAAAAATAGTTACCGTAATCAGCGCCGGCTGTACCAGAGGCAGCATGATAACCCAGAAGGTTTTAGCCGGAGGGCAGCCGTCAATTGCCGCTGCTTCTTCGTAGGTCTTACTCAGAGTTGCGAAGAAGTTGAGCAGATAGGTTGTTGTATAAGGTACATTTAAGAAAATATACAAAAGTATCAGCAGAATCCTGCCCTTCAGGTTCCATTTTGTGGAGAGTGAGAAAATAGGCATGATAATCATAACCGCAGGAATACTCATGGCAACGATCAGGCTGGATTTCATGACCTTGTTGCCGAGGAATTCAAACCTGGACAGTACATAGGCCGCAGGCGCGGAAATCAGGATTACGCCGACACAGGCCGTTATCGCATACAGCAGGGAGTTGGCGAAGAATACGGAAACATTCTGCGCTTTCCATGCGTTTACATAGTTCTCAAAATGAAGGCCGCTCTCAAATTTGAATACTGATCCGGAGAAAATTTCCCTGGATGTGGAAAGGCTGGCGCCCAGAATCCATAATAAAAAGGCAGCTGTGAATATGATCCAGACAAGTACGATAATATATCCCGGAAGAAGAGATGCTTCTTTTCTCCAGTTAATTCTTTCTTTTACCTTAGGCTCTTTCTTTTTGCTCATAATCCACACCTCCTCTTAGAATTCCAGATCATCATCTCTGAGCAGTCTGTTCATGATGACATAGATAACAACAATGATGAGTGCCAGAATCACGCCGGTAGCAGCACCTGCGCCCGCATCTCTTGTTGAGTTGCCCTTGCCGCCGAAAACCGTATCATACAGATAAACAACGGGAACCGTGGTGGTAATCTCCGAATCCACAGGTGAAAACATTTTTGACCACAGGAAGAATGTGGTGGTATGTACGCTCCAGAAGGTAATATTCGTCTTGGTAATTCCCTTCAACAGAGGCATTGTTATCTTGCCGAACTGCTGCACCTTGTTGGCTCCGTCTATCGTTGCCGCCTCATATAAATCCGCCGGGATTCTTTCAATACCGCTGATAAATATCAGCATGTAATAGCCGACCGCACCGAAGATGAATGCAAACAGCATTGCCCAGAACTTGGTATCATTGCCCAGCCATTTTACGCCCTCCAGCCCAAATGTCCGAAGGATTTTATTGAGCATACCATAGTCGTTGTTGTAAACATACTGAATCCACATGGTTGCCAGGGCAACAGCACTGATAACGTTGGGAAGATAAATTGCAGCACGGAAAAACTTCTTAAAGCGGATGCCGCTTGTCAGTATAACAGCGAACAGAAGCGAAAAGGAAAGAACAATAATGCCGCCCACAAGCCAGATACGGAACATATTCCACATGGAAGCCTGCCATCCGGGGCTGTTGAAAATCTTCTGATAGTTGCTCATACCGTTAAAGACCCAGGTGGAGGTGTCTGATGTCACACTTTCAATCTGGAAGAAGCTCATGATTACGGTCCTGACCACAGGATAAAGATACATGATGAGGAGGGTTAACAAACAGGGTAATATAAAACCTACAATTAAGGACTTATTTTTTTTCATTAATATGTCACCTCTTCTTGTCAAAAGAGGCGGCACCACTTCAGTGCCACCTCCACTTGATAAACCTGTTTAGTTTTTATGTTTTAGTATAAAGCGTCCATTGCTGCTGCGAAATCTTCGCCGGTAGCATATTTGCCTTCATACAGGCTGATGATGATATCCTTAAAGCTGGTCTTTAATTCGGAGTTATCATTCAGGCCCATGTTCCAGGACAGGGGAGCTTTGGTAGCAACCAGAGCTTCTACGGTACCGCTCATGATAGCAGGTGCTGTATTGCTGGGGTCTGCAGGAATCTGATCCGCTGTATCAGCCATCTTCTGGTCAAATTCGCCGCTTGTTAAGAACATCAGGAAATCAAATGCTGCCTGTGCGTTCTCGCTGTATTTTGTGATAGCAAGGGAGTTAGCGCCTGCATATGCATTGGAAGGATCCGCGCCGCCTTCAACTGCAGGGTAGTTGAACATTCCCCAGTTGATTTCTGTGCCGGAGTTGTTGTTTACTTCAGGTGCTACGTAGTTAGCGCAGACAACCATTGCCACTTTACCAGTTAAACCAATCTTGTTCTGGCTGGAAGGATATTCATCCGGAGCGCCGTCTGCAAGATATCCTGCTTTAACAAAGTCGATAATCTGCTGAGCTGCTTTTACAACGCCTTCGTTCTTGCTCCAGCCGCCGTTTACAGCCAGGTCGGAGATTGCTTTTTCACCGATTACTCTGTCAAGATGGTAACCAAAGGTGAAATCTGCGTATGCGCTGTCAAGAGCCAGGGGCTGATAGCCTTTGTCAACCATGGTCTGGCATGCTGCAAGGAACTCATCCCATGTGGTGGGAACGGAGATTCCGCAGTCATCGAAGATATCCTGGTTGTAGAACACGCCGCCTACCTGAGGCTGCTCTGTTACACAGGGAAGGAATCCTGCCCACTCTGTTGCAACTTCATTGAAGCATGCATAGCTGGTTGCGTCATAGTTAGCTGCCTTAGCCATATCTGTAAGGTCATAGCAGTAATCTTTGTAGTTCTTTGCGATTCTGGAATAGTCATCTTCGAAGATATCAATCTTCTCATTGGATTCCAGAGCTGCCTGGATGATGGTGTTGATGTCACGGCCCTTCCACTCGATATTAATGGTTGCGCCTGTCTTCTCCTTGAAAGCATCTGCTGCTTCCTGGATTACCTGGCCCTGAGGCTCTGTGGAGTTCCACATAGACCACATTGTCAATGTAACGCCGCTGTAATCTGCTGCTCCGCTTTCTGCTGTCGTTTCAGCAGCTGCGGTTGATTCAGCAGGAGTTGTCTCTGCCTTAGCTTCCTCTGTGGCAGCTGCGGGAGTCTCTGCAGGCTTTGACTCAGCAGGCGCTGTTGTGCCGCTGTTGCCGCAACCTGCCAGCAGGCTTGTTGCCATAACAGCTGTTAAAAACAAACTGATGAATTTCTTTTTCATTTTTTTCCTCCTTTAGTTTGTGCATCATGTATCGTTTTTTGATAATCTCAGTATATCTTTTATAGCCAATCTATACAATCCATATCTTGCTTCTTTTTTTAGAAATATTGCTTTTTATCGCAAGATTTGTTAATATACTTTTAGTCATATACGTGCGCCATCAGATTTAACTGCTTGTTTTTTTAAACAGATTGCTTAATCGCTTACTATAAAAACCTGTGTTTTTTATATTTTTATACATCTTTTTTGCACAAATGTTTGCTTTCCATTGTTATCCGCCCGTTTTCAAGCGCAGTATTTCTAAAAAGAAAAGGAAAGACGGATTGCATGTATAACCTGAAAGATACCGGCCAACCAAAAAGGAGAAATTTATGCCGATTACAAGATACCCCCTGGAAACCGGGGAAATTGATCCTATTAATGCAAAGCTTTTGTATGTCACGCATTCCATTTATGAAAACGACTGGCCCAGCCTGCCGCATATGCACTATTTTACTGAGCTTTGCTATATTAAAAAGGGTACGGGGAATTATTTGATTGAAGATCAGAACTTTCCTATTAAAGAGGATGATTTTATCATCATCAATTCCAATACCTCCCACACAGAGCGGTCTGTGGGGGAGATTCCGCTGGAATACATTATCCTTGGTGTTGAAGGCCTGAATTTTTCCTTCGGCGGGGAGCATGAGCACCTTATTTTCAACTGCAGGCGTGATCATGAGGAATTTGCCTACTTTATGGATTCCCTGCTGGAGGAGATGGAGAATAAAAGGCCCCACTATGAGCTTGTGTGCCAGGATCTGCTCAACATGTTGATCGTTAAGCTGATACGCAGGACGAACTTTTCCTTTGAATTCGTTCCCTCCGTGAAGTCCAGCCGGGAATGTATCAAGCTGAAGCAGTATATGGAGGCCAATTATAACCAGAACATCACGCTGGATACGCTTGCCCAGGTATCCCATCTGAATAAATACTACATGGTGCATGCCTTTACCCGGCAGTTCGGATGTTCTCCCATGAATTATCTGATGGAGGTAAGAATAAAGGCCAGCAAGGAGCTGCTGGCCAGTACGGATTACAGTATAACGGAGGTTGCGCAGTCCTCCGGATTTTCCTCACAGAGCTATTTTGCCCAGTGTTTTCTGAAACACTGCCATATGACGGCCAGCGCTTACCGGAAGGCCTGTCAGGGCAGATAGGCTCCGGCAGGTTCAAAACTTCAGCCCATACTGTCCATCAAAGCAGGAAACAGCCCTCCGTTCCGTTACCTTGTCTCCTTCCCTGACATGTCCGACAAGCATTTCGCTGTTTTTATCCATCTGCCGCAGATTGGCCTCCAGAGCCTTCGGAGAATGGTTGGCATAGCAGTAGATACAGCCATTAGGACAGGTGTTATAGGCGCCGATATCGATACTGGCGGCACAGCCGCATTCACCGCGCTGATTTTTATCTTTGACTGTATCAAGGCGGCACCTGCTCACACGGCCAAGCAGCTCTGCGTCGATGCAACTGGCATGCCCAATCCCCAGATCAGCTAATTCTATAGCTTCCGCACAGGTTTCCAGCTGCAGACCATATTGCCGGGCTGTTTGGGACATTACGGCCGCAAGCCGCCGCTGCTCGTCCTCACTCAGGCCTCTCAGCCCTGCCTGATGCAGACCTGCCTTGATCTTAGGATAATAATCAAGGAAACTGATAATACATTTTTTCGTGCTGCCGGCCAGCTGCGCTGCCAGTTCCTCAAAAACCGCTGCGTGATACTGCAGGTCATAGCGTGCACTTAACAGGATCGGGTCATAGCGCCAGATCATTCTTTCCGCACCTATCTTCTGCGCCAGCTGCCGAAATATCTCTATCCTCACCGCCAATGGCGGTAAAGCTGCTTCTACGTCAGCAGCATACGCATTGAGCGTAAATTGAAAATAATAAGCATACGCATCCAGAACTGACAGCTGCTTAAGCATCGGTTCTGGATTTTTTGTCCAGAAAACCAGCCCATCCACGACCTCCGGCCGCAGGCTGATCCTGCTTACCTGATGAAGGTTCAGAGGATTGCGTACCAGTACATACTGTTCCTGCAGCCGCTTTTGGAACCATTCCCAATAAAAAGCAGGAATATCAGTTCGCCGGCTGGCACTGATAATCATTCGTCATCCCTCCTCTTTTTGATAAACTGCTTAAAGCTTCACTTGTTTCTATTATACACTGATCTATATCGGACAGGCCGGCTAATTTTTTTCAGAAAACGCTTGACTTGAAGTTAACTCCAAACGCTAGAATGAATTTAAAAGTTACAGGAGGTGATTTTTATGAATATTACCGAAGCAGGCAAACTGACTTCGCTGACACCCAATACTCTGCGTTATTACGAACGGATCGGGCTTATCCCACCTGTCGCCCGTAATAAAGGCGGGACCCGGGAATACACTTCCAAAGACCTCTGCTGGATAGAATTTATAAAAACCATGCGGTCAGCCGGTCTCTCCCCGGAAACTTTGATAGAATATGTCGCCTTGTCACAGCTCGGCGACACCACGCTGGAAGCCCGTAAGGATATTTTAGAACTGCAGCGGGAAGTGCTGCAGGAAAAATTGGAATTTATCCAGCAAACCTTAGCCAGAATAGATATCAAAATAGAAAACTACCGTACTGACATTTATCAGAAAAACCATCCGTTACAAAATCAAAAACAAGAGGAGGCAGACCTATGAAAAACTTTATTTCCATGTTCCTGATGACATCCCTGCTGCTGGGGGGGATGACCTTTACAATTGGCAAAATGAGCGTGTGTGCCGCTTCAAAAAACAGGATTGAAACAGCACAGCAAAAACAGTCTCAGCTTTTCGGCAGCGCCAAAAACAAACTTGCCGCTACCGACCCGGATTTTGCTCAGACTATGGACAATTTCATTTACGGTGACGTTTATTCCCGCGGTAAACTGACCGACAAACAGCGTGAACTGCTGGCGATCACCGCACTTACCGCCAGCCAGACTTTAGACAGCCTGCCTGCACAAGTGCAGGCCGCACTGAAAGCCGGCGCTACCCCGGTAGAAATAAAAGAAACACTTTATCAGTGCGCTCCCTATGTGGGCTTCCCAAAAACAGTCAGCGCTTTAGAAATCACCAATAAAGTTTTTAAAAAACAGGGCATTAAAATGCCGCTGGCAAACCAGAGCACTGTTACCGAAGCCACTCGTTTTGACGACGGCTTTAAAGTACAGGGTGAGATTTTCGGAGCAGAACACATTGCCGCCATGCACAAAAACTCGCCGGCTAATCAAAAACATATAGCCAATTATCTTTCAGAGTTCTGCTTTGGCGATACCTACACCAGAAACGGCCTTGATCTGCAAATGCGGGAATTGATCACCTTATGCGCTATCAGCACTATCGGCGGTGCGGAACCTCAGGTCAAAGCCCATGTACAGGCCAATCTCAATGTCGGCAACGATAAAGAACTGATGCTGGACGCAGTTACCCAGTGCCTGCCCTATATTGGTTTTCCACGTACGCTGAACGCCATCGCCTGCATCAATCAGATCATCCCCGCCAATGCCTGATAAGCATTATATGTAAAAGAATACCTGTGCTGACTTTAAAAGTCAGCACAGGTATTTTATTTATCTGCAAATCATTGTGCCGTCCGCTTTTTACCAAACGTATCTATTTCGCCGCGTACACCTTCCAGCCAGCTGCTGATCAGTCGCTGCATCTTCCCGGTCCCGATATCCTGCAAAGCCAGTCCTTTTGTTATATACGCCTGCGGGCAGCTTGCGGCTATAGCATCCAGGCTCTTTTCGATACCGCTTTTTTTACTGGTACAAAACGGTACGAGCACTTTACCTGAAAAATCATGCGCTTCTAAAAAAG
>OHJX01000307.1_pt1 | contig 22719 bp, 13 predicted proteins | sample 1568671 | NCBI WGS metagenome assembly OHJX01 (sample SAMEA3879589, study PRJEB24766) | human gut metagenome | biome: human-associated habitat; feature: feces | place: USA | collected 1985/1987 | reverse complement strand
CTTCCGAGCCTGACGGGTATGTTGGAATAAATAGCCTGCTGGAAGGGGAAGAAAACAAAGAAAAGCTGGATGCCTGTATCCATATTCTGGAGCTGCTGTCAACACAGGAAGGACAAGAGGCGTGGATGGAAGATACATCGGCATCCAATTCCTATTTATCAGATTTTGAATCGGGAGAGAGTGAAGTGGCAGAGGAAATTGCTGCCTGCATCAATGATGGTTATATTTATGACTTGCAGTTAACATCCAATATCATTCAGTATTTTGGAAAAAATATGGCCTTAGTACTGGATCAAAAAATGCAGTTGGAGGAAGCACTGGCAGCATTGGATGACTATTGCCGGAATGGTTCGGAGGAAGTGGATTATGACCAGTCCATCGTAGGGAGTGTGGCCGGTGATCTGATTTATGAAGATTATAATACGAGAAGAGAAGAAACCACGATTGGCAACCTCATTACAGATGCTGTAAAGGAATACAGCGGGGCCGATATTGCGGTTGTCAATGGAGGCGGAATCCGTGCCAGCTTATATAAAGGGGACATTTTGGGGGAGGAGCTGAATGCGGTGTGCCCGTATCCCAATAAGATAATCTTAGTGGAGGCTAAGGGATCGGTTATTGTGAGCATGCTGGAAAATGGTATTTCGCAGACCGTAAGGGAGGATACGCTTCCCGCCGGCCGTTTTCTTCAGGTATCGGGTTTATGTTATTCCTATAGACAGGCAGATGAAGAGCGGCCTTCAAAGCTGTTATCCGTTACGTTAGAGGATGGTTCCGCTTTGGAACCGGATGTATGGTATACCCTGGCCATTACCGATTATATGGCCGGGAGCGGAGGGTATATTGATAATAATGGGGATGGATTTACAATGCTGAATCTTTACAGTGATTCTTCGCCGAAAGCAGAAAATATAAAGCTTATCAGGGAGACAGGTGCAACATATGGCGATGCATTGAGGAAATATTTCCAAAATCATAAGGATGAACCGGTGAGTGTGGAGCTGGAAGGCCGCATTACGGTTGTAGGTGATAACGATGATTGAAGCAGTAAAAAAAATAAAAAATAACAGAGGATATGTTATTCTGTTTTTTATTGTCATGGCAATAGCCTGTGCATTTTCTTTTATGTGCTTAATTCATACTTCCTCCAAAGCTTCACAGAGAGCCGGCCTGGAGATGGATACCCTTTACCTGAAGGAGTTGACAACTCAGACAATCGGACATTTTCAGACCGGGATCAGCAGCCATTTTTCCCAGTTAAGGACCTCGGCTGCATCAATCAAAGAGGAGGATCTTATAAACGAGGATACTTTAGCCGCATATTTTAAGAGAATACAGGAGTATAACAACTTTAATTTTTTTGCATTGGTGGATGAAGAAGGCAGATATTATTGTGTTGAGGGCGTTTTTCCGGCGGCCTCCAAAATCCGGTTTCTGGGACTTTTACTGGAGGGACAGAAGGATCTGATTTCTTATAACGAAACCATCCTGGGTGAGGACATGATTTTGCTTGGGGAGCCTATTGAGCCTGTTTATTTCAGAGGGAAAAAGATGGTTGCCGTTTTGGCGGGAATGGATATCAACGTTCTTAATGACCAGCTTGCCCTGAAAAGAGAAGATGCGAAAACTTACTCCAGCATGATTGAAAGCAGCGGGAAATATATTGTAAATAACAGCTATAACAGTGAGCTTTTTCAAAGCACAAATGTACTTTCAAAGCTTGAAAAATATGCTGTTTTTTTGCCGGGGTATTCTCTGGAGGAGGTCAGGGAGGATTTAAAAAAAGGGGAAGCCGGCCTTGCCGCATACTCAGTGGAGGGACAAAATCAGTACATGTACTATGCTCCCATTCAGGGAACAGACTGGTATCTGCTGACAATCATACCTTACGAGGTGGTTAACTCCATAATCAATGTACTTATCAGCAGTCTTAACAGAAATGTATTTATCATGATGATATTTATATTAGGGCTGCTATCTTGTTTGTTCCTGTTTTTTTATACACACATGAATAAAGATGAAAAAAAACTTCGCATTGCCAAGGAGGCGGCGCAGAAAGCACGTATTAAAGCGGAGAATGCCAATCGGGCAAAGAGCGAATTCTTAAGCCGCATGAGCCATGAGATCAGAACGCCCATGAATGGGATTATTGGAATGGGTACAATTGCCAGGCAGAATCTTGATAATCCGGCCAAGGTTGAGGAATGTCTGAAAAAGCAGGCATTGTCATCACAGCATTTATTGGATTTGATTAATGATGTCCTGGATATGTCTAAAATAGAAAGCGGCAGAATTGAACTGAGAAATTCACCCTTTAATTTCAGGGCTGCGCTGGAAGGGCTTGTAAATATATATTATGCGCAGGCCAGGACGAAAGGAATTGAATTTGAAACTATTTTAGCCGGAAAGATTTATGAACGGCTGATGGGAGATTCCCTGCGTCTGAATCAGATCATTTCTAATTTGCTTTCAAACGCAATGAAGTTTACACCGCCGGGTGGCTCAGTTTGTTTAAAAGTAGTATGTGTTGATGAAAAAGAGGATGAGGTGGTTCTGCGGTTTGAAGTCAGTGATACCGGCTGTGGGATTGCGGAGGAGAATTACGAGAAAATCTTTGAATCTTTTGAACAGGAAAACTCTGATGTGACGAGTGTTTATGGAGGGACAGGCCTTGGCCTTGCAATTGTCAAACGTTTTGCAGAGCTTATGGGCGGCAGGGTCTGGATCCGCAGCCAGCTGGGCAGCGGCAGTACCTTTTTTGTGGAATTACCTATACGGAAAACAGGAGAGCAGCCGGAAATCCCGGAATTTTCGGATATGAAGGTGCTGGTAATAGATGATAATAAGGAAAACGGTGACTATGCTTCAGCCCTGCTGGAACGGGTTCATGCACGTGCCAATTGGGTAAATAACGGCCTGGATGCCATATCTGTGGCAGAAGCTGCGTACAGGAAGGGCGAAGGGTATGATATATGTCTGATAGACTGGAAAATGCCCGGTATAAACGGCGTGGAAACGGCGATTCGTATTCGGGAACGGCTTGGGGAGGCAGCGCCTGTACTGATGCTTACCGCATATGACGAAACTGAAGTGGAGGGCGACGTTTCCCGGGCGGGTATAGCATATATTATTACAAAGCCTTTATTCCTTTCAACCATAGCGGAAGGCTTTTCAGCTTTTGGAAAGGCACAGCCGGTCCCGGACGCTCTGCACTGTCCATCCGTATTCGATTTCCAGGGACAGCATATTCTGTTGGCGGAGGATAACGAAATTAATTCTGAGATTGCATGTGAACTGCTTGCTGCTACGGGTGCTGTGACAGCGACGGCCCGGAATGGGGAAGAAGCGGTTTCGCTTTTTGAAAAATCATCTCCGGGGGATTTCGCTTTGATTTTGATGGATGTGCAGATGCCGGTAATGGATGGTTATGAAGCGACAAGACGGATTCGCGGACTGAACAGAGAGGATGCCAAATCAATACCTATCTTTGCCATGACAGCCAATGCTTTTGCAGAGGATGAGGAGAAAAGCCGGTTGGCCGGGATGGATTCGCATATCACGAAGCCGTTGGATGTAAAAATACTTTATTCACAAATTAATCTGTTTTTGACGAAACGCAGTAAAAATACATTGTAAACAGCGGAGGCATTAGTTACAAGTGAAAAATTTAAAAGTATCGGAAAAGCTTATTATTTCATATGCATTGATCCTGGTGTTGCTTACAGTCGGCAGCGTTTTGAGTATAATGAATCTGAGAAGTCTGGGAAAACAGATAGAAACCTTTTGTGACGGGCCTTTTATTGTCAATAATAGTGCCAATATTGTAAATACAAATTTTGAGAGGATGCAGAAGGATGTTTATCGTGCGATTTCCAATTCGGATCCGGATATCAATGATGAAGCGATTACTGCCGCAAGGGAATCCGCAGCAATGATTAAGGAACAACTGCCTGTAATAGAGAAACATTTTCTTGGTGACAAGCAAATCATTGAGCGTTTGGATACCGCTTTTTCTGAGCTTGAACCAATGCGCGAATATGTCCTTACGCTGGCTGGGGCGAATAAGGGGGCGGAGGCCGCCGCCTATATGGAAAATAATAATATTCCCGTCATAGAAAAAGCGCAGACGGAATTGGATCTCCTCATCGAAAGCGGAAATGCCAAAGGGACTGCGTTGGTAGGCGGTTTACAAAAAAGGCTGCAGTCAGCAGTTGTAACCCTTTTGTTATTGGGGATCATTACGGTGGCAGTCAGCATTATTTTTGGAATATATATTACTCACAGTATTACGCGGCCGGTTGGCCAGCTGAAAAGGGCAGCCCATAATCTGGTGGAGGGCAGGCTTTCTGAGGTGCAGATTGATTATCAGTCTAAGGATGAACTGGGGGAACTGTCTGATGATATGAGGGGGTTGGTATCTGTACTCATAAATGTTATACGCGATGAATCATTCCTGCTGAAAGAAATGGCAAATGGAAATTTTGCTGTGCACAGTCATTGTGAAAACAGTTACATTGGGGATTTTATGCAGCTTTTGTTATCCATGCGGGAAATCAACAGTAAGCTAAGCGGCACATTGTTTCAAATCAGCCAGGCATCTGCTGAAGTTGCATCTGAATCAGAGCTGGTAGCCTCCAATGCGCAGACTCTTGCGCAGGGCGCATCGGAACAGGCTGTTTCTGTAGAAGAGCTTTCCTGTACCATCGGTGAGATATCTTCTCAGGTGGATGAAAACGCCGGTAATGCGGAACAGGCAAATGCAGAGGCTGCGAAAGTACAGGCCAGTGCACAGGAGAGCAGCAGATACATGGCAGATATGCTGTGTGCAATGGAAGAAATAGGCGGCAGTTCCAAAGAGATTATAAAAATCATAAAAACGATAGAGGATATTGCTTTTCAGACGAATATTCTTGCGCTGAATGCGGCAGTGGAAGCTGCACGGGCAGGTGCAGAGGGAAAAGGCTTTTCTGTTGTGTCCAGGGAAATACGCGGACTGGCGAATCAGGCGACAGCCGCTTCAAAAAGCACGGCATCTTTAATTGAAAACTCATTTAAAACCATTGAAAACGGGAAGAATATAGCGAATAAAACGGCAGATTCATTATCAGAGGTGGTAGAAGGTGTGGAGCGGGTGACAGGGTCACTTAATTCTATTACAGCCGCATCTGTAAGGCAGGCCGGAGCGATCAGCCAGATTATGCTAAATGTGAATGAGATCTCCGGTGTTGTACAGACAAATTCAGCAACGGCGGAGGAAAGCGCGGCTGCAAGCGAAGAACTATCGTCACAGGCATTGCTCCTGCATCATCTGTCAGAACAATTCAAATTGAAGGAGCTGCCGGAGAATCGTTATGGGGCTAGTTTCAAATGATAAAATGCGAGAACACCGCAGGCGGCCTGTACGATTTGCGTGCTCTGGTTAGCGGGCAGATTAATGCTCTTGTAATGGAAGTGGTACAGGGCAGCGGCTATACTGACGGCAGCCGTGAGCAGAAAATACAGGATTTGTTCCGCAGTGCTGCCGACATGGATCGGCGAAATGCTTTGGGAATAGAACCTCTGCGTCCATATCTGAAGCTCATTGATTCTGCCGGAAATATCAGGGAGTTCAACGATGCATTGACAAAGCTTCAGCAGGAACTGGCGATTGGAGGAACTGTAGACGTGATATTGATGACTGATACTCGTGATAACAAGAAAAAAGCCCTCCACATCCATCCCACTATAATGCCCAGCTATACACTGGAAGAGTATGAGGATCCTGCCAATATGTATATTAATGCCCAGCTTAAACTGAATAAGACATTGCTCATGCTGGCAGGCTACGAAGAAGCAGATGCTGAGGTTCAGGCGGGAGCTACCTTTGCTCTGGAACAGAAGCTGCTGCCCTACATGCCCTCTGCGGAAGAGTTTGGTGATCCGGACAAAAGCTATAAGAGAGCTTCCTTTGATGAACTTCAGGCTATGTTTCCCAGTCTGGATATGGCAGCTCTTATAAAGGCCTGCGGTTTTCAGAACCCTGACGATTTTATTCTCAATGCACCTGACCTGCTGGGGGCGTACAGCAAGCTGCTCACCGATGAAAACCTGGAGCTTTTGAAAGCAGATGCCAGACTTTCCCTCCTTTCTGTCTTTGTCCGGGATTTAAGCCAGAATGTAATGGATGCCTATAATGAATTCAATACGATTGTCACCGGTGCGGCAGAGGATATCCGCACACCGGAGGAACTGGCCGCCGAACAGGTGAATGCCATATTGGGGGACTATGTGGATCAACTCTACGTAAAACGCTATTTTTCCGCTGAGGCTAAAGCTGACGTGGAACGTATGGTTCAGAGCTTTATTGACAATTATAAAAAAAGGATAAATTCGCTGAACTGGATGGGCGAAGAAACCAGGCAGAGAGCCATTGAAAAGCTGGATAATATGCGATTTTTCGTGGGATATCCGGATGAATGGGATAATAGCCTGGACAGTCTGGATATAGATCCCGCAGACTTCTTTGGCAACCTTACCCAGTCCAGAAAACTGACCCGTGCACAGATGGCGGCTGAGCAGTTTGCAGCGATTACCCCAAAGATGAATCTGCCGGCATCTATGGTGAATGCTTATTACAATCAGTTTAATAATACCATGGCCTTTCCCGCTGGTATTCTTCAGGCACCCTACTATGATGTAAATGCTGACTGGGAAGAGAATCTGGCAGGTATCGGTACCATTATTGCCCACGAGATGACCCATGCCTTTGACAACAATGGAGCCAGATATGACAAGGATGGCAACTCTAATGACTGGTGGACTGAACAGGATTACGCCAGATTTCAGGAGCTGTGTGAGCGGGCAGACGACTTTTACGACGGCAGGGAAGCCGCGGCGGGCATTACGATCAATGGACGTCAGACATTAGGAGAGAATATTTCCGACATCGGCTCTATGGCCTGCCTGCTTGATATTCTCAGCAAGAAGGAGGATGCAGATTATGATGTCTTTTTCCGGGCCTATGCAAAAAGCTGGCTGAAGGCTTCCACACGGGAGAACACCGAGTTTATGGCGAAGTATGACGAACACGGTCCCGGAAACCTGCGCACCAATCGGGTCCTTTCTAACTTCCAGGTGTTTTTTGATACCTATGGTATCGGGCCTGGTGATGGTATGTATGTGGCACCGGAAGACAGAATCTCTATCTGGTGAGTATATCAGTATAATTAAAAGGGGCTGTCGGAAAATGGCAGCCCCTTTGTTTGCCGTTAAGAAGGACTTTATGACTGTAATTCCCGAATCAGTTCTTTTATCCGGGATATAATTTTTATCCGGCCGATTCCGGTATAGCCGGCTCGTTCCGCAATGTGCAGCAGATGCTCATGACAGAACAGAACAATATCAGGCTCTGAAACTTCAAAAACAGCAAAGGGAGCCGTTGTATGGACAAGGAGCGCTCTCTGCCGTTCCCTGACCATTAAGGTCCCCTCATTGGATACAGAATCAGGGAGCGGGATAAAATGATAATTCTCACAGGTTTCAAGAAGCCTCAGAATGTTCTGCAGGTGCAGAATATAGAGGTCAGGAGTATAAAAAACAGGGTTTGTTTCTCCGCCGAGGGACAGAATAACAGGAATCTTTCCCTGACGTATTGTTTCAACATCAGGCAGGCGGACGATGTCTATCAGACCATATTTTTCCCACTTCTTTTCAATTAATGCCATTTCCTGCTGATACAGGGCACTGAGCTTTTTCAGATTGGGTTCCTTTATTCTGCCATAACAATATTCTACCAATTCAGGAGGTGCTGTTTCAGCGGAGAGTGAAGAAACCCTTTGGATGCGGGCCCCGTTATCTGTCAGGAAGCGGGTAAAGCAGCGCATTAAATCCTCCGGAACCGTGTGGGTGTGCAGCATCGGCTGGCAGAGCGCTAAAAGATCTTCAAATTCTGCGGCATAAGCCTGGGAAACCAGCGAAGCAGGGAATCAAAAGCCTGCTCCACCCAGGTGGTTGGAGGAATGACCTGGATAATCTGAAACCCACGGTTTATCAGTTCCATGATCCAGTTTTGCAGTAACCCGGCATAACCGTATTCCTCCGTAATCCAGTTGTCTGATTCATCTGCGAAAATAAGTACATTACCAGGTTCCTCCAGAGAAAGCAGATGAAGATAAAATGCACGCGCAGCCGCCCTTTTGCCTTCATTTCCATAGTATACTGAATTCTCTGTGCCAAGCCGGCATGACTCCTGGGCAGGAGGTGTGCTTACTGATTCCAGGTTGAACGATTCAAAAGTACGCATAAAGTGTCCAACTTCATCTGCCTCCCCGCAGAGCCAGTAAAAAAGGATATCTGCAAGCTGTTCCTTTTTCATGGTGTAGGCCTGTCTGATGCCCAGCATTTCCGAAAGGGCCTGACGCTGATACTCTGTGTTGCTCCGTTTGGAAAAGTATTGTGACATAACCTTGATATGCTCACGGTTTCTGGGAAGCCGCCGGTTTCCCCGCCGGAGCCGGCTGATCAGGGAGGGATCGACCTGAAGCTCCTGTGACAGCATACGGTTGGAAACCTGAGTCAGATCCATTAGAAAGGTTAGTTTTTCATAAAACTGCATGACTTTACCTCCTTTAATCCAAGTATACACTGATAATGAATTGAAAACAAGACAAGTGTCACATTTGATGACACAAAAATGGCAATGACAAATGAGTTTAGAACGTTGTTATTTTGCAAGTTTATAATTATACTAAAATAATAATCGTAATTATATAAATTATAGTTAATAGATAAGTGGTTAAATAGTGCGTTATATAGATAGCTGACGTAAATAAAATTATTTTTTGTTAATATTTTCTGCGGGAAACAGAGATGCTTTTATCTTTTAAGGGAAAAATGGGCATAGCTGTAAAGGGGTTGTACTATAAACCGGAAGTTTTTTGGCACTGTTTTTTACTGTTGGAAAACCGATTGACTGCCCATATTGGAAAAGCAGCTTTGTACAGGGGCTGTTTTTTTAGTTATGGGAATAGATACCATATCCGGAAGCTGTGCTTGTAACGGCCAGGCTTCAGCAGGCAGGACAACGGTATCCTGATTTGGGAGGATAATACATATGAAAGAGAAAAAGAAAAGTCAGGTGACGGTTTCCGGGATTGTGGGAATTGTGTTGTGCATTCTTTTTATTCCTATCATAATAATCAATTTAATATTGATTATAGGAAGCTACACAAGTCCCGAGGAAATACCGGGAGTGCTGGGGTTCAGGCCGGTTATCGTTCTTTCCGGCTCTATGGAGCCGGCGATTCAAACGGGGGATATGATACTTCTTCATAAGGCGGACAGCTCACAGTTGAAGGAAGGGGATGTGATTTGTTATCTTGTTTCCGGCAAAGCAATCACGCACCGCATTGTGGAAATTACAACAGGGGAGGATGGGCAGACCCGCTATATTACGCAGGGAGATGCCAACAATACGGCAGACCAGCAGGCGGTAACTGCAGATCAGATACAGGGAATCTGGAAGGGGATCCGTATAGGCGGCCTGGGGGATTTTGTTATGTTCATGCAGAGCACTACCGGCATGATACTTTTTATCATTTGTCCCTTATTGCTTTTTATTCTCTGGGATATATGGCGCAGATGGCGTCTGGACAAAGCGGAGGCGGCGCGGACTGCCGAACTGGAGGCTGAGCTTGCCGCCCTGAAGGCCAACAAGGCGGAAGCAGACGCTGACAGCAGGGAAAAGAAGTAAATCAGAATGCACCCGTCCCTGTGCGGGCACAGAGCAGAGGGGCGTGTTTATACATAGCCAGGCAGAATGTCTGGGTGCAGAGTGCTGCAGGCACACGGGAACCGTGCCTGGATGAGGCCATACATGGTTCCCGAATAAAAGAGAAAGAAGGGACAGTAAATGATGAAAAAAAATCATGCAGCCCGACTGGGCGCCCTGGCACTGGCGCTGACACTGGTGTCTACCTGTTTGATGGGAGGGACGTTGGCTAAGTATACTACCACGGTTACAGGGACGGCTACGGCTACGGTGGCGAAGTGGGTATTCAATGCAAATAATGCAGCCGCAGATACTAAAAAATTTGAAAATATTAATTTGGGAGATACCTTAAATTATAAGGTAACGGATATAAAGACTGGAGTAATTGCGCCTGGTACTGAAGGAAAATTTGATATTGAGTTGAATGGTACAGGGAGTAAGGTTGGTATTGATTATACTATTGAAATTACTAAAGCCGCCATTACGATGCAAAATAAGGAGTTACCTTCAAACTTGGTTTTTTCTACAAAAGAAATTAAGGAAGGAAACACGGGAAACTCGTTGGATAAATTATCAAGTGAGTCCGGCTCTTTATTAAGTGGAACAATTGATTATAAAGATAGTAAGATGGAAAAAACGATAACAATATATTGGAAATGGCCATATGCGACGAGCACTGAGGGAGCTGATATAAAAGATACAAATGATAGTGGTATTGAAAATATAACGCTTGATATTACAGTTACCGGAACTCAGGTAGTACCTGAAACCGCAGGAGCCGCAACATGATTGGTAGGTAGAGAAGATATTTCTGCCCTCTGTGCCAGGGCAGGATTTCCCGGGGCTTTCAGCCCCCGGGAAAGAATCCGCTGTTAAGCGGGTCCTTTCCCAGAGGCTGAATTGTCTGTTGCTCCATAAAAAAGGAGGAAATATAAACTATGTCACAACAGCGAGGGATAACACCTCCTTATCTGGAGGAAAAAGAAAATAAAAAAAAGAAACTCCGTTGGCTGCCGGTTCTTTTTTTGCTGACCTTTTTAACCTCCTGTATAGCAGGCTACATCCTTGGTAAAAATGCAGGATCGGTGCCCACAGGACAAATTATCGATACCATTCTTCTGAGTCCGGAAAAGGAACCGGAGAAAAAAACAGAGACGATTCTCCATCTGTCAGGCCAGGCTGTTTATAACAATGGTACCCCGGCGGCAGGGCGGACGATGGAATTGCACAGTACACCAATAAGGACCGTTACGGATGAAAACGGTTTTTTTCTGTTTCCTAATGTTGAGGAAGGCGAACACACGGTTTCCGTGTTGAATGAAGACGGTACGGTTGTGGCACAGAGGGCTATTTCCCTGAGCAGGGAAGACAGTATTGCAGGTGCGGACGTTGTCCTGCAGGACAGCGGTTCCTATGTCATCCAGCTGTCGGTGAATGTACGGCTGCTGGAAATCACGGTTGAATTGGATGGAGAAGAGCTGTATATCAATCCGGAAAGGCTCACCTGGGCTTCCTCCGACGGGATGGTAACTACGCCGGCGGGAACTGCTTCGGCAGCAGAACGCCCTGTAGTAACGCCCTGTGGTAATGTCTGTCTTTCAGATGGAACTATCGTTTTTCCGGGTGGAAAAGAAATTCCGGTGGCGATTATTCTGCCGGATGATACCGTGCTTTTTCCAAAAGAACTGACAACTCTTAATGAGGGTGCAAAGGTACAGCCGGACGGTGTTGTGATTCTGCCGGATGGCACACAGATTTATCCGGGGGGAATTGTAGTAACCCCGGACGGTGAGAAAAAGGAAGCGGGCAGCAGCGGCCTGATTGTGGAGGACGGCACAGCGGTTCCTATCGGAGGCGGAGCTTCCCCGGGGCAGCCAGATGAAAGAACAGACGCTCCCAAAGCGGAAGAACCGGGATCAGAGGGGAAGATTACGGATAAGCCCCTTATACCCGGGGAACAGGAGGAAGAGCTTCCTTCTGACGGACAGGAAGTAAAACCTTCTCTGCCCGAAGAAAGCGGGGGAACAGCTGCACCGGGGACGGGAGGCACCGGAGAGGAAACCGGTGGAGAAGGTGCCGGTGAAAAAACGGAGCCTTCCGGAGAAACAGGCAGACTGACAGTGTCGGGACAGAAGGAAAGCGGTAAAGAATTTGTTGACTGGACGCAAAACAGTACCCTGGATCTTTTTTATGATCGGACTACGGGGATGCCCTATGAAAAAATTGCTCCAGGCACGAAGGGTTATTATCTGTTCCAACTGCAGAATTCAAGACAGGGGAATTTACATATTACGCTGACGCTGACAGAAGCAACCTCTCTTCACCTGCCGCTTATTTTTACATTAACACCGCTGGACGGCGACGGCAATAAGCTGGAGGAAGATGCAGTTTCAGGCAGTTTGGCCAAGGATAAAAAGGAAATAACACTGGAAACCGCTGTTAATGGAAACGGAATTCAAAAATACCGTCTGGATTGGCAGTGGCCGCTGAATGGCAATGACGCGGAGGATACGGCGGCAGGCAATGCAGGAGGAACCTATATGCTTTCCCTTTCCATTCATGCCGAAGAAGAGAATTAGTATCTATGAAAAAGATTTTTTGCAGATTAGTACAGTGTGTGATCCTGTTGGCGCTCTGCCTTGTGATCCTCCTGAATCTTTGGCAGCTTACGTCTATGAAACTTACCGGACAGGAGCTTCCGATAATATTTGGCTGGTCGGATGCTGTTGTGTTGTCAGGAAGCATGGAACCTACCTTTTCTATAGGGGATCTGTTGGTTATACATGAAGAAAAAACATATCAATGCGGCGATATTATTACATTTTCGGATGGAGCATTTGTGACTACCCACCGTATTGTGGAGGAAACTGCGGAAGGATTTATTACCAGGGGCGATTACAATAATGTATCGGACCAGGAAGTGGTAACGCAGGAGCAAATCAGAGGGCGCGTGGTAAAAATCATTCCGAAGCTCGGTTCGGTATTTTTGTTTATGAGAACCCCGCTGGGGACAATGATTATTCTTATTGCGGGATTACTGCTGCTGTTCCTGCCGGAACGGCTGGGACGCCTGCTGAAGAAAGGAAAGAGGTGCATCAAATGAAAAAGCAATTGACATTCGGGCGGATTGTCAGCTATCTTCTTTATCTTTCCCTTGTCTGTACGCTGATATTCGGTGTAACCTATGCGCGTTACAGCACGGAGGTGACCGGTGGTGCATCGGCGCAGACGGCAGCGGTGGCTTTGGACAGTTCATTGAATTTGACAAGCAGCTTGGAGGGAATGAAGCCCGGCATCACATCGAAAATAAATTTCACGGTAAGCAATCAGAAGGACAAAGTGGTAAGTGAGGTTGCACAGGAATACACAGTAACACTCTTAACTACCGGGAATCTTCCCTTAGAATTTACGCTTGCTTCCGCGTCGGGGACCGCCGATAGCGGAGGAAGCTATGCTTTGAGTAAAGCGGCAGGAAACTATATTTGGGGCGGTGGGCTGTTTCCTGCCGGAAAAGCGGAAACGCATAGTTATACGTTAACAGTTACATGGCCAGAAAATACAAATGACGCGAAGCTTATGAATGAAATAGATGCTATTTCTTTACGCATTGATGCGCATCAGGTGGAACCTAAAGCTGTTACAGCGTCAAAATAAAGAGGAGGAAATCCATGAAAAGGGAAAACAATCCTGTTAGAAAAAAAAGCAGAAGAAGGATTTCGGCAGGGAAAAAGAAAAATAAACGGACTCCCATCCTGACTGCGCTGCTTTTATTAATGGTTTGTGCTGCGACCTTTGGCGGATTCACAGTAGCCAGATATGCACTGAGTCAAACTGGTAAAAGCGGTCTGGCCAGTGCTGAAGAATTTTATTTTACCAGCGATCTCCTTAAAGAAGAAGGAGCCAGTTATGATGTGTATAATTGGGGGGACGGGATTCCTATCCAACTGAAAAACTATGAGGATTCGTTGCGAATTAGTGCGAAGGATATTTCATATACAATAACTACTGCTCCAGAAAACTGTAAGATTGTAAATGAGCAGGGAGAGGTAATAGGAGAGGAAACATTAACAGGTAACGGAGTGTCAACAAGAAAACTTAAAGTTATTCCTGTTGCAGAAGTGAATAAAGTAACAGTAACTGTTGAAACGAAATCTCCATACAGAAAAAAAATAAGTGCAACATTTACTGCAACCGATAAGCTACAGCCCAAATATCAAATTATTGATTCTTCAGGGGAACCGGCTTCCGAGCTGATTTTAACGGGAGGAGCTGAAACAACAAACTTAACACTAAAATGGAATGCTTCTCTTATGCCAGATAGAACAAATAAATATCTTAACTTCAATAACGGTACCTGTACAATCAATGTAGAAGCCAGTGCAAGTTATCGTATTTTGCTTTTTAAAACAGATCCTAACATGGACTATAGTAGGCAGAGTGGGGATATCATAGGAACAGAAATTAATCTGCAGTAATCTAATTGGGAGGAAAATTCGATGATTAATGCAACAGGAAAATGGATGCGTATACTTAGTGTTTTTTTAACTGTGTTGATTATCAGTACGGGGATGGCAAATCGTCTTATTACTGTTGTGGCAGCGGAAATCAATACTGAAGAAGAATCTGTTAGTACTATATCAACAGACGTTAGCGCTGATAAAGAAAACGTTGAAATACCGATTATTGAAGAAAATGCCGGTTCCAATATAGAGGAAGCTGGTTCATTATCAGAGAATGAAAGTTACAGCAATGAACAGCCGGCGGAAGAAGAACCATCCGGTGAAACATTAACAATACCAACAGAGACTGCAGATATAATGGAATCTAGTGAAGAAGTTACAATTACTGAAGAGACTATTTCAAATGAGGAAACAGAAACAGTCTCCATAGAAGGGACTGAAACAACGGAAATCGTAAGTTCGGAAACAGAATCGGAAACAGAAATATCTGTTTCGGAAAATTCTATTGATGTGCAAAAAACTGCTTTATTAATGGAAAGGGAAAAGGTCCAGGGAGAACCTGACCTTGACGTAAAACTTTTCAAAGATGAAAATAACTTAATTTCACTCGTATCATCTGATGAAAGCGAAGTTGTTGCAGAAGATTGGGCTTACAACGAAATAAGAATACTACGGATACAGGCTGATTTTACGAATACAGAAGGAGACAGAAAAATCGAAATAAAAATGCCGTTGGGCATGATTTTTATTAACGGAGAATTTCCAGAGGAAAAAACGGATATTATTACTTCATGTACCTTTAATCCTTGCGAATTGCCGGAAGGATATGAAAGCACTTCTGTTGGTGGAATTTTTTCGTATGGAATAGCTGATTCAGCAGGAATAGTCAGTATTGAAATTCCCGTCCAATACGATGAAAGTTTATGGAATAAACAGGCTGGGGCTGATATTACAGGTAATGCTACAGCAATAACTGTCACAATGACGGCGGGAGAAAAAGCAGTAATAAAGGTATTAAATAAAGTTTATACTTCCACCTCAGACAGCGGGTATGAAGTGGCTGCGTTGGAAGATGCAAAACCGGAAGTCATTAGCCCGGGTGAGGCTCCGGTTATGATAGGGGAACATGGAATTATCCTTCATCGAAAGAATGAGCCGGATACTACACCGAAACAATATTGGAAGTCATTTTGTCTGACGCAGGAACTGCCCTACCGTTTGAATGAAAATAAAGAAAAAATATACGCGGACTATAAAGAAGAACTGCTATATGTGCCTGAATGCGGTACCGCTACATACGATGAGAGTAAGCATACTATTAGTATAATGTGGACTAATATCAGTTTCGATAAAGGAAATCCATGTATTAATGGAAGTTATATCTTTACATCTCCCCAATTCGCAACCGGGGATATAATATTTTACCCTCAGCCAAAAGCAACTGCGTTAGGTATCAATGGGAAAGAAATTGAAATTTATACGAATAAGAAGGCAGATGAGTTTACACTGGAAGAATTTAGTACTCTTTTTCTGGATAATAAGAAATTATCGGCAGGTATTTATGTTGGGAATATCTTAAATGCATCTTTGCGTTCAGAAAGTGAGACAGGGGAGAGTAGTTCAGAAGAATGGGGATTCTCAGAAATCCGTACACTAAAAATAAATTTTGATTTTACTGGTATGGAAGGCGAGAGAAAACTTATTATTGATATTCCAGTGGGGATCACATATGAAGCCTATCCAGACAACGATACGAATCTGTTTAATAAGTGCGAATATACGCCTTGTGATTATGCTGATCTAAAGTATATCCCAGCTGGAAAGAAAGGCGGGACGCTTATTTATACAATGCAATCTGAGAAATCCACGCTAAGCATTAACATTGGTTATGATGAGCAACTTTGGAACAAACAGCCTGTTAGCAGCATTACAGATAATACGACAGCGATAACAGTTACTATGAAATCTGGGGAGCACATAGTAGAAAAGTGCATTTTGGATAAGATTGTGAGCTGCCAATACGATCCTGCGAGTAGGGGGAAAAGTTATTACAAATATTATGATCATGATACGAATTTTACTGCTGCCAAGCCTTTGGATAAAAAAATATATATTGGTGAGCATCGAGTTTATGGCGGACGCGTTAATGATTTGAACTCTAGCCCTAAATTGTATTGGAAAAAATTGAGAATAGAACAGGAAGCGCCATATAAGATGGTTGATGAAAAAAAAATATATGCTACCTATGAGGCGGGAGCAACAGCGCTGCCTAAAGGGGGAACCGAAAGCTATGATTCGAATAAACATATTACAACGGTAACATATGAGAATGCTCAATTTACATATGGACAGCCTTCATTCAATGGATTGTATTCATTTCCAAAAGAATCATTTAGCGCTGAAGATATAATTTATTATCCCCAGCCAAATGTTTTTGTAGAGGGAATTTATGGAAGCGAATATCAATGGTATCAGGGGAAGACAGATGCAGTGTCATTGGAAAAGAATAAATTTAAACTTGGTAACGCAGAAGATATTACGATAGAGTCAAGCCAGAGGAAATATATGAACTTCCCATTGGACGCTTACGATGATGTTGTTTATCCGGTTGCCCAATTCTCAGTAAAGAATGCTGGTGCAGTTGATTCAAGTGAAAAGAAGGTCACATATACGGTAGAAAATGCCAATGGTTTGGGAGTAACGACATTTAGACTGGTGATGCCTCAAGGAAAGGGTAATATCGAGGTCTGTTATTCGTGTATGGATTCAAAGGGTGAGCCTGTTAAGGATAGTGCTGGTAAGATTAGTGAGAAAAAAATGTCTCTTCCTCTTCCTGGAAATAATAAGACAGGCATTATTCTGAAGCGAACTCAGGATATGATAGGTCAAGGATATTATTTTTACCAGGTTACATATAATGTTAAATCCTTTGAAGCAAATGTAAGTTATTTTGAAGGTTCCAGTCCCGGACTATCGGGGGGAATGGTCTATGGCAGGATAACTGATCGAAGTAAAATAGTTGCAGAAGCAGAGTTGCTTTCTATTAAGCTGGAAATTGAGTCGATAAATACTGGAGAAATCAGCGATAATGCCCAAAGTATAAAAGACGTGTCTTGTACCTATAAGGTGAATGGCAGTAATCATGAGGACACACTCTGCGTTACCATGGGGATAACTAATCAGGATCCGTTAGAAAAAAATTCTTTCGTAGCAGGAGAGAAAGTTAAGGTAAAGGCAACATTGCAGATGAGTAATTATCCCTATTACGTTAAATCTGCAATTAAATATCCTGTATACTACTTGCGTCTTCCTAAAAATGAGTTATCTTTGGTTGATGGTTCTGTTACGGTTAATCTGGAAGGTGTATCAGCTATTGTACAGACACCTTTTCCAGAAACAGATAATCAGGGTTCAGAAACGGGATATATAATTACACCTATTAATTTTTCAAAGGGCCCTGAAAAAAAAGAGGTACTTATAGGTTTTTATGATGAAGAACTGAAAGAAATTGAGGGAAGAAAAGAGATAACAATAACTTTTGAATTAGCGAGCAATCCCAATATTAACGCTACGAAACAATATAACTTACGTGATTTAGTAGGTGTATCCGCAATGGATGCTAAACTAAAGGAGCAATCTGGTGGATGGGTTAAGTATAACTGGGAGCATAAGATAACTGGAGAGCTTATATATAGTAAATCAAATGTATGTATGACGTATGATTCTGGACTGGGTAATAAGGCAATATTTACTGTCGTTGCCATGGTACCCATGATAAATTTTGAAGCAAAGATAAAAAATACTGCGAATAGTATATATGATACGAAGTATACATTTATTGGAGACAAAGGGGCCTTAGATTATTGTGTTTCATTTGAAAATACAGTTGGCGGTGAGGTAGATGGAGAAAATTTTTATTATATAATTGAATTGCCCAAACAAGATGCGCAATTGGCAAATAATAGCGGGGGAGGGAAATCTGATTTCTCACTTTCTTTAACACAAGCTGTAAAAATAGAAAGCCAGTTTAAGGGTCTGTATGATATAGGGTATAGCGTGAATATACCTCCATCAGAAAATGCTGATGCATACTTTGATAATGGCTGCGCAGATTTTGAAAGCAAAGAAGGTAAATATGCAACATTTGTAAGTGAAAATTATATTCAGGAAAGGTGGGAAAATGTTCGTTGTATAAAAATAATAGTAAAAAAAAGTAATGAGCAAAAACGTATTATTCCCCAGGGAGAAAAGTGTACAATAACCCTTGAAAATATAACGTGGAATGCAGAAACTGCAAAGGATAATGGAACTTTTAGCTGGTGCTCCTATGGTAGGCAGCGATATACGCAGGATGGTCAAATATCTGAAGGATATACGAACTCAAATAAGGTTGAGTTCGCGATACATCCCTATCAAATAAGAAAGGAAGTAACATTAACTGGAGTAGTAAAGGGGGAAAACGTAGTAGGCGCTGTAAAAGAGATGGATATTATGATTCCCAGCTATAGTAATGACATGACGTTAAATTTGTCAGAGGTATCCGGTGTTAGTGGCAAATTGCATTTGGTAACATCAAATCAGATAACGCAGTTTGATGCTGAAGAGATGACTGGAGTTGAAGCTTCATGGGGGGATCAAAACTTCTGCTTGCGTGCTAAATTAGGCCAAAATGCTGAAATGGATATACTAAATGAAACTGCAAATAATCAGATGGGAAATATACCAGCTAATGCGGCTGATGGAACAATGTTGACGATTAAGCTGATATGCAGCAAGAAAATATCTACAAATCCGGATGTTGGGAGTATCACGCTTAAATTTGGAACTGTTGAAGGTGTTGATATTATGATACAAATAAATCTTCGTACAGTTGGTGAAAAAATGAGAGATGGAGATATCCAGGTTAAGATTAAGGAAGGAAAAGTGTTTGCAGGAATGACGGACACACAGACTAATGTGAATGTCACTGCGGACAGTGCTGTAAGCGTGCAGTTTGATATTACTAATTATTTGAATAGCTATTACGGTGAGCCATATCTTTCGGGGAAATTTTCAAATGGATTAAGTATTATTATGGTAAACATAACAGATAATACAAGGCCTGAATATTATTATTATAAAATTAAGAATGTAGAAGAAACGAAAATTTTACTAAATACTTTTTGTAAGATGAAGAATGAAAGTGAAAGGTTTAGTAAAGACTCTCTCGGTATTGACAGCAAGCTTGTGTTTGTTATTAATTATGAAGAAACAGCGGCGGAGAATACCGGCAATAAGTCTCTTGCTTTGACATTACCGGTTACAGGAAGTATACCGGAAAATGAATCAGGAGGTGAATTGAGAAAAGAAATAAACTGGCAGACTTCCGCCAAAAGAACTTTTACACTAATGCCTGCTCCAGAGCAGGAGTTATCTATGGAAAGTAAAGGAGAGTTAAATCTGGGTATTGAGATTAAGAGTGAAAAGCTTATGGGTAATGATACTAAGCATAACAATCATAGAGACCCTGACAATCCAAACAATTCTAAAAATGATTCAATTACACTTGCATTAATGTTATTTACTTCAGATGGCAAAAGCGGGATAAAATACCCGTCAGGTTCTTACGTTGAAGTTGGTGGAGTGGAGTATAAAACAGTGGAAAACAAAGTATTAATTCCAATTGGTGAAGTAGGAGTAATATCAGAAAAAGTAACAGCGGTTCTCCATATGAAAGATTGGGGATTGGATGAGGGAGATTATCAACTAAAAGTACAAGTTTATTCTTCTCCCGTGAAGGGTTGTATTGCACCTGGAAATCCTGAAAAAGAAGTTCTTGAAAAACTAGTGGTAAGAAAAAACAGTGACGAAGATAATGGTTTAAAAGTGTCATTGTCATTGGATTCTGAAACAAATTCGCGCATAGTAAGCAGTGGAGCGGAACTGAGTTTTATATTAGAATATAAGGCGAAAGAAAATATGACGTTTAATGCAAAACTATATGCGAAGAACGGGAAGGGATATGAAGAATCACCAATTGTATGGAGTGTCGAGCCTGTATTTATGGATAACATTGCAAATAGTACACAATCGAAGTCAGCTAAGATTACACTTCCATCTAATTTGCAATCTGGTACCTATCGAATCCTTTTTGAAATGATGATAGGTGAAAAGAAGTATACGGCTCCATATAATATTATAGTAGAATAGGTGTTCAAAGAGTAAACATCAAATCATGTACTCTGTCTATAATAAGGGAGTTTTGCCTATATAACTATAAAAGTCAGGTTATAACATGTAACGGAAAAAAAGATGGTTATCGTTAGCCATCTTTTTTTGGAGGTAAATTTATGAGGAGGGTGTGACCGTTATCGGTCACCCCCTCCTTTATTGAAGCCATCATTTCCCGACAGCCCCTTTTTGGAGTTGAAGTATGGCTGAGTAGTTAACGCTGCCTGCAGGAAGAATAGGGTTTCTGATTGTTTTGGAAAGGAATTCTGTGCCTTATCTCCGTTTTTTATCTGTATTTTACCAAAATCTCCAAGCGGCCATAATACTGCGCGGGGGCCTGAATTGCAAGATCATCCAGCAGGTATTCCCCATAGGCGTTCCCCGCCACCTCCATTCCCTGCTCCCGGATAAAATCCAACAGCCGCAGATAGATGCCCTGTGTGTCTTGGAATTCACTTTTCCCATAGATGGAGGCATAGAGCCCTGCTGGTTTCCAGGCGTTGCCCCGCCTGGCCGCTTTCAGGTAGTACTGATATTCGAAGGACTCCGTACAGGATAGAAGCGATTTCTGAGGAATCATTACGCCCATGGGATATCCCAGATTGACGCCGTGGCTGCCGGCGTACTCATAGGCAAGGATTTCCGCTTCCTCTTCATCCCGGGCGGCAGGGAAAGAAGGGCAAAGGAAAATCCGCTCTCTCTTACGTTCTTCCACCAGGATTTCACCTTCACCGCGGCAAAGGGCCTCCCGCGCCATGTCGGCATACAGCTTCATGATCTCACTGGTCTCATGCAGCTTTTCGATTTCTGCCTGGATGCGCATTTCCTGTTCGGCGAACAGGACCAGCATCTCCTCTGGCGTCCGATCCGCCGAGTACCGCCGAATATCCTCTATTCCAACGCCCAACAGCCGCAGGCTGCCGATCAGGTAGGCGGAGCCCAACTGGTGCCGGGTATAGTAGCGATAACCGTTTTTTCCCCGTATCTCCGGCTTCAGGAGACCTATCCGGTCATAGAACCGCAGATTGTCCCGGGTGATTCCTGTCAGCCGGGAAAACTCCAAAATGGAAAGCTGCTTTTTTTGACTCATAAACGCCTCACATAAAATTCACAATTCAACTGTTGACATTGGAGCGACTTCAAGGTTTATGATACCCTTTAACTGGAAAAAATACAAGGCCGGAAAAGGAGGTCTCTATGAATTATCTGAAAAAGTTTCTCATGCGGCACAAGGGTAAGACGGCGTTGGCCGTGCTGCTTCTGCTGGGGCAGGTGATTGGAACACTGTTCATCCCTGCTTTGGTGGCTGACATTGTGGATCACGGTATCCTTCAGGGCGACATGAATGCTGTCCTGCGGATCGGGGGATGGATGCTGGCTGTAACCATCCTGTCCACGGGCGTCGCGGCGTGGGGGAGCTGGGCTGCCAGCGACCTCGCCTCCCTCTTTGGATTTGAGATGCGCTCTATGCTCCTGCAAAAGAGCCAGGACATTTCCCTCCAACAGTTCGATTCGGTGGGGATTTCTTCCATGATTACCCGTACCACCTCGGACATCATCACCCTCCAGCGGACTATGGGCATGGTACTCCAGATGGTGGTCCCGGCTCCCATCCTGGTGGTGGCATCCATTGTCATGACCGCTATGGTCAGCCCCGTCATGGCGGTGATCCAACTGGTGTTTATGGTGGTACTGCTGATTTATACGGTGTTGTATCATAACCATACCAATGCCCTGGAAGGCATGACGGGATTTTTTGGCTTTTTCTATGCCTGCTTCCTGCTGTCCCATATCTATCTGGTAAGAGAATATACTTATGGGAAACTGCTGATTTGGCTGGCGTTCATCGCCGCTTTTGGCTGTGATACAGGGGCATATTTTGCAGGGATTACATTCGGGAAACATAAACTGATTCCCACACTGAGCCCTAAGAAAACCATTGAAGGCTCCATTGGCGGCATTGTGACAGCAACGGCTCTGGCACTGCTCTATGGCTTGTGGTTACAGCGTTCTTTCACTATGGAAGGCGTAAACATCCTGCTCCTTTGCGGTTTGACAGGATTCTTCGGCTCTTTTCTTGCGCAGATCGGTGACCTGGCGGCTTCTGCCATGAAGCGTCTGACAGGCATCAAGGACTTCGGGAAGCTGATTCCCGGACATGGCGGTGTGCTGGATCGTTTTGACAGCGTCATTTTGACAGCTCCTGCCGTATACTATATAATGTTGTTTTTGATTGATGTACAAGTATGATATAGAGGTGGAAAATATGAGAACAATCTCTATTTTGGGCTCTACCGGCTC
>OHJX01000302.1_pt1 | contig 22897 bp, 20 predicted proteins | sample 1568671 | NCBI WGS metagenome assembly OHJX01 (sample SAMEA3879589, study PRJEB24766) | human gut metagenome | biome: human-associated habitat; feature: feces | place: USA | collected 1985/1987 | reverse complement strand
GCATAAAAAGATAACCTACGGAAAACCAGCCTTTTTTCGCCTCCTCCAGTACCTCTCTTGCTCCATTCACGTGATCCTCATCCGTATGAGTGAGGAAAATCCCCGTCAGTTTTCCGATTCCCTGCTGTTTCAAATAGGGAAGCAATACATAGGAGCCCACCTTCTTTTCGCTGCTGCTCCCCCCATCTATCAAAAACGCTTCCCCCTCTCCCTGCACGACGATACCGTCTCCCTGCCCCACATCCAAAACTGCAATTTGCGTTGGCGTTTTTCCCGCCCCTCCCATCAGAAATAATAAAACTCCTGCCGTTATTCCATAAATTCCCCCTGCATACAAAATTTTTTTCTTCTTTTTCCGCATCCATGATAAAAGAAACCAGGAACTTCCCAATATCAGATAATAAAGGATAATCCTCTCCGTCAAAGGCTGACCTGGCGTCCAGATTCCCCAGACACTCTTCTCTGCCGCCTGCCCCAGCAGACCGTACAATTTTAAAATCCCATAAGCGGGAATCCCCGCAATGCTTCCCCATCCCATATGTACACCGCCCAGAAACATGGCTGCTCCGCCCGATGCCACTACGAAAGGCATCATTGGAATCACCAGAAGATTACATAAAATCCCTGCCACGGATACCTGATAAAAGGAAGATAAGACCACCGGCAGAGTAAAAAACCACAAGAAAAGTCCCAGGAGAAGATTTTGCAGAAGCTTCCCTCTCCTTCCTGAAAAATCTTTCCCCATTTCCCGCAGTAACTTTATCTGCCCATTGCCATACCCCCCGATTCCGGCTACTGCCATGAAAGACATCTGAAATCCGCAATCCCATAAAAGATCAGGATTGTCCACAAGAATCAAAATCGCTGCCAGAGCCAGCGCTGAGAAAAGATCATACGATCGTCCCAACATTTTTGCCTCCATAAAAATCCCAAACATCAGTAGTGCGCGAAATGCCGTCGTGGGATTTTCTATGAGAATCCCGTAGCCTGTCAAAAGAAAAACAGACAGGGCTGCCCCAATTCCCGCAGGTATTCCACAAAAACTTACCATTTTCCAGATACTTATCCCCAAAAGACTCATGTGCAGCCCGGAAATCGCAATTATATGACTGATCCCCGCAGATTGATACCACTCTTTCACCTCCTGGTCCACCTGACTTCTCTCCCCCAGTAGCATTGCTTTCAAGATTTCCGCCTCCTGAGAAGGAAAAATATTCTCCAGAATTTTTCCTGAAAAATGGCGCAGTTTTCTTGTGAACGCTGCAATTCGTTCTTCCTTTCCGGTGATTTTCTGAATTTCGGCTTCTTTCAGATAAAAATCTATTTTTCTCGCTCTCTCATGCTTTCTCCTGTCAAATTCTCCAGGATTTCCCGGTGTCTCGGGAAGAACTAATTTCCCGGAAACTTCCACATGTTTCCCATACAGAGTTTCCACCGATTGCTCTACGATACATTTTACATTTCTAACGGGATATTTTTTGGATTCGATAAAAAGACTTGTTTGTTTCAGATATAGATAGGTATATGTCTTATTTGAAAATATTTTTTCTTCCTGTCGGTATACGGTTCCCTCCCCATAGACGCTCTCCTCTCGGATTGCCCACTGCTCCGGTTCGGGACCGGCCGGGCTTCTCCATATCCAGGAGATTCCCAGCCAATGCGCCGCAAGACTGCTCACGATCAGCAGCCATGCCGCTATACATAGAGGTCGTCGTATCATTCTGCCTCCTTTCCCACCAATTCTCCGTTCCACTGGTACATCTGATCCAGCTTCATGCCTTCCCGGAAGGTTACTTTCGTGTCTCCATTGACGGAAATCTGCACTTTCATCACATTTCCAGTAGATACCAGCGAATTGACAATAGCGTAAATAGGTAACTGCTCTTCTATCGGCAAAGCCTCCGTCACAAACGCCTGATCCAGATTAACATAGGCAACTCCATCCGCCACGGAAACGCCAATAATCTTTGTGGTGGGCGGCAAAACAGCCTGATTCCCTTCTTCTTTCGGTCCCCGGATCAACTGTTCCACCACTACCTTTTCAATCGAAGAATTGCTGGTGTAATATACAGGACGTTTCTCTTTTACCAGCCCATTTCCCTCTTTATTTGCAAAATACAGATCCAGTTCCATATACTGATATGCAGTGATGTCTTTTCCTGAATTTTCAAGGAAACTGTCCCCGCTCATAACGCCGATAGTATTTCCTTCCGAATCCAGAAGATCCTCTCCTTTGATCTTCATCTGCACATAGCTGACTCCTGGAATCTGTACAAAATTTTTCACCAGCGCTGCCCGGCAGAGAATTTCATGCACTGGCTCTATCTTTCGATAAGCTTCTCCCATATCCAGCGTCAAAGTATAACCGCTCCGCTCATACGACTGGATTTCCACCTCGGAAGGAAAAATCCCCCTTCCATTTTCTCCTTTATCCATGATTTTTTCATAGATTTCCTGGATCATGGAGTCCATTTCTTCCGAAGATGGCTCATAATCCTGAGAATCAATCACTTCTTTATCATAGTCTACATAATACAAATGGTACTTCGCTTCTTCTTCCGTCTCTTTACTGCACCCTGCTAAAAGCAAACACAGCGCCGCCCCGAAAAGAAGTTTCCAACTTATTGCCTTCAATTTTTCACCCCATTTCCTTTTCACTTCAGCTGATATAGGTAAGAGGAATTCTCACGGAAAATGTTGTGCCTTCTCCCTCCGTACTTCTCACTCGAATGGCTCCGTGATGCATCATGATCGCACTCCGGGTGATCGCCAGTCCCAGACCAGTACCATCGATCTCTGTAGAATGGGATTTATCCACACGATAAAAACGCTCAAAAATATGGTCAAGGGACTCCTCCGGAATTCCTTTTCCTGAATCCGCCACCGTCACATAAAAATACTTATGATCCGCATTCAGAGAAACCCGCACCCATCCATCCTCTACATTATATTTGATAGCATTTTCCACCAAATTACTCAAAGCCAGCGTCAGTTTTGTTTCATCTACCTCCGCATTTACCGGACGAAAACTTTCCAAAATCAGTTCAATATTTCTTTTTCCGGCAATCGGTTTCAGCCTTTTCAAGATCAACTCCAAAAGCTCATTGATATTGACAGTATCAATATTGACATTCGCCGCTTTTTTATCCAGCTTTACCAGTGTCAAAAGATCTGTAATAATCTTATTCTCCCGATCAATTTCCTCTGCGATATCCTGCATAAATTCCTGATACAACTCCACCGGAACATTTTCCTGCCCCACCAGAGAATCCGCCAGTACTTTCATGGAAGTAAGAGGGGTCTTCAATTCATGGGACACATTAGAGACAAATTCCTGCCGGGAATTATCCAGAGATTTCACCCGTCCCAACATCTTATTAAAGGCGTCAGTAATCAGCTCTGTCTCCGTATAATCAGGAACCGATATCTTTTCATCCTGGAAACCGTCCGTAATATCCTCGATGGCTCTCGTCACCTTGGCAAAAGGCTTCATAAGAATTCCCGCCAGCACATATCCCAGTCCCAGCACCAAAATTCCAATAATTACCAGAATCAGCAGCCCTTTTTGCTCCAGGATTTCTATACTGGCTACAATCTCCTCCGTAGATATACTGATCAGGAAAACGCCGTTCACCTGCTTCTTCTGTTCCAAATCCTCATAAATTGGAAGCGTCATCTCAATATACCGGTTCTTACTGTCATAAATATTCGATTCCTTCCCCTCACTGAAGCAGTGCACCACCTCCGGTGAAATCATATAACGTCCCCGGTCAATATCATATGTGTCCTTAATCACGCGAAAATCCCGGTCAATGATCAGAATCCGCCCGCTGTATACATTGGACAGCATCGTAAGCTCACTGTTGATTCCCTCCGAACTCTGATCCTGCAAATACTGCTCTTTAATCAGCTGATTGATCAGAATATCACATTGATTCTTCACACCAAAACTTCTCAGCGATACCGCCCGGTCCTCATAACTGTTGAGAATCCCCTTCTCCACCGCCACACTGGGCACAATTCCGATAATCACCAAAATCACCATGATCCGGAAACGCAGACTTCTAAAAAACTTAAATCTCTTCTTCATACTCATTCCTCTGCTCTGGCATCTTCTTGGCAGGATGCTGTTATATTCAGACATAGATAAAATATTTTGCATAAACAAACGTATTTGTCGAGCACATCTTTGAGACCTCGGGCTCAAAGTGAGCGCAAACTGCGTTGGCTTATGCAAAAATATTTCTCTACCTTTCGTAATATCGAAGCATCATATAAAAAGCTGCCATACTTAAACATTCTTATACCAATTCAAAATGCCTAACATGACAGCTTCCCTTTATCTATGCCTGAAAATAGTATCCCACGCCCCATTTTGTATGTACGTATTTGGGTTCGCTGGGATTTGTCTCTATCTTCTCTCTCAGTCTCCGTATATGTACGTCCACAGTCCGCACATCGCCGGGGTATTCGTAACCCCACACAATATTCAGCAGATTCTCCCTGCTGTAAACCTTGTTTGGATTAAAGACCAGAAGCTCCAGCACGTCAAATTCTTTGGCGGTGAGATTGATCTCTTTCTCATGGATAAATACTCTCCTGCTCTCGCAGTCCAGCTTTAAGTCTCCACTCTCCACCACACGGGCTTTTTCCTCCTGTGCCGGTTTTTGTGTGCGCCGCATAATCGCCTTAATACGGGCTTTTACTTCCAGAATATTGAATGGCTTGGTGATATAATCATCAGCCCCATATTCCAGTCCCATGATTTTATCCATATCCTCCCCCTTGGCTGTCAGCATGATAATGGGTACATCTGAAAATTCCCGTACCTGCTGGCACACTTCCAGACCATTCATCTTGGGAAGCATCAGATCCAAAAGAATCATATCGTACTCTTTATTCTGAATACACTCCACTGCCTCTTCCCCATCGTACGCGCAATCCACTTCCATTCCATCCTGTTCCAGACTGAAACGGATTCCTTTCACGATTAATTTTTCATCATCCACAACCAGTACCTTTTTTGCCATTCTCTTACTCCTCAATCTACTGTTATCTTATCTTTCAGTTTTTCATAAGTTTTTTCTTTTATGCCTTCCACCTGCATGAGTTCCTCTACCGCTGAAAATCCCCCGTGAGTTTCCCGATACGCAAGGATCGCCTCTGCTCTGGTCTCACCGATACCCGTAAGCGTCATCAATGCAGATTTATCCGCTCTGTTAAGATTTACCAGCCCTGCGCTGGAATTATTCTCTCCAGAAATATCTGTTTCCTGATTTGTCATCTGTGAATTATCAAGCGCTGCTCCTGTTTCTGCCTGCTGTCTCGCTTCCTCCTGAGTAAAAATCCTGATCTGCTGACCGTCATTCAATGCTTCCGCCTGATTCACCAGCTCTAACGCCGCATCCTCCCGGAAGCCTCCAGCCAGCTCCACTGCCTGAAAAATCCTGCTCCCCACAGGAAGCTGATAAACTCCCGGAGCATTCACTGCGCCGCATACGTCCACAAAAATCGTCTGCTCTCTCACTGCTTCTTTCTCCGGCAATTTCTCTTCGTTTCCTTCTGCATCTTTCCTCTGCGGTTCTTCTGTCACATCTGTCTTTTGGCTCTGTTCTGCCGATTCTTCTATCCCTTGGCTTTGGCCGTCTGCCGCCACTTCTGTTTTCTGGCTCTGCGAGTCTGCAGCTACTTCTTCCTCTCCCGCCTTAAGGACAGATACGGAATCAGAACAGCCTGAAAATACTGCCAGACCTGCCAGGAGCAACATCATTATCTTTCTGTTTAATCTTCTTTTCATGCATATCCTCCTTAATGATAGTCATTAAGGTTCCCTCCATGCATACACATTTTATTTTACCTAATTTACCTGGCAATTACAAGAGCTCATTTCACGATTCCCATTTAAAAAGTATAATTCCTCCGATCGCCACTGCGGTCCCTAAAAGTTTCCTCCACTCAAAAGGTTGTCTGTCCACACCGAACATACCGAAAAGCTCTACCAGATACGATACAACCAACTGCGCGATCACAATAAGCATGGTTGCCTGCGCCGGTCCCAGATTCCCCATACTCTTAATCACCGTAATCGTAATAAATGCGCCCAGCACTCCGCCCAGCAGCGTATACTTGTGCTCCACCTGCCACAGCGCTGAAATACTCTCTCTCCCGGTAAAAAGCCATGCGATCACACATACAAAAAACGCCGACAGCTGCACCCACCCGGTAGATACCCAGAGACTGCTCTGCTTCGTAACCTCCGTATTAAAAACTCCCTGAATACTCATCAGCGCTCCCGATAAAACAGCAATCCATATTCCCAACATAAAAAAATCCCTCCATACCAGATTTTGCTGTCACGAAACAGCATATATCTTTAGTATAGACGGATTTTTTTCCTATATTCCAGAATTTTTTCCATGAACTCTCATATAATAGAAATAATCCTCATATCTTTACTGGTCTTGTCATGCACTTCCTACTTTACCAAACGCCATTGGGTATTTCGCACATCCTTTTTCAAAACCATCCCAAAAATTTCCACCTTTTCACACCCAACATATGAAAAAAATCACATTATCAAAGGAGGTAATCATCATTTACGAAAATATACTTTCAAAATTAAGTAATCTCGAACTCCAGATCCCACAAATCCGACAGACGCTTGCCCATCTGCCGGATGGCTCTCTGATTTGCGCGCACAATGGTTCTTATTTTAAATGGTATCATTCCATCTCCGGAAAACAAATCTATCTTTCCAAACAACAGCTCTACGTCTCCCACAAAATTATCCCCTCCATCCGATTAATCACAACCTACGAAACCCTAGACTACCCACTTAACACCCCAGTTGCTGAATCTATCATCCAACACTACTTCTTATGATTCCGGCTTCTGTTCCTTCTTCACCGTTACTACTGCTCCCTCGATCATATGGTTTTTCACCCCGTAGATCTCCATTCGCATTTTCTCTGTCTCCAGAGAAAATGTTTCTCCCGCATCAGGAACTCGTCCCAGCACATCGCACACATATCCGTTAAAAGTATCAAATTCTTCCGTGGGTAATTTCACTCCCAGTTCCTCTTCCACCTCACCCAGAGGCGCATATCCCTGAATATTCCAGATATTTTCCCCTGTTTTTTCAATTTCCTGAGGCTTTTCCGCCTCTTCTTTTTCTTCCAGATCACCTACCAGCGCTTCCATCAGATCATGAAGCGTGATAATACCGGTCATCCCACCATACTCGTCAATCAGTACCGCGAAGTACTCCCTTCTCTCTTTCATCTGGCGAAACAGTACATTTGCCTTCATATTCTCAGGGACAAAAAATGCAGGCTCCACGCAATTTTCTATTACCTCTTCCAAAGATCCGTGTGCTACCCGGAAATAATCACGGGTGTCCAAAATTCCTTCAATATCGTCCCGGTTTTCTCCGCACACCGGATATTTGGTGTGACGATTTTCCTGTACGATCTCATTCCAGATATCCAGATTATCTTCCCGAGATAAATACACCACTTCTCTTCTGTGGGTACAGATCTCTTCCACCGAAATATCGTCAAATTCAAACACATTCTGAATCAATTCAGTCTCTTCCTCCTGAATCGTTCCCTTTTTGCTTCCCTCCAGCAGCATCATCCGAATCTCTTCTTCACTGACTGCTTCCTCTTCCTCCTCCGGATCAATGCGAAACAGGCGCAGTACCAGATTTGTAGACTTTGTCAGGATCCACACCACCGGCGCACAGAACCGTGACACAAAATACAACATATTTGCCATTCCAAGGGCAAGCTTATCCGCCTTCTTCATAGCGATACGTTTAGGTACCAGCTCACCGAACACCAGATTAAAATATCCCAGAATCACGGTAATCACCACGATAGCCGCTGATTTTAACACATTTTCCGGTACGGGAACTCCCGCATTTACCAAAGCTACAGACAGACTTCCCGCAAAATTCTCAGCAGCAAACGCACTTTGCAGCAAAGATGCCAGCGTGATCGCCACCTGTATCGTTGCCAGAAAGCGCGCCGGCTGCTTCGTGAGATTCAAAAGCTTTCCCGCTCTCTTATCTCCCTGCTCTGCCAGACTTCTCAGCTTCGTCTCATTCATAGAAATCACTGCAATCTCCGCACTGGCGAAAACTGCATTTAAAAAAATCAAAATCACTAACAATATAATAGGCTCCATAAAAACCTTTCTTCTCCTTTCAACCTTCCAAGTACTCTGAATCACAAAAAGGCATAACCTGTGTGTGTTTCAACACAGGCTATGCCTCTACCTATTCAAAATACTACATGGAACTGTTCTATATGCTGTTTTGGCGTCCTCACCGTCGGAACCATCGTCCATGCGTATCTACACCCCTTCCGAAACTTAATATCTGAGATAAAAACTAACATATTTCTCTGAAAATGTCAATTTTTATTTTTATCTTTCGGAAGGATCAGATTCAATAAGATGGCCGTAATCGCTGTCACTACGACAGGAGATTTTCCAAACACGGTAGTCACCCACGCCGGAAAGCTTCCCAACGCATCGGAACACTGTGTAATTCCCATACCCAGCGCTACGGATAAACCTACAATGGAAGTATTCCGATAAGTAAGCGGCTGCTGTACCACCAGTTTAATTCCCGTCATGGCAATCGATGCAAATACGGAAATCGTCGCGCCACCCAGCACGCACTGAGGAATCGTAGTCAAGAGGGCGGAAAATTTGGGGACAAATCCTGCCAGAAGAATGATTACCGCCGCCAGTCCCAGCACCATACGGTTTACCACCTTGGTCGTTGCCACAATACCCACATTCTGGCTGAAGGTAGCTGTCGGCAGACCTCCGAAGAAGGAACCGAAAATATTAGTGATACCGTAACCCACGATACCGCCGGATAATTCTTTATCCGTAGGTTCTCTGTCCAGTCCGCCTCCTGAAGTTGCAGAAAAATCACCAATTGCCTGAACAGAATTAATTACAAATAACAGAACCATCGTAATGATTGCAGACGGTTCGAATTTCATACCGAAATACAGCGGGCGGGGAACCTGGAACATCCCGGAGCTTCCCACGGAAGAGAAATCCACCATACCAAAGAAAGCAGATATCACATATCCCACGATCATACCGATCAGAATGGAAGATAGCTTCCAGACACCTTTTGCAAAGTGATTCAGTCCGATCACCACTGCCAGCGTGATAAATCCCACCAGCCAGTTCTGCCAGGAGCCATATTCCGGTGAAGACGCGCCGCCTGCCATATATTTTACTGCGGTTGGATACAAAGAAAGACCGATGGTAAATACCACTGTTCCCGTAATCAATGGAGGAAATAAAACTCGCAGTTTCTTTACAAAAATTCCCACAAACACTGCCACAATACCACCGATCAGCTGCGCTCCCAGAATCGTAGCAATATCATATCCTTCCACAATCGCCTGCATACTGGGCAAATACGCAAAGCTCACACCCATGATCACTGGCAGACCGGAACCGATCTTTCCCCCCAGAGGGAACAACTGCACCAGCGTAGAAATTGCAGCGATAAACAATGCCGTCTGCACAAAAATCACCTTATCCCCACCATTGAGACCTGCCATACCGGCAATAACGATAGCCGGCGTCACACATCCCACGATCATAGCCACTACATGCTGCAGAGCCAGGGGAAATGCCTGAGAAAACTTAGGTACACCGTTCAATTCAAATACAGATGCATACTTCTTATTTGTTTTCATTCGTTTTTTCTCCTCTCACCTTGGTTCCATACCTTTTTCTGTCTAATACAGAGATTTTATCATCTGCATCAGCCACTTCCTGCGCCTCAAATAATACCACATCATCTGCCTTACGTCCACTGACAATTATTCTTCTTTCTTACTTTTCTATATAATTCCCACAAAAGAGCTGTTCATTAATAAAAAAACATATCTGTTTCCTATCTCCCTAATGATTTTCAAATTTATGGGAATTTTGAAGGAATTTTTTCTATATACTCAATCACCAGATTTTTTAAAAATAATTTTTTCAAAAATATACTTGCATTTTCCCGCAAAATAACGTATAATACAATCTTGTCAGAGCTTAAAGCTTCTGACGCATTTGGATGGATTCCCGAGTGGCCAAAGGGGACAGACTGTAAATCTGCTGCAAATTGCTTCGGTGGTTCGAATCCACCTCCATCCATTCAGAATAAAAATAAAGCATTTTTATTCTGGTATGCCGCAGTGGCGGAACTGGCAGACGCCCGGGACTTAAAATCCCGTGGGTAGTGATACCCGTACCGGTTCGATTCCGGTCTGCGGCATTAGTTAGGTATGCTTCAAATCCTTATAAATCAAGGGTTTGAAGCATTTTTCATTTTATGAAAATCTTGTACAAAGTTGTACAGCCCATAAAACATGGCTTAGGATAATATTTTTGCCATTTGTGAAGTATTTTGTTCCCTTACCCTTTGTCCTATGTAATGCTGGGTCATGGCAAGTGTGGAATGCCCAAGCAATGGCTGAATGTCAATAGCTTTCACACCGGCATCATACAGCATGGATGCACCAGTAAAACGTATCTTATGGCTGGATAAGTAAGGGATTCCAATTTCATTGCAGTATTTTTTTAACCTTCGATTAAAACTATCTGTAGTCAAAGGTCTACCTTGATGCTGAAACAGTGGTTTGCCATTCGGGTTTAACTCTTTCATTTTCCTTAAAATAGCTACACCTTCATCTGAAAGTACTTCTGTTCGGATGCTGTAGTAAGGGTTTCCTTTTGGGTCTTTTAAGACTCTATGCGGCTGAGTCAAAGTCATATCTTCCTTCAAATCCCTTTCTTCTACAAGCTGTTGCCGAATATTAACTGTTTTATTGTCTGTATCATTCCATTCCAAGGCTTTAATTTCACCAATCCTGAATATCCCATAAAAGGCAAGCATAATCGCCAATGTATAAGCATCTGGTTCCTGTTTCTTTAAATGAGCAAGCAGCGCAGAACGTTCTTGTACAGTATAAGCCTTTTTCTTTGCGGTAGGACACTTAAACTTCAATTCATTGCAAGGAAGAGAAGTAATCGGGTTATAAGGAATGATTTCATTTAAGACAGCATAGCGGAAAATTCCATTCAATAAGGATTTTCTGTTATTAAAGTCTTTTCTGGTAATCAGTCCATTTCCTGTCCACCTTTGAAAAAGTTTCAATAAATGCTTCGGTTTTATCTCAGCTATCTGCATATCTGCTATTTCCGAATCTTGTAAAAAGCGTTTCCAGATTCCTATATCTTCCTCTATGGTTTTCATTGATACAATTTTCGTTTTTGCACGATACTGTACCCATTCTTGATAAACACTTTTCAATACGTTATGAAAGTAATAAGCATATAGTTTATCAATTAATTCCTCTTTTGTTTTTGCGATAAACTGCGGGTTATAAGATTTTACCCTCCCATCCGAACAAGTGTAAAATTCTTTTTTCTTCTTGTTTTGGAAATATATCTCAGATACCAGTTTTTCTTTTTGCTTTTTTGTCATTTCTATTTGTTGTGCTATCTCTGTTTTTGATAGTGTAGCACTGGAAATGAACTTTTGCAAGCTTTCAATAAACTGATACTGCTCCTTTTGATTCTGGGTCAAAAGGGTTAGTTTCTGTTGATTCATATGACTGTTTTTCTAACAGTACGCTATTATTCTATCAATATCTTACTGCCCGAAAAAATGCCATGCTTTGCATAGCGATACATTACGATACGTTAGGCGTATTGATAGAATTTCTCCTTTTAAAAATAATCTTCTAATTGCTCATTTTTTAAGTTGGCTTGATGCTTTTTCAGCCATAAAAAGATATCTTTCTTTTTTGATGCCTCTTTCTTGTATTTTCCATCATATTCTGCATATAGCAGTTCCAAGAGTTTTTTTACTGCGTCATTCCCCCAGATACAGGAGATTTTATACAAAACAGGATACAATCCAGAACCATTTCGCAGGTACTTGATAGAGGACTTCAAGTCATTGTCCCTCGGACTGGGATTTCTCAAACGGGAAAACTGCTGATTTCCAATAAGCCCCATCAATGCTTTTGTATACTCCGTAGGTTCAGAAGAGCCTTCTTCGTAAAAACGGTATTTTTCTGTTATCTTCTGCGCTATAAAACCCTGTAACTCGTACTCTGTATGAACATTTTCCAAGAGTTCCCCTGTAATTTGTTGAGCATATATCTGGCGGAAAACAACCTCATGTCTTATCCAACTTTCACACTCTACCGCTTCTTGATAATATGACTTCATTCCTTGCATCTGTTCTATCCTTTTATCATAAATCCGGCAAAAACAACGACTATGGTTTTTCTTCGAACCCAAATAAATAGTATGGTATTCTCCTTCTTTATTCAATCCCTCTTTTGTCCGTATCAGATTTCGATTCTCACAATCCCGAACTGTCAGACTTTCTTCGGTCAAGCCCCGATAAATCACATCTGGGCTAACGGATGGAGAAAAATTCTTATAATCTGCCACAAAATCAATTCTGGATAACCTTGTAACATAGGATTCACTCTGCACCATCCGAAGAAAATCAGCAACATTTGTCTTTTCATTATATTTTCCAAAAAAGTCCGTCTGATATGTAGCCCATGCCAGAGCGGAGAAATGCACACAAATCCCCATATTGCCAAAAATTTCATGCCAGCTGATGCAGAAATGAAATGGTTTATCTGGAAATATCAGGCTATAAGTATAGCCTTGCTGTTGGCTTTTATCTGCCTGTACCGTTTCTCCATAAAGTTCTTCCAGCTTTGAATTACCAAGAAAAATCTGAATCATCTCTTTTCTATTTTCATCCCAGTCCAATATACTGTTTTCTTTTGTTGGAAATAACATGAGCGTTATTTCATCAATGCTAACACTTAATTCTTCTTTCATCTTGTATCTCCTATTTCTCATTTGCTTTTCTGGTGGAGTGGGGGTTATTACAATACCCCCACTTGATTCCAGATGGATTCTGTTTGCTTTCGTGAGTAGTCTTGTCTTTCCATCCTTTCACTGCATAAGCAGTTCCAGTCTGGAAAGACAAAACTTTCTCACGAAAAACGGATAACCAGAATGTCACCGTAAACAGAAACGCTGTTCTGTTTTGCAACATCTGCAAAAGTACACCTCAAATAATTGGCAAGTCTGCGCTCAACTTTCCGCTGAAGATTAAGCGCAGCACTCTTGCTTTCGCAAGCAGAAGGGAGTTGATAATAAAATCCATCTCCATACGCAGGAGTGCCAAAATAGTAAAGGCTGTCCACATCCAACTTAGTATTCCCGAGCATATGAAGAGCCGGGAGTACTACGGAAGATGCAATCTCCTTATAAATTGCATCCCTTCGAGCCGCTTGCTGTTTTACCCGTTCTCTCGCCAAATCTTTTTGGCGATGGATGAAATCCGAAATACTATCCCAAAAGAAGAACAGTATAATAAACAGAACAGGTATAATAGGCTTTAATTTCCCAATCAATTCACTGAGAAGGAAAAGACCAAATCCCCCAAATATAAGAAAACAGATAGCGGCAAAAAGCCGTTCTTTCTGGGAGGGAGAAAGTCCCTCCAACCATTTTTTAAACTTCTTCATACACGTTTACCCCTGTAACAATCGCTTCTCGAATTTCCAAATCAACAATAATTTGCTGACCCGGTTTCAGTACTTTACACATTGCAATGACCTCCGGATTGAAGGTTCTGAATTTTAACTGTTCCATATCCGGCATACCGTCTGCCATCAAAGGAAACATAAAAATGTCAGCATATGGCTTACCAGACTTACTTGTATATGTCTTTGCTCCAGCGAACGTTCCTACTCCGTTCATATGTTTCACCTCCTTTATTTTGTGGGAGGATTGTGCTATAATTCACTTGTCAGAAGAACTGTAATCACAATCCGAATTTACAGTTTCAGAGGGAAGTCCCTTTTCAGAGGGATTTCCTTTCAGTAGGAGAGCGCACCCGTATGTCTTCCATAATCAATGACCCCTTTCTTTTGTTGATTATATTGTAATACAAACATGATTTTATTTCTGCTCTCGTGCAGTTCCCTATTCGTAACTTTTAATTACTGCAACTTATCACATAACTCTCTCAGAATATGTATACAGTCCTGCAAAGATTCCTTACCTCCTTCTTTTCCAAACAGGATAAATTCCGCTGATTTTCCAAACGTTTCCATATAATTCACAAGCCTGTCCACTGTAATAAGATTCACTCCCTTTTCATATTTACTGATTGATTCTCTCTTACAATTCCAAGCCTCTGCCAGCTTTTCTTGAGAATACCCCTTTTTCTTCCGCATCTCTTTTAATCTTTCCCCGATTGAAGCAGGGTCTAAAACTAGTTTTTTTTCTTCCATCATTATTTTTCTCCTTTTCCTATACAAAATGGCTGAAATAAGATATACTAGCTTTGGTAGAAACTGTTGACCATAATTCAGCCATTCTGGTTAATAGTTACTTGTGAAGTTCCCTGTCCGTTGCAGGGACTTCCTTGTTGTAGGGGAACGGATTTTGATTTGTTTCCCATTCATTTGTTACCTCTTTTACATAGATGTGTTTCTCACAAGACACCTCCTCTTGCCTTGCTAAAACTATTGTAACAGATGACTGGTGTCCTTTAGGGACAGGATTACGCATCAACCTTGTCTTCAGGTATCGTTTTCTTAATGATACGGTTAATTTGCTTTTTTACACTTTCAACCATTCTATCATCAATATTTTTATCCCGTTTCTCATCTGATAACTTTTTTCCCATAGAAGAAAAATCAAAAGCCAGTTTCCAACTCTTACCTTCAATATAATATTTTTTTGCTATTTCTTTTTCTTCATCTGATAAATATAAAGCATCTATACATTGCGTTACTTTTTCTTCTTGATTGTCTAGATAATGCTCAATTTCATTCAAATTTTTATCAAATTTAAGCCTTTCCTCTTCACTATGTTCTTTTCTAAAGTTTTCTTTTAAGCCCTCCAGTTCCTCCTTGCGTTTCACATAAATTCGGTATGTCATAAGTCTACATTTAATCATTGGTATTTTGTACCAGCGCCAGTAATTCCTCCTTAGTTCCTGCCAGCTAAATTTTCAAAACGTTTTGATGTCTTTCGACATTGTAAACTATACGCTTTAGGTAGCTCGTTTCCTACGGCTTTCCAGAAAAACTTTAATAGCAAGGGGACGAAAAATAGAAGTCAGGGTAGAAGTGCTTTTGTTTACTTTCACGAAAAATAGGGTAAAGGTAGAAGTGAGATACTAAAACCTAGAATTTGTCAAGATTGATATAGAAAAAATTTATATTTTTTTGAAGGGAATTTACATGGTGCAAGAGAAGGGAAAGAGTATATAAAAAGAACAGTTGTAAAGAAAAAAAGAAAAACAAAATCTACACTTTCTCTTTTGTAAAATAAGTCCTATTGTTACTTTTAACTCTCTTCGCAAATATGATATATGAGATTTTTTCTCATAATATGCAGTTGTTATTTTATGAGATTTTTTCTCTCAATTTATAATGCTGATAAATCCCTCAATCTGTTACGTTAATTTATTAAAATAAAGTATTCAAAAGAGAGGTTCAAAAATGAACCTCTCTTTTAATCGTGACTATTTTCTTTTTCTGAATTTCAGACTTGCACCGCCAACTAGAGCACTGCCTGCTAAAGTAGCAAGGTAGGCAAGATTGGTTGGGTCACCTGTCTTTGGTACAGTAGTTGTATTTTCTTTTCCAGATTCCTGCTCCGGCTTTTTCTGTTCCTCAGGTTTCTGGTCTGGAGTTTCCGGCTTTTCTTCATCAGGCTTTTGGTCTGGATTCTCTGGTTTTTCTTCGTCTGGTGTCTGTTCTGGGTTCTCTGGAGTTTCCTCATCTGGTGTCTGCTCTGGATTCTCCGGTGTTTCTTCATCCGGTTTCTGTTCTGGATTCTCCGGTGTTTCTTCGTCTGGATTCTCCGGCTTTGTTTCCTCATCCTTTACAGGTTCCCAGTGACCTTCTTCGGGAGAAACAAGGATTGTTTCATCCCACGCTTCTTTCACCAAAATTTCTTCGTCATACGCTTCACGGATTAAAATTTGCTCATCCCAGGCTGGCTTTGTTTCAATCCAAACCTCTTTTTCTTCATAAATAGGTTCTTCGCCAACTTGAACATCAACATCTACATATTCAGTTTGTGCTGTTTCCCCTTTCATATTATGCTCGATACGGTGTTGAGCATATGTCTGAGACATTCCTCCGTTTATAGGGTCAAAGGCGATTCCTATGTCGATTCCTCCACAGCTATAACAGATTACATGCTTTTCTTTTTCATAAATCGGTTTAGTACCTACTTGTACCTGCTGTTTTTCATAATATCCTTCGGCTTCATGATGTACCGTTTCATATTCTGCTTCATGGTGCACTGTTTTATATTCTGCCTCATGATGGACTGTTTTATAGACCGCCTCTTTGTCTACCACCCAAACAAATCCTTCTTTAACTTCGTTTACCTCTTCACCACTAGTAACAGTAACGTTATTGTTCATGGCGAAAACAGTTCCAACACTGCTTAGTGTTAATGTCATAGTGATTAACAGGGCGGTTATCACTTTCTTTTTCATTTGTACGTACCTCCTAATAATTTATCTTCTGATATTAGCCATTTATGGCTAATATGATTATAGTCCATAAACGGGTAATATTCAAGGTAAAAAGGAGTATTTTACATGATTTCTTATGAACCTTTGTGGGCTACTTTAAAGGATAGGGAAGTAACACAATATCAGCTAATTAACAAATACCATGTTTCTGCTGGACAATTATCAAGACTTCGGAAAAACAATTATATATCGACTCATACGATAGACGTTTTATGTGAAATTTTGAATTGTAAAGTCGAAGATATACTGATGTATATCCCAAATAATGAAAATAATATTTAGAGTACACTGGAATAAAATAGATGTGATTTAAGACGGACGCTTGCCCGAACATCCCACCGCCCTGTTAGGTACACCGATGCTTCGGGCATCCTTCGGAACGCTGATTGTGAAAGTGACGGACAAGGAAAAAGTTGTACAAACCTTGTACAAGCAAAACAGAGATGGCACAAACCTCCTTTCTATGCGGCTTTGTGACACTCCGCAGAAGTTCGATTCCGGTCTGCGGCATTGTTAAAAAACAGGAGAAACGTTGATTTTATAGCGTTTCTCCTGTTTTTTAGGTCATTTTATTTTGAACACCCTTGTTTTTCCGCTGAAAAATGGGTATTTGATTATATTCTATCGTTTTTCTACCCATTTATCAGCGTTTTTGAATTCAAAGTATACTTTACTAGTATCTCTTCAGCAGTCTACTGCCCCGCAAGGTGTTGATCTTGCAGTTGCAAGCCAATCCCGAGACACACAAGCAAAACTCTACTCTATCTGTATGTCCAGCGCATCCAGCAAACGAACCACCTCTGGATAGGAGAATTTCGCATTCTTTATCTTATTAGAGGTGATATCAATCAGATACCCACAACTCTCTCTAAAATCAGCATTCCGAATATCGCATCCGTCAAACTGTGTTCTCTCCAGTCTGCAGTTTCGAAAACTGCTCTCCGCCAAATTGCAATTTTCAAATATGCTTTCCTGAATGAAATTTCCCGAAAAATCAAATTTTACAAATGACATATCCACAAAGCTATTATATTTCAGGTAGCATTTTTCCATTCTTTCCATCGCATAGGCATATCGCCCGGAAGGAAGTAATTCCTCCCAATGTACACCGATCAGGTTACAGTTCTTCAGAGATACATTTTTAACCTCAGAATGTTGAGAATTTAACGTAATCACGGTACAGTTGTCAAATCGACAGCTTTTGAAAATACATCCTATGATTTTACACTCTTCGAATTTACAGTTTTCAAAATCACAATCTGCAAATTCATAATTTTCGATCACCGTCTGCTGAAAGTTCTTCTCTGCAAAAATCCTTCCTTCTATATATCTCTTTTCCATCTTATTCACCTGTTTTACTATTCCTTATCCATGCACAGTACAATCGCTTCCAACGGAGAAAGATCCATGGTAAGATAACCTCCCGCTATCGGATATTCTTTTTCTTCCTCCGTATACCCAATAGCATTTGTTGCCATCACTCGCCGCATCACGCTGTCTTTTGTTCTGCTGATTCCCGTCTCCCATACAGGAATGTCCACCGTCACATTTTGATTATTATTGTTGATCACCACAACCATCTGTTCATCATTGGAAAATCTTCCATAGGCGATCAGATTGTACTCTTCCAGAAGAAATTTTACCGATCCCGTTTTCAGCACATCGTATCTCCGGTGAAGAGCAATCGCCATCTTATAGAAATTCAGCAGGTTCTTGTCTTCCTTGCCCCACGGATAGGTTCTGCGATTATCCGGATCGGTAAATCCGCACACTCCCGCTTCATCTCCATAATATAAGGTAGGCGCTCCCGGCCAAGTCATCTGCATGATCACCGCTTCCCGCAATACCGCCTTGTTGATATTTTCCTCTGCCGCCCGATGTCCAAGCTGCGCCACACGACCCACTCGCCCATTGGTACGGGTAAGGAATCTGGAATGATCATGGTTATCCAGTTCATTCATCGCCGTCTGCAAGGAAGGCGCATAAAATCTGGAAGAATTATATCGAATGGCATCTCGGAAACTTGCGGCATTTCCTTTCAGATCGGAACGGTACTGATCGCTGTGCTTCTCCATTCCTGTCAAAAACCAGGAAACAGGTTCCATAAATGCATCATAGTTCATCACCGTATCCCATTCATCACCCTGCAGCCAGGGACTTGCGTCTCCATAATGCTCCGCAATGATCACCGCCTCCGGATTCGCTTCCTTCACCACACGGCGAAATTCTTTCCAGAACAAATGGTTATATCCGGCGCTGTGCCCCAGATCTGCCGCCACATCCAGACGCCATCCATCCACATTATACGGGGGTGAAACCCATTTTCTTGCAATCCGCATAATATATTCCTGTAACTTGGGGGAATCCTCATAATTCAGTTTAGGGAGGGTATCATGTCCCCACCATCCGTCATAAAACTCATTATATGGCCAGTCATGTTCATTATGGAACTTAAAAAAGGTATGATAGGGACTGTTCGCAGAAACGTAAGCTCCTTTTTCATATCCCTCCTGATGCTCATAAATCCTCTCCCGATCCAGCCATTTATTAAAAGATCCGCAGTGATTAAAAACACCATCCAAAATAATCTTCATTCCTCGGCGGTGAATCTCTTCCACCAGCTCGATGAACAGTTCATTGCTGGCTTCCAGATTTTTCCTGCTGGTCACTCGCTTAATATAGCGGCTTGCATGGCTGTTATCCGAATCTCCCGGCCACAGCAGTTCTCCATCCTCTTCCACAATCTTCCCATAATGGGGATCTATATAGTCATAATCCTGGATATCATACTTATGATTGGAAGGCGATACAAAAATAGGGTTCAGATAGATCACTTCTACCCCCAGATCCTGAAGATAGTCCAGTTTGTCCATGACCCCTTTCAAATCTCCCCCATAAAAATTATTTACATCCATGTTATCTGGCAGTTTTTCCCAGTCCTCTATCCGGTTACACTGGCTGTTAATATAATAATACTCTCCTGTCAGCACATCATTAAAGGGATCACCGTTGCAGAATCGATCCACAAAAATCTGATACATCACCGCTCCCTTTGCCCAGTCCGGCGTCTTAAATCCGGGAACGATACCAAAAGAATACTGTTCCTGCAGTTCTCTGGAAACTCCCAGTTCGTTATAATAGCATACGATCTTCCCTGACTGGATCTCGAAATAGTAATGGATTGCCTCCGTCCCCACTTCAATATCGATACTATAATAGTCAAATCCTTCTTTGCTCTCTGTAAAGATCATTCTGGAGCGCATAGCCCCGCTGATAAAATATACTGCATCCACATTGTTCTTCAGCGTTCTGAAACGAATCGTCACCACATCGCCCGGTTCCGGCTCAAAAGGCGTCCGATACTGACGTGTTTCATCGCTGAACAATGCCCGTTTATTAAAAACCGGTCGCATATTGGAAATATATTCCTGCGCCCGTTTCACCTCACTATACTGTTCCATATTTTTCTGCCCTCATTTCTGTTTATGTTATCTTAATCCATTGTATCTTAAGATTTTCCAAAATACAACCTCCCCAACGTAAAAAAGACAGCCGAGGCTGTCTTTTTTGGAGAAGGTATTTCTTCTTATGGGGTGTAGCAAAAACTATATAATGTATTGGGGGGTTTTTACAGTTATTATAATACCATGAAGCCCTCGAAAAGTCTGCACAAACCTCTTTTTTTTTCCTACTCTTTTTTATTCAAATTTACAGCAACCTGCAAAAATGAAATTTTTACTCTTCGGAATTTTGTACAACTTCCGCTGCATCCGGCACAGTTTTTTCCTGTTCAAAGAGTTTCACAAATTCCTCATTGCCGATTTTTTCTTTTTCCAGCAACAGTTTTGCACACCGTTCAAGGACATAATCATATTTGCAAATGATTGCCTTTGCTTTTTGGTAACACTCGTCTATGATCGCTTTCACTTCCTGATCGATCGCCGCCGCTGTATTTTCACTGAATCCCCGGGCATGCGCCAGATCTCTTCCGATAAAGACCTCATCCTGATCGTCTCCGTAAGAAACCATTCCCATAGTGGAAGACATTCCATACTTCGTCACCATCGCCTTGGCTATCTGGGTAGCCTGTTTGATGTCCTGAGATGCGCCTGTCGTGATATCGTCAAAAATCAACTCTTCCGCAATTCTTCCGCCCAGACACACCTGAATATGTTCCAGCATCTTTCCTCTGGTATTAAACATTTCATCTTTGCTTGGAAGAGGCATGGTATATCCTGCCGCTCCCATACCGGTAGGAATAATAGAAATCGTATGCACCGGCTCCATCTGATCCAACACGTGGAAGAGAATCGCATGTCCCGCTTCATGATAAGCAGTGATCTTCTTTTCTTTCTCTGAAATCACACGGCTGTGCTTTTCCGTACCAATGCCTACTTTAATAAATGCACTCTGGATATCCTGCTGTTTTAAAAATGCACGTTCTTCCTTCGCCGCCAGAATCGCCGCCTCGTTCAGAAGATTTTCCAGTTCTGCTCCTGTAAAGCCTGCCGTTGTCTGCGCAAGCTGTGCCAGATCCACATCATCTCCCAGCGGTTTCCCCTTGGCATGAACCTTTAGAATCTCTTCTCTTCCCCGCACGTCCGGAGCGCCTACCATAATCCGGCGGTCAAATCGTCCCGGCCGCAGGATCGCAGGGTCCAGAATGTCCACTCTGTTCGTAGCCGCCATCACAATGATTCCTTCATTCACACCAAACCCATCCATCTCCACAAGGAGCTGGTTCAATGTCTGTTCTCTCTCATCATGACCGCCGCCCATGCCGGTTCCTCTGCTTCTGGCAACCGCATCGATCTCATCAATAAAAATGATACAAGGCGCGTTTCTCTTCGCCTCTTCAAACAGGTCTCTTACGCGGGATGCTCCCACTCCGACAAACATTTCTACAAAATCAGAACCTGAAATCGTAAAGAACGGTACTCCCGCCTCTCCTGCAACTGCTTTCGCAAGCAATGTCTTACCGGTTCCCGGAGGTCCTACAAGAAGGATTCCTTTAGGAATTCTTGCGCCAACCTGAATATATTTTTTCGGAGACTTTAAAAAATCTACCACTTCTTCCAGTTCTTCTTTTTCTTCCTTAAGCCCTGCCACTTGTGCAAAGGTGATTTTTTTATCTTTCTCTGTGCTAAGCTTCGCACGGCTCTTTCCAAAGCTCATGGCCTTGGCATTCGCTCCGCCGCCCTGACGGTTCATCATGGAAAACAGGAAAAAAACGCCCGCCATCATAAGGAGCACAGGAAGGATTGTTGTGGTAAACCAATTATCCTGCGGCGCATTCGGCAATTCATAATCTACGTCCCACTCCGCCAGATCTTCCTGAATCTGGTTTACGTCAGACACATAGTAATTCTTCACCTCACCGCGCTCTCCTTCTTCCGCCTTCAGTTCAATCTCCACCCGTCCGGTAGGAACATTCTTATTCTGAATCACGGTGACATTTTGAACCTGATCACTGGCGATCAGCTCTTCAAATTCTTTTCTCGAGAGCATATCTGCCCTCTCTCCAAGTGTATTGGTAAGCCAGAACATCGCAAACAACAAAATCACAAATGTTAAAAGTGTGAATCCGCCTACCCCTCTGTTTCTTCTATCCTCCAAAGTTGTCCCCTTTCTACTCCACACCTTCTACAATGCCGATGTATGGAAGGTTTCTATATTTTTGCGCATAGTCAAGCCCGTATCCCACAACGAATTCATCCGGGATCTCAAAGCCTACGTAATCTACGTTTACATCTCTTACGCGTCGGTCCGGTTTATCTAACAGTGTACAAAGATGCATGCTGTTTGGATTTCTCTTCTTCAGGATCTCTAACAGATAATAAAGTGTACGTCCGGAGTCGATGATATCCTCTACAACAAGGACATCCTTTCCTTCTAATGTCTCATCCAGATCTTTTGCAATCTTTACTACCCCGCTTGATGAAGTTCCGTCACCGTAGCTGCTGACACTCATAAAGTCCATAGATACCGGAACGGAAATTCTCTTTGCCAATTCGCACATAAAAAATACGCCGCCCTTTAATACACAGATCAAATGAATCTGCTTTCCTGCGTAATCTTTGCTGATCTGCTCACCAAGCTGCTTAATTCTTTCTTCTACCTGTTCTTCAGGAATCATTACTTTCACTGTCTCTGCCATTTTTCTTTCCTCCATAAAATGTAATTTCCAAAACGTGTTTTGTTCTGTCTGTTATCTGATATGTTTGATTCTGTCTGTATCCCACCACCCATAAAATATGGTGTCCATCT
>OHJX01000271.1_pt1 | contig 24775 bp, 26 predicted proteins | sample 1568671 | NCBI WGS metagenome assembly OHJX01 (sample SAMEA3879589, study PRJEB24766) | human gut metagenome | biome: human-associated habitat; feature: feces | place: USA | collected 1985/1987 | reverse complement strand
AGATCGGATCCGGTCTTGTAACAGTTATGGTTCGCGGAGATGTTGGAGCTGTTAAGGCAGCAGTTGAGAGCGGAAGCGCAGCAGCATCCAGACTTGGAGAGCTGGTAGCTACACACGTAATTCCGAGACCTCATGAAGATGTGGAAAAAATCCTTCCTACCGTATAAGAAACTTGTAAAAGTGGAAAAGGAGTTCATCCATGGGAAAATCGTATGGCTTTATTGAAATAACAGGTGTAGTTGCGGCTGTCGATGCTCTGGATATCATGCTTAAGGCGGCGGATGTGAGTCTGGCTACATGGGAAAGGAAGCTGGGAGGACGTCTTGTCACGATGGTGATCGAGGGTGATGTGGCAGCGGTGACTGCAGCGGTGGACGCGGCAGTTGCCGGCGCCATTAAAAAACCTGTATTGCATGCAGTCATTGCCCGTCCCCATGAAGAGACAGTAAGAATGGTAGAACTGAGCGCCAGCCGCTGGAAGAAATAGAGGGACTTACGATGGCAGAGATTAAAAAAACAACATCGAAAGCTCCGGCGCCAAAGAAGGCAGCCCCGAAGACGGCGGCAGCCAGAAGAACAGCCGGAGTCCAGAAAACTGTTGAGCCGGAAACCGTACCGGCAGAACAGAAAACAGAAGAAATTACAGAAAAAACTGGTACAACGAACACTACAATCCATAAGGAGGAAAAAAGAATGACACAGGAAGCTTTAGGTATGATCGAAACCAGAGGTCTGGTAGCAGCAGTGGAAGCAGCGGACGCTATGTGTAAAGCGGCAAATGTGGCTTTGGTAGGAACAGAAAAAATCGGTTCCGGACTGGTAACTGTTATGGTAAGAGGCGATGTAGGCGCAGTAAAATCTGCCGTAGAGAGCGGAAGTGCAGCAGCATCCAGACTGGGAGAACTGGTAGCTACACACGTAATCCCAAGACCGCACACCGATGTGGAAATGATTCTTCCCAAAGTAAAATAGGAATGTTCTGTTTAGGAACGCGTCGCACGGAAAACGGAGGGAACGGATATTCCCGTCCTCCCTCTGGTGGTGCGGCGGTTACTAAAAACAGAAGTAAGGTTCTTGGAAAGTGGGTGTTGTGCTTGGATATGCAGGAAGTAGAAAGAATTACCAGATTGGTAATGGAGAGTATACAGAAGCAGGAAGCGCAGGGGGACGGCTATATGGTTCCCATAGGGGTTTCTGCCAGACATGTTCATCTTACACAGGCTGATCTGGAAGTTTTGTTTGGACCGGGCTATCAGCTTACCAAAAAGAAGGAGCTGATGGGCGGTCAATTTGCATCCAATGAGCTGGTCACCATTGTAGGACTGAAACTGAGAGCTATTGAGAATGTAAGGATTCTCGGACCTTGCAGAAGTAAGTCTCAGGTGGAGATCTCTGCTACAGATGCTATTAAACTGGGAGTGAAAGCGCCTGTTCGGGAGTCCGGCGATATTGCAGGTTCTGCACCGATCGCACTGGTGGGACCGAAGGGAGCGCTTTATTTGCAAGAAGGCTGTATCGTGGCTGCAAGACATATCCATATGTCTCCGGCAGACGCCCGGGCAGCTGGTGTACACGATGGAGATTACGTATCGGTGAAAGCGGAAAATGAGAGAGGAACTGTGTTCCATCATGTGAAAATCCGTGTAGATGAAAGTTTTACGCTGGAAATGCATATAGATACCGATGAGGCGAACGCCTCTCAGATCGCTACCGGAATGACGGTCTCTATTGTGAAATAAGGTGCGGCAGCGCCGGATAATTCGTAATAAGAAACGGAGGGTAACTATGATTGTAGGGAAAGTTGTAGGAAGCATTGTTTCTACCAGAAAAAATGATAAACTCATTGGAAATAAATTTATGATCGTAGAACCTGTGCACCATATGAGAGCTGATCTCAATCAGATCGTTGCCATCGATAATATCGGAGCCGGCATTGGAGAGTACGTATTGGTTGCACAGGGAAGTGCGGCAAGAATAGGCTGCGGTCTGGAGACGGCGCCTGTTGATGCGGCGATTGTAGGTATCATTGATGATGGTGCCGGATTGGAGTAAACCCATGGAGATCAGAGAATTACAAAAAATCATACAGGAAAGCGGTGTGGTTGGCGCCGGCGGTGCAGGATTTCCGACCTATGTGAAAATCGATGAACGCGCCAACACTATTTTGATGAACTGTGCGGAATGCGAACCTTTGCTGAAGTTACATAGACAGCTTTTGAAGGTGCATGCGTATGAGATCATGAAAACCTTTCATAAAATCGCAGAGATCGTAGGCGCCAAAGAAGCAATCATTGGTATAAAGAAATCATATAAAGATACGGTAAATGCTCTGCAGGAACATTTGGAAGCATTTCCGGGAATGCGTCTGGCGCTTTTGGACGAAGTATATCCTATGGGGGATGAAATCGTGCTGATTTACGAGGCGACAGGCCGCGTGGTAAGACCGGGAGGACTTCCCATTGAGGAAGGCGTAGCCGTTTTCAATGTAGAAACAGTTTATAATATTTACCGGGCAATGGAAGAAAATCACCCGGTAACGGACAAATTAGTTTCTGTAGTTGGAGAAGTGGAACATCCGGTGACAGTGAGAGTCCCCTTAGGGACTCCGCTTTCTGAAGTGGTGGCTATGGCAGGAAAAACTACGGTGAAGGATGCCGTATATTTTGTAGGCGGACCTATGATGGGCAATATAGGGACAGAAAACCAGCCGGTGACAAAGACTACGAACGCAGTTCTGGTACTTCCGCCAGATCATACGATCGTTCAGAAAAAACAAAGAAAATCTTCTATTGATCTGAAACGGGCAGCATCGATCTGCTGTCAGTGCCGTACCTGTACGGACCTTTGCCCCAGAAACAATCTGGGTCATCCGATTGATCCGGCATTGTTCATGAGAGCGGCGACGAATGGAGATTTTCGGGATATGAATCCATACATTAATGCGAACTTCTGCAGTTCCTGCGGTGTATGCGAGATGTATGCATGTCCTCAGAGTCTCGCGCCCCGGTCTCTTCTGGCAGACATGAAATTTGGACTGAAAAAAGCAGGCGTTCGTCCTCCTCAGGGAGTTCAGGCAGCGTCGGTACAGGAATCCAGAGCATATCGAAAGGTCCCAGAAGAGCGGCTGATGGCTCGTCTGGGACTGACAAAATACGACAAAGACGCGCCGCTGGACGATCAGGTGGTTCCGGTGAAGAAGGTAACGATCAATCTGAGTCAGCATATCGGAGCTCCGGCAAAGGCGCAGGTAGCCATTGGAGATCAGGTAACAGAGGGACAGAGGATAGCAGAACCGGCACAGGGGCTGAGCGTGGCAATCCACGCATCCATAAGTGGTGTCGTTACCCACGTATCAGACAAAGCGGTAGTGATAGAGGCAAAGTAGAAAGGACGTAGACTGTAGAGTAAAGCAATCGGAATGGTTGAATTTAAAACCACGGCAACCGGTATCACAGCGGCAGACGCCATGGTAAAAACTTCAGAGGTAGAGCTTATAGAAGCGCAGACAGTTTGTCCTGGAAAATATATTGCGATTATTTCTGGAGATTTAAGCGCCGTAAAGGCGGCAGTGGATACAGCATCCACAAAATATGAAGAACAGCTTATCGGCAATTTTATTCTGGGAAATCCCCATGAATCGATTTTTCCGGCGATGTACGGCTCCGCTCAGGTGGAAAAGGTAAGCGCGCTGGGGATTTTGGAAACTTATGACGCTGCATCGATCATTGTGGCGGCAGATCTGGCGGCTAAAACCGCTATTGTTGACTTGATCGAGCTTCGCATCGCCAAGGGTATGTGCGGAAAATCTTATATGCTGATCACAGGAGAGGTAGCCGCAGTGGAGGCATCTCTTGAGAAAGCAAAAGAGGCAGTGGGAGAAAAGGGAATGTATCTGGATTCTTCCGTGATCGCTCATCCGGATGCAAAGGTGATCGAGCGGATCTTATGATGCCAAGGTCAAAAGTCATAAACCACGTTGTGCTTGCACATAAGTTGTTTTGTGCTGCGCAGCCCTGCGATATTCGAATGTGGGGCAGAATTGTGGAAGTGCGCAGCACGAAACAATTCGTCAGGCATCTTTTGCTTCCAACATCATTTTTAAGAGAAAACCAAGGGGGACAAGTTGTATGCTAGCGTTAGAGAGAAGAAATTTGATCCTGGAAAAACTGCAGGAAGAAAAACGTGTCGTTGTCAGTGAACTGAGTCAGTTATACAACGTGTCAGAAGAAACAATCCGACGGGATCTGGACAAGCTGGAAAGTGAAGGATATGCCATTAAAAGTTATGGCGGAGCAGTGATCAACGAAAATATGACCATTGATATGCCCTTCAATGTGCGAAAGAACAGAAATGTGTCGGGAAAACAGAAAATTGCAGAACTTGTGGCGGGTATGATCAAGGATGGAGATCAGATCATGCTGGACGCCAGCACCACAGCCGTGTTTATTGCGAAAATGATCAAAGAAAAGAAAAGGCTTACCGTGATCACGAATTCTATTGAGATCATGATTGAGCTGGCAGATGTTTCCGGGTGGAATATTATTTCCACCGGAGGCATCATGAAGGAAGGGTATCTTGCGCTGCTGGGTTCCAAAACAGAGACGGCGCTTCGGTCTTATTTTGTAGATAAAGCGTTTGTATCCTGCAAGGCTCTGGATATGCAGCGGGGGATTATGGATTCCAATGATCTTTTTGCTCAGGCAAAGCAGAGCATGATGGATTCGGCAAGAGAGAGTATTCTGGCTGTGGATCACAGTAAATTTGACAATACCGCGTTTGCGAAAGTAACGGATATTCAAAATCTGACGGCGGTGGTGACCGATGAAAAACCGTCGGATGGATGGATGGAATTTTTTGCAGCGCATCAGATAAAATGTTATTATCCGAAATAAAGAAAGGCGAAAACCATGGATTGTTTTGGAATAAAAACGCAGATTTATTTTGGGGACGGCGCGTTGCTCCGTCTGAAAGAAATTCCATACAGAAAAGTTCTGGTGATCACTGACCCTTTCGTGGTACAAAGCGGGATGGTAAACCTGATCACGGAGCCTCTTCGGGCAGGCGGTATCCAGTATGAGATTTTTGATGACGTAGTGCCGGATGCACCTATTGATAAAATCTCCAATGGAGTGAAAAAATTTCTGGAGTATCAGCCGGAAGCGATCGTGGCAGTGGGAGGCGGATCGGCCATCGACTCTTCCAAAGCGATTCGGGAATTTGCTCTGAAGATTCATAATTATGGACAGGTAGGATTGATTGCTGTTCCAACTACCAGTGGAACCGGTTCGGAGGTAACTTCTTTTGCAGTTGTAAACGATACGGTGGCAAAGACCAAGTATCCGCTGGTATCGGAAGGGCTTACGGCAGATGAAGCGATTTTGGATGCGGAGCTGGTGAAAAGTGTTCCTCCCGCCATTACCGCAGATACGGGAATGGATGTATTTACCCATGCGCTGGAATCTTATGTGAGCACAGAGCACAATGAATTTTCCTCGGCGCTTTCAGAAAAAGCTATTGAAATCTGCGGAGTATTTCTGCTGAGAGCGTATCTGGACGGAAATGATATGCATGCGAGACAGAAGATGCACGTGGCGTCCTGTCTGGCTGGCCTGGCGTTTAATTCGGCGTCCCTGGGAATTACTCATAGTATGGCGCATCAGTTGGGAGCGCTGTTTCATATTCCTCATGGGCGGGCGAATGCGATGCTCCTGCCCCATATTGTAGAGTTTAATGCGAATATCAATAAACATTCCAGAAGTCAGAAGGAATATCTTCCGGCAGTTAAGCGATATGCGAATATTGCTCATATTCTGGGATTGAGTAATTATAATGAAGTGATGAGCGTAAGGTCGCTGGTAAACTGGATTCAGTTTATGCAGAAGGAAATGAATATTCCGTTGACCATACAGGAGATAGGGACGATTACGCCGGACGCTTATTTTGCGGCGGTGGATAAGATGGCGGAGGCGGCGCTGGCAGATGCCTGTACCCCCACCAATCCAAGAGTTCCAACGAAAGAAGATATTATCAGGATCTATACGAAGCTGTGGTCGTTCTGAAACGGAATGCAGACAGAAAGGACGCAGATACAGCCAAAAGCGAGAGGGATCAGAAGTATGAAATCAAAGCGTATAGAAATACTGGACAACCGTCCGGTGAATAAAGACGGGTTTATCGATGAATGGCCGGAGATGGGATTTGTGGCAATGAAAAGTCCTTATGATCCCAAACCGTCCATCAGAATTGAAAATGGAAAGATTATGGAACTGGATGGAAAGGAAAGAAAAGATTTTGACTTTCTGGATCAGTTCATTGCAGATTACGCCATCCGTATTGACCGGGCAGAACAGTCCATGGGAATTTCTTCCGTGGATATTGCGCGAAAGATCGTGGATATCAATGTTTCAAGAAAAGAAGTACTGGAACTGGTATCCGGTATCACTCCGGCAAAGATGTCGGAGGTCATCAATCAGTTAAATGTGGTGGAAATGATGATGGGAATGCAGAAAATGCGCGCCAGAAAAATTCCGGGAAATCAGGCTCACATTACAAACCTGAAGGATGATCCGGTTCAGATCGCAGCAGACGCTGCAGAAGGCGCCCTGAGAGGTTTCAGTGAAGAAGAGACTACCATGGGTGTGGCACGTTATGCGCCGTTCAGCGCAATGGCTCTTCTGATCGGTTCCCAGGCAGGACGTCCGGGAGTACTGACTCAGTGTTCGGCTGAGGAAGCTACAGAACTGGAACTTGGGATCCGCGGGCTTACCACTTATGCGGAGACCCTTTCTGTTTATGGCACGGAAAAGGTATTTATTGACGGAGACGATACTCCGTATTCCAAGGCGTTTCTGAATTCAGCTTATGCATCCAGAGGACTGAAAGTCCGCTTTACTTCCGGCGCCGGAAGCGAAGTGCTGATGGGAAGCAGCGAGATGAAGTCCATGCTGTATCTGGAGTGCCGCTGCCTTTATGTGACAAAGGGAGCAGGAAGCCAGGGAATCCAGAATGGTTCTGTAAGCTGCATTGGTGTTGCTGCAGGCGTTCCGGCAGGAATCCGTGAGGTCATTGGCGAGAACCTTGTTGCAGCCCTTCTAGGACTGGAATGTGCATCCTCCAATGATCAGAGTTTTTCCAATTCTGACATGAGAAGAACAGCAAGAACCATGCTTCAGTTTATGCCGGGAACAGATTTTATTTTTTCCGGATATGCTGCAGAGCCAAATTATGACAATATGTTCGCAGGCTCCAATTTTGACGCCGAGGATTTTGACGATTATAACGTAATGCAGAGAGATATGCAGGTGGACGGAGGTCTTCGCCCTGTTACAGAGGAAGATGTGATCCGTGTGCGCCGCACTGCAGGCAAGGCGGTTCAGGCCGTGTTCAAATATCTTGGTTTAACTGAGATAACAGACGAGCAGGTGGAAGCAGTTACCTATGCTCATGGAAGCAGGGATACTCTGAAGCGTGACGCTGCGGCAGACCTGATGTCTGCGGATGAAATGATGAAGCGCGGCATTACAGGCGTTGATGTGGTAAAGGCTCTTGCTGAAAGCGGTTATACGGAACTTGCAGAAAATATCCTGAACATGCTGAAACAGAGAGTTATCGGAGATTATATGCATACGGCAGCTATTCTGGATGAACATTTCCAGGTAATGTCCGGTGTAAATACTCCGAATGATTATATGGGGCCGGGAACCGGATATCGTGTTTCCGGAAAACGCTGGGAGGAGATCAAGGCAATTCCTCACAGAATCAATGTAAACGAATTTTAGGAGGTGCGCTATGGAAGTAAATGAACAACTGATCCGTGCGATCACTCAGGCGGTTGTGGAGCAGCTTCATCAGAATGGCGCACAGCCGGAAAAAGAAGTTCAGACACCGGAAACATCCGGATCCGGAAGCCTTGCCGGAAGAACACGGATGCGTCCGAAACATTCTTATGACAATGCAGCCAGGGCGGCTCAGGGAACAGATCCCCGAGAGATTGTGATCGGTGTTGGGGCAGCCTTTCAGACAGAAATCCATAAGACTATGGGCGGAATTCCTCTTGATGAGGTTCTCCGTAACGTAAAAGCAGGAATTGAGGAAGAGGGAATGACCTCCCGTGTGGTAAAGGTTCTGGATACTTCGGACGTATGCTTTATGGCGCTTCAGGCTGCTAAGCTTTCCGGCTCCGGCATTGGCATCGGAATCCAGTCAAAGGGAACTACAGTCATTCATCAGAAGGATCTGTATCCTCTTTCCAATCTGGAGCTTTTTCCACAGGCGCCTCTTATGGATCTGGAAACCTACCGTAAGATCGGACAGAATGCCGCAAAGTATGTAAAGGGAGAAAAGGTTACGCCTGTTGAGTGTACCAACGACCCTATGGTACGTGCGAAATACCAGGTAAAGGCAGCGCTGATGCACATTGTGGAAACAGAGCAGCTGGATCCGGAAAAAGGAATGATCGAATGGGAGGGAATAAGATGAGCAGCTATCCGTTAGGACAGAATGAAGCAGATACCATTACCTCCAAAACAGGAAAAAAGCTTTCTGACATTACTCTGGACGAAGTAAAAAGAGGTAATGTACAGGCGGAGGATATTAAGATATCTCCGGAAATGCTGAAACGCCAGGGACAGGTGGCAAAGGAAGCGGACAATCCTCAGATGGAAGCAAATTTCCAGAGAGCTTCTGAGCTTGCCAACGTACCTGACGAGGTAATACTGAACATGTACAACAAACTGCGTCCGAACCGTTCTACTAAAACAGAGCTTGTACTTATGGCACAGGAGCTTCTGGAAAAATACAGTGCGCCGCACTGTGCAAAGCTGGTTCTGGAAGCAGCAGAGATTTATGAAAAAAGGGGAATTCTTCTTTGAAACTGATTGCGGGTGTTGATATAGGAAATTCCACAACTGAAGTATGCATTGGAAGTGTGGGAGAGGATGGAAGTTTCCATTTCCTCTCCGGGGCTTCCAGGATGACAACCGGAACAAAAGGGACACTGCCAAATGTTCACGGGATAAAGTCCGCGCTTCTTGAGGCTCTGGATAAAATCAGGCAGCCTTTAAGCGCCCTTGATCTTGTGCGCCTTAATGAGGCAGCCCCTGTGATCGGAGATACGGCAATGGAGACCATTACAGAAACCATTATTACCGAATCTTCCATGATCGGGCACAATCCTTCCACTCCGGCAGGAGCAGGTGAGGCATCCGGTTATCTTCTTCATCTGGAAAATATCTGGAAGGGGAAAACGGGAGTTCCCTATATTGTAGTGGCAGCAAATAAGTTCTCCTATGAGGAGGTTGCGGCAAGGCTGAACCAGCATATTCCGGAACTTGATATCCGGGGGCTGATCCTTCAGGCTGATGAGGCAGTACTTGTGGAAAACCGTCTGAACAAGCAGATTCCCATTATTGATGAAGTCAGGCATATCAGCCGGGTTCCGGAAGATAAGCTGGCCGCTATTGAGGTAGCTCTGCCGGGAACCGGAATAAGGATGCTGAGCAATCCTTACGGCATTGCCACTCTCCTGGGACTGAATCCGGAGGAAACAAGAGCAGTCACTCCTATTGCAAAGAGCCTGATCGGAAAAAGGAGCGCGGTTGTGATCCGCACCCCAAACGGAAACATCAGAGAGAATGTTCTTCCTGCAGGTGAGATCCACTTCCACGGAAGCAGAGAATTAAGTGTAAATATTGATACAGGAGCAGATTCTATTATGGAAACGCTCCAAAAAGCAGGCCAGATCCGTGATATCAGCGGTCAGCAGAATACCAACGTGGGAAATATGCTGGACCGTATCAAAAAAAGTATGACGGATGTTGCTTCAGACCGGGATCAGGAGGTAAGGATCACAGACATTCTTGCAGTAGATACTCTGGCCCCTGTTGAGATATCCGGCTCACTTGCCGGAGAAACCTGCATGGAAAAGGCAGTGGGAATCGCTGCCATGGTGAAGACAAAGCACCTTCCCATGCAGAAAATTGCAGAAAAACTGGAACAGGAACTTAAAGTGAAGGCTGTAGTTGCAGGCGTGGAAGCAGTTATGGCATCTCTTGGAGCGCTGACCACACCGGGAACAAGACTTCCCCTTGCAATTCTTGATATGGGGGGCGGGTCCACAGATGCGGCGGTGCTGGAAGAAAACGGCACAGTCCGGACGACCCATCAGGCAGGAGCGGGAGAGCTTGTTACCATGCTGATACAGACAGAACTCGGATTGGGAAGCCGCACTACGGCGGAGCAGATAAAAAAATATCCTATGGGAAAGGTGGAAAGCCTTTTTCATATGAGACTGGAAAATGGTTCCATGCAGTTTTTTGAGGAGTCTATAGACCCGGGATATTATGGACATGTGGTACTTCTGGCACCCGGCGAAATGCTGAAGGTGGAAGAAGACATTCCCATGGAAAAGATTCTTGAGGTCAGAAGAGAGGCAAAGCGGAAGGTATTTGTAAGAAATGCTGTTCGTGCGCTGAAAATCGTGGCTCCTGAACATGATTTACGAAAAATATCAAACGTGGTGCTGGTTGGCGGTTCCGCTGAGGACTTTGAGATTCCGGAAATGCTTACAGAAGCCCTTGCAGAATACCGGATCGTCTGTGGACGTGGAAATATCCGGGGAACAGAGGGTCCGAGAAACGCAGTGGCCACAGGTTTGTTAATGTCATATTTAAGCAGCTGACCGTACCGGTCAGACAGACGGCAGAGTTTCAGGAGGAAGCATGATCGTCAGAAAACCAACTGTTATTATATACACCAGAGATCCGGATGAAGATTTTTTAAGGGAGATCTGTGCGGGAATTGAAGAAGAGGGCGTTCTTTATGAGATACATTCCAGAGATGCCGACATGGATGAGCTTGCATTTGAAGCTGCAAAAGATTCCATGCTTGGTTCAGGAATTGGTATTGCAGAGCGCAGGATTGCCATGCAGATGGCAAAGCTTCCCAAAGGAAAAAATGTATTTGAGTTAAATGATCCACGTTTCTGGCAGTGCAGAAATCTTGGGGCAAACAGCGCGAGAGCGGTAAAAAAAATGCCGTTTAAGGCTATTTACGGGGAAAACAGGGAGATGTCGTTATGAACATTTATACAAAAAGCGGTGATAAGGGAACAACAGACCTTGTACGCACAAAAAATGTATCCAAGTCAGACGACCGTATTCAGCTTGTGGGAACGATTGATGAGCTGACAAGCCATCTGGGGCTGGTAAAGACAATGATGGAGGACGAAGACGCAATTGCTGTTCTGGAAAAGATTCAGCGCAGGCTGATCACAATTATGGCAGGTGTGGCAGATCCTTATAACAGAGATTATAAAATAGAAGATGCTCCGGTGGAAACGCTGGAACAGGAAATCGATCGTCTGGAGGGGTTGTTTCAGAGACCGAAGGAATTTATTCTTCCCGGAGCCAACAGATTATCGGCAGAGCTTGATATTGCCCGGACAGTGGCAAGAAGGGCAGAGCGTGCGCTGGCTGCGGTCAGTGTAAAGTTCGGAGCAGATAACGGAACAAAAAAATATATGAACCGCCTGGCAGATTACCTTTATGTTCTTGCCAGATATATCGATGCCATTCAGGCAGACAAGGTGGAAAAATCCGAAAACACACAGGTATCCGGTGATAAAAAGGAGAGACCCATGGCAGAAAATCAGGGAACTCAGCCAAGCGAAGCTGTAATCCAGGAAGTATTAAAAAGAATGGGAATCCAGGGCAGAATTACTCTGGACAGCGCCAAGCGTCTGATTGAAAAAATTGAAAAAGAAGCAGAACGCCGGGGCAAAAAAGCAGTGATCGCAGTCTGCGGACCGGAAGGAAATCCCATTGCAGTTCACGTAATGGACGGCGCTTTTCTGGTAAGCTTTGATGTGGCGACCAAGAAAGCATATACTTCTGTTGCGGTGAAAATGTCCACAAAGGAGCTGAGTGTTCTTGCTCAGCCGGGGGGAACCTTCTACGGTGTGGATAAAATGGACAATGGCAAGATCGTAATCTTTGGAGGCGGCGTACCGCTGAAGGTGGGCGATACCATCATCGGAGGCCTTGGCGTCAGCGGAGGAACCGGTGAGGAAGACCACAGTCTGGCAGAATACGGACTGTCAGTTCTTAATGAGGTTTTATAGGAAAAAGAGATGGATGGAAAAGGAGCGCTTTGGCGCTCCTTTGTATTTGCAGCAGAGTAATTTAAGATCTTTTATATTTTCCCGGAGTGATTCCCTTATATTTTTTAAAAGTACGGATAAAATAGCTGAGATCATTGAAACCATTCCTGTAGGCAATTTCCGTAATAGAGTCATCGGTGGTTGAAAGCTCGTAGCAGGACTGTTCGATTCGCTGCCTGTTCAGATAATCCATAGGCGTCTGGTGTGTCATTTCCGAAAAGAATCTGCAGAAATATTTGGGTGACATGGACACAGAGGCAGAAAGCTCCTGAAGAGTCAGCGGCGATGCATAATTATGTTCAATAAATTCCAGTACCTGTTTCAGCTGGAGAATCCTCTTATAGTCTTTTCGTGCCTTTTGCACATTTTCCAAATAGTAATGTTTACCAAAAACGATACCAAAAAAGTGGTAAAATTGTCCAAGAACAGTAAGTTCATAACCAGGCTGATTCTGCCACATGGAGTCAAAAATACTGTTTACAGTTTCACAGATATCTTTTGATTCATCTGTAAAATGATGATATACCAGGATTTCCTGATGGATGATTTTCTGCATATAACCGGCACATACAGAGTTGTGCTTTAAAAATGTGTTTCCGTCAAAAACAAGACACTGATAGACACAATCATCAGGCATTCCGCTGTGAAGGATTCCGCTGTGTACAAAAATGATATCTCCGGCTGTGGCTGTGAAACTTTTTTCGTCTAAAGTGACGGTAAGAGTTCCTTTGAGTATCCGCATCAGTTCATATTCTACATGCCAGTGGTAAGACATCACATAGCGGGGATGAGTGGAATCAATGTGATGAAATTCAAATGGGAACTCATAAGTCCCTCGTTTTCTGTTTTCATTCCGGTCAAGATCATGCAAGACGGTGAGCCTCCTTCCGACAGTTTATAGAAATTTTATACATAATTCTAAAAAGGTGAATATTATACTATTTTTTGCCATTATAACACAAGTAATTATAATATTGCAATTGTATAATAAGCATATAAACACGGGAGAAATTCTGTCTGATGTTTACATGGTACCGTTGTCCGGGATGTTTTGATATGAACATACAAAAATCCTGAGATATACAAAACTGAATTTTGTTGCCAAGGGCAAGTTACAGTGAAATTTGGTTTACTACCGTGAATGGAAGGAACAGCAGCAGATTTTTCCGGAACAAACGAACTTAAATATGGAGGTAATAAACATTATGGCTAAAAGCAGATTAATCGGAAGCTATCCTGTAATCGGAATCAGACCTACAATTGATGGCCGCAGAGGCGCTCTTGACGTAAGAGGATCTCTGGAAGAGCAGACAATGAACATGGCTAAGTCTGCAGCAAAATTACTGGAAGAGAATTTAAGATATTCCAACGGAGAGCCGGTTAAGGTTGTTATTGCAGATACAACAATCGGACGTGTTGGAGAGACTGCTGCATGTGCGGATAAATTCAGAAGAGAGGGTGTTGATATCACTCTGACTGTTACACCATGCTGGTGCTACGGATCTGAGACCATGGATATGGATCCTCAGACAATCAAGGCTGTATGGGGCTTCAACGCTACAGAAAGACCTGGTGCAGTTTACCTTGCATCCGTTCTGGCTACACATGCACAGAAAGGACTTCCGGCATTCGGTATCTACGGACATGAGGTTCAGGACGCTGACGACACAACAATTCCGGAAGATGTAAAAGAAAAAATCTTAAGATTCGGCCGTGCAGCAGTTGCAGCAGCTTCCATGAGAGGAAAATCCTGGCTGCAGATCGGTTCCATCTGCATGGGTATCGGCGGATCCATCGTTGACTCCGACTTTATTGAGTCTTATCTTGGAATGCGCGTAGAATCTGTTGACGAGGTAGAGATCATCCGTCGTATGACAGAGGGCATCTATGATCATGATGAATTTGAGAGAGCTCTTGCATGGGCAAAGAAAACATGCACGATCGGATTTGACAAGAACCCGGAAGAGCTTCAGATGTCCGAAGAGAAGAAAGAAGAGCAGTTTGAGTTTGTTGTTAAGATGGCAGTTATCATCAAAGAGCTGATGAACGGCTGTGATAATCTTGATCCGAAATTCTCAGAGGAAGCAATCGGCCACAATGCTATTGCAGCAGGTTTCCAGGGACAGAGACAGTGGACAGACTTCTATCCGAACGGCGACTTTGCAGAGGCAGTTCTGAATACTTCCTTTGACTGGGAAGGAGCAAGAGAGCCGTATATCCTTGCTACAGAGAACGACGTTCTCAACGGTCTTGGAATGCTGTTTATGAAACTTCTTACCAACCGTGCACAGATGTTCGCAGATGTTCGTACATACTGGAGCCCGGATGCAGTTAAGAGAGTAACAGGATATGATATTGAAGGTGTTGCAAAAGAGAACGGCGGTATCATTCATCTGATCAACTCCGGCGCATGCTGCCTTGATGCTAACGGCGGTGCTAAAGACGAAAACGGCAATGCTGTTATGAAGGAATGGTGGAATGTAACAGAAGAAGATCAGAAGGCAATTATGGATGCCACTACATGGAATGCAGCAGACAATGGATACTTCCGTGGAGGCGGATTCTCCTCCAGATTTGAAACAAAGGATCAGATGCCTGCAACTATGATCCGTCTGAACCTTGTAAAAGGACTTGGACCGGTTCTTCAGATCGCAGAGGGCTGGACTGTAGCTCTTCCGGAGGAAGTATCTGATACTCTCTGGAAACGTACAGACTACACATGGCCATGCACATGGTTTGCTCCAAGATGCGACGGAAAAGAAGGCGCATTCAAGGATGCTTACAATGTAATGAATAACTGGGGCGCTAACCATGGTGCAATCTCCTATGGACATATCGGCGCAGACCTTATCACAATGGCTTCTATGCTGAGAATCCCGGTTTGCATGCACAACGTTCCGGAAGAAAAGATTTTCCGTCCGGCTGCATGGAATGCATTTGGAATGGACAAAGAGGGCGCAGACTTCCGCGCTTGCAAGAACTACGGACCTCTTTACAAATAAGACTTATATCGGCAGTTAAATGCCAGATGAAAAATCCTCCGGAGCTCTCCGGAGGATTTTTTTGTCCGGAAAGCAATAAAATATGCAGAACATCCATTATTACCTGGAGTAAAATCTGCGGTACTTCTGTCCATTTTTCTGTCAGTGTGGTAAAATCAGGGAAGCATGAGAAATTTTGGATAAGTGAAGGGGAATGCAAATGTTACATGAAAAAATAAGAATCTGTTATGAAGATTATGAAGCCTGGATGACTACTTATTTCTGGGAAGAGTCTAAAGAACTGTATCCGGGACAGGTTCGCCCGGTGATTCTGATCTGTCCGGGAGGAGCCTACAGAATGACCTCAGACAGGGAAGCGGAAGCCATTGCCATTCGTTTTATGAGCATGGGATACCATACAGCGGTTCTCAGATACAGTGTGGCTCCGGCTGTTTATCCAACAGCTCTCTGCCAGCTTGCAAAGGCAGTAAATATTCTGAGAAAAAGAAGCGGGGAATGGCTGATCGACCAGGACAAGATACTTGTAATGGGATTTTCCGCAGGAGGACATCTGGCGGCGTCACTCGGAACCCTCTGGAATAATGGAGAGCTTGCAGAACTTCTGGGCCTGGAGGCAGAGGATATCCGTCCAAATGGCCTGATCCTCAGCTATCCGGTGATCACCTCAGGGAAAGAGGGGCACGAGGAAAGCTTCCGAAACCTGCTGGGAGACAGGTATGAGGAACTGAGGGATCAAATGTCGCTGGAAAATCAGGTAAGCAGAGACACACCGGAAACCTTTATCTGGCATACCATGGAGGATACGACAGTTCTTCCGTATAATTCCATATGTTTTGTTCAGGCTCTGGCAAAATATGGGATACCGGCAGAATATCATCTGTTTCCGGAGGGGTATCATGGAATCGGACTTGGAAACGAGCTGACAGCAAATGAAGACGGAAGAGGAATTATCCGTGGCTGTGAAGAATGGAGTTCGCTTTGTGAAAAATGGCTGAACCGCAGATTTCCCTGGTGGAATCCGGGGGTATGATTTTTTGAGGTTTTCTTCCCGAGAACCAGGTCAGAAAGAATCCCAGACCAGAAAGAATGATTTGAGGTTAAGTAAAAATCATTGGCAGGGCAGTGGCATATTGATAATATATTTTTGTCAGCAGCTGTGCTCCGGGCATGTTGATGTGAATGAATCGGACGGCATTTTTGTCGTTATTTATCAGAAAAATGAGAACGAAAAGGGATTATCAAACCACAAAAACTGTGCTATGATTGTTTATAGTAACAGAAGAATCAATGAGTCTGCAGGGAAACAGCACAAAGGCATGTGATTCGGGGAAATGCATAAGGCAAGGGGAAAAGAAAGATGAAGAAAACAACAGGAATCTGGTTTGCGGCGATATTGTGTATGATTATTTCAGTGACAGTTTCAGCAGACGTCCAGAACAAACAAACCGAACCGGATTATAAGACAGATTACTATATGATTGTGGAATCAAAAGCCGGAGGCATTGATATCTATGCAAACCCGGATCTGGAAGCTGCGAAGCTGAGCGAGGAAATGATTCCCAATGGCACAGCTTTGCATATTGAGGGTGAGGTGGAAGACGAGACTCATAAACGTACCTGGGGATATGTACAGTATCACGGAATGAATGGTTTTGTACCGTTGGATGACTGCCGCCCGGCAGCATCCCGACAGGAGGCTATTGATTCAGAACTGTATCTGGCAGGAAGAGATAATGTAAACTATCAGGCGGACTATGATATTACTGTATCGGAAGAGGATGATATGAAACTATATCAGGGGCCGGGCGAAAAATACGGGACAGTTCCGGGAGTCCGTGATATCAAAAGCGGCGAAACATTACATATTACTCAGGATGCCCATATGAATGACGGAAGCTATTGGGGTGTGACCACCATAGACGGAAAACAGGGATGGGTCAATCTGGATGAAGTGAACAATCCTGACCAACAGGAAGGTACTGAATCAGGAGAAATGTCAGATAGCACAGAAAATGGAAAGACTCCTGGAAAGACAGACAGCGCCTTGTCAGCAGAAGATGCGGAAACTTCTGATACAGCTGTTTCTGTAAGTACAGAGAAACCGGAAACACCTTCTGCAGAAGTTTCAAAAACCGCCGGAGAACCGGGAACAACACCTTCTGCAATATCGGAGACAGAAGAGAAGCCGGAAATATCAGTTGCGGCTCTTTCCATAACTCCGGATGCAGCAGAGAGTTCTGAAGCGGCTTCCGCGCCGAAAGCTGTACCAGAAAAGGCTTCCGGGACAGACGATACCGCTTCCGGGAAAAAGGAAGCCGAGGGTACCCCTGCAGTTTCTGAAAAGCCTGAATCTGCGGAAGTAACCGGGGCAGGCAATAAAGAAACCGAAAAAAGCAAAGAGAAAGAAGAGTCTTCGGTCAAAAAAACGGAAAACAGCGCAGGGGAAAATGCGCAGGAAACATCGGCTCAGACTGTAAAAACGTCTTCCGGAATTCCCGCACCTTTTCTCTGGATTGCAGCCATAGCAGTAGGCGCAGCTGCCGGAGTTCTGATCTATCATTTTAAAAAGCGATAAAAAATAAAAGTACAGGAACCTTGAAGTGATATGTTCCCCCTTTGACGGAAGTCAGGTAAAGAGGGAACATATCAAAAAAGGAATCTGTACTTTTTTATATAATCAGGAAAATTTGATTTTCGCTTTACAGGAAACCCTGTTTATAGGGGATTTCCTTATGCGTTATCGGATTTTGTACAAAGATTACAGAATCAGTCGTTGATCACAACGCCTTTCTGAAGCATAACATTTGCATAAAGAGCTTTTTCACTTGTGGAAATAATGCAGTAAGCAGTTTTTGCTTCATCATAAAAAGCAAAACGCTCGATGTTTCCTACAACAGCATCTCCTCTGTCATCATATTTACGGATGATTTCTTTATATGTATCCCAGATCGGAGTTTCTACAGTATCTCCCGGCATAACCTCCATAAGATTTACAGGATGCTCTACATAAGTATCCAGTGGGAAAACCTTCAGGATAGCTTCCAGGATTTCCGGTACGCCGTGTCCGTCGCAGCGGATCGTAATGGCATTTTTTCCCATGGATTCTACAGGAAAGTTTCCGTCAGCAATAACGAGACGGTCGCTGTGTCCCATTTCGCATAATATTTTTAATAATTCTGGTGATAAGATTTCAGGAATTCCTTTTAACATAATAATACCTCCATTTATTAAGAATAAGATTTTTCTAATATAAAATTTACCTGTATCTTTCGTTGTTGACAATAGAATATTTTCCTGTAAAAGATGAATATTTTACTGTTGACAGAAACGTTTCGGTGATGTATGATTAGCTCAAACAGAAACGTTTCGGTTTTAAAAACTGAAACACACAAATACTGAAAAACTGCAGGTTATACATTACATTTTACCCTAAGGAGGAAATTATCATGCCACTTGTTACATCAAAGGAAATGCTGTTAAAGGCTCAGAAGGAAGGATACGCAGTAGGCGCTTTTAATGCGGAAAATATGGAGATGGTAAAAGCAATCATAGAAGCTGCGGAAGAGCTGAAGGCTCCGGTTATGATTCAGACGACACCATCTACAGTAAAATATGGAACAGTTGAGACCTATGCAGCTCTTGTTGCGGCGGAAGCAAAAAAAGCCAGTGTGCCGGTATGCCTTCACCTGGATCATGGCAGCAGCTTTGAACTTGCAATGCAGGCAATCCACGCAGGCTATACCTCTGTGATGATCGACGGCTCCAAGTTTGATTTTGAGGAAAACATAGCTTTGACAAAAAAAGTTGCAGACGTAGCCCGCGCCCTTGATATTCCCTGCGAGGCAGAGCTTGGCAAGGTTGGCGGCAAAGAAGATGACCTGGAAGCAGAGGCAGATACAAATACAGATCCTCAGGAAGCAAAAGAATTTGCAGAGCGCACAGGTGTTACTTCTCTGGCGGTAGCAATCGGAACAGCACACGGCTTCTATGCAGGTACACCGGTGCTCGATACTGAGCGTCTCAGCGAAATCCGTCAGGCAGTAGAGGTTCCGCTTGTGCTTCACGGTGCGTCCGGATTAAGCGACGACCAGGTAAGAGAGTGCGTAAAACGCGGTATGTGCAAGGTAAACTTTGCTACAGAGCTTCGCGATGCTTATTCTAAGGCAGTAAAAGAGACATTTGCAGAAAATGAAAATACCATTGACCCGAAAGCATATGGCAAGGCTGCAATAAAGGCAGTAAAAGAACTGGTTATGTATCGTATGAAAGTCTGCGGATGTGATGGAAAAGCCTGAAACAGAAAGAGTTGACCGATAACTGACAGGAGGCTTATATGGCAGCAACAATGAAAGACATTGCAAAGCGTACAGGATTGGGTCTTGCAACTATTTCTTCCTATTTCAACGGAGGAAATGTAAGGGAAAAAAACAGAAAAAAGATTGAAGAGGCCATTGAGGAACTGCATTACGAGGTTAATGAGGTTGCCAGAAACTTAAAGACCAATGCTACCAAAACCATCGGTGTGGTGATTCCGGAGCTGAATAATACCTTCTGTGCGGAAATTATTACCGGTATAGAGGATATTTTAAGAAGTCATGGCTATGCAACAATGATCTGCGACTGCCGTACAGATAAGCAGCTGGAGCAGGAAGCGGTAGATTTTTTAAGCAGGAAGCGGGTGGATGGCATTATCAATATGCCTGTGGATACTGAGGGAGGTCATCTGAAAGATTTCCAGAAAACAGGAAAGCCCATTGTTCTTATTGACCGTAAAATACAGGGAGTTGTCTGCGACAGCGTGCTGGTGGATAATGAACAGGCTGCTGCGGATGCCTTAAAACTCCTTTATGAAAAAGGACACAGGAATATCGGGATCATTGGAGGTCCAGAGGAGATCTCCACAGCCCGGGAGCGTTTGAAGGGGTACTGCAGGACTATGGAGGAGCTGAACCTTCCGATAAGAGAGTCACTGATCGTTCATGGCGACTATACCATCCAGGGCGGCGCTAAGGCGATGGAAACTCTCGTGGAAAATAATCCCGATATGACAGCAGTTTTTGTTACCAACTACGAGATGACTATGGGAGCTGTGATCGGGCTTAATGAACTGGGGATTCGGATACCGGAGAGAATTTCCCTGGTGGGATTTGATAATCTTCCCTTTGCCCGCGCCTGTAACCCTAAGCTTACCATTGTTTCCCAGCCTACAGAGAAGATTGCTGAGAAAACTGCAGGTCTTATGCTGGAGCGGTTGGAAAACAGCGGAAGTGCTGCTGAAACCACGACAGAAAAGCTGGAAACCTCCATTATTTATGGGAAATCCATTGCACAGCTTTGAGCGTAAAGAAGCATGAGGAAGCAGGACAATATAAATGTAATGAGGAAAAAAAGATGAACCGGTTGTATTTAATTGGAATTGACATTGGAACAAGCGCCTGCAAGGTTGCCCTTTTTGACCGGGGCGGTCATGTGCTGGCAGCTGCCAACGGTGAGTATCCGGTATATTACCCGGAAGAAGGTTGGGCAGAACAGAACAAAGGCGGAAAAGTACTTGCCAATACACCTATCTGGATGGATACCAGGGCACAGTCCATCTGTGACCGTTTAAACGAAGAAATTGGGGAAGAGGAAATTTTCCGCATTGCCGGAAATTCCCTTCAGCCTTCCTACACTACGGCAAAGATTCTCTGGTATAAGGAAAATCTTCCGGAGGTGTACAGTAAAATTGACAAGATTCTTCAGTCTAACAGTTTTATTGCTTTTAAACTGACGGGACAGGTAAGTCAGGATCTTTCTCAGGGGTATGGTCTCCATTGCTTTGACATGCGTAAAGGTAAGTGGGACGAGGCTATGTGCAAAAAGCTTGGAATTCCCATGAGTTTTTTGCCGGAGATTGTTTCCTGCGATCATGTTGTGGGAACTGTGACAAAAAAGGCGGCAGAAGAATGTGGACTTGCAGTTGGAACTCCTGTTGTGGCAGGCGGACTTGACGCGGCCTGCGGAACATTAGGAGCAGGTGTGATCCATCCGGGTGAGACTCAGGAACAGGGCGGACAGGCAGGCGGCATGAGTATCTGTCTGGATGAGTATAAGGCAGATCCCTGTCTTATTCTTGGATTTCATGTAGTTCCGGACAAATGGCTCCTTCAGGGCGGTGTTATGCGCTGGTTTGAGCGGGAATTTGCTGATTACGAGCGTCTGATGAAAGAACAGACAGGAGTTTCTTCTCTGAATCAGCTTAATGAGATTGCTGAAAAAGTAAAACCAGGATGTGATGGGCTTGTATTCCTTCCTTATATGGCTGGAGAACGGTCTCCTATATGGAATCCCTATGCAAAGGGCGTGTTTTATGGACTTGATTTTTCTAAGACAAAAGGACACATGGTGCGTGCCTGCATGGAGGGCGTGGCTCTTTCCCTTCGCCATAATCTGGAAGTCGCAGAAGCAGCAGGAGCTCGGGCGAATGTGCTTTGTGCCATGGGAGGCTCTGCAAATTCTTTTCTGTGGACGCAGATCAAGGCAGATATTACAGGCAAAAAGATTGTAGTTCCGGCTTCCGATACAGCAACAACTCTTGGTGCGGCGATTCTTGCCGGAGTGGGAACAGGCTTTTATCAGGATTATGAAGAGGCAGTAGAAGAGACTGTTACAGTAACAAGAACTCATGAGCCGAACCCGGCGAATAAAGCAATTTACGATCAGGCATATGATACATATCTGGAATTATATCGTTCCCTGTCAGGAATGATGACAAAACATAAATAAGAGATATAAAACAGAAAGGAGTGTTGATCATGAAAGCAGCAGTAGTTGTAGCAAATGAGGACGTACAGTATCTGGAAATCCCGGAGCCGGAGGTAAAGCCAGGTTATGTGAAGATCAAGGTGCGCTATTCCGGTATCTGCGGTTCTGATATTCCCCGAGTACTTCACAATGGCGTACATTTTTATCCCATTGTTCTGGGACATGAGTTTTCCGGGGATGTAGTAGAGATTGGAGAGGGTGTTACAAAGGTAAAGGTTGGAGATCGTGTTTCAGGAGCTCCCCTTGTTCCATGCATGAAATGTGAGGACTGCCAGAAAGGAAATTATTCTCTCTGTAAACATTACAGCTTTATCGGTTCCAGAGAGCAGGGAAGCAATGCGGATTATGTGGTAGTTCCGGAACAGAACGCAGTCCCCTTCGATGCTTCCGTTCCCTATGAGCAGGGGGCTATGTTTGAGCCTTCTACCGTAGCCCTTCACGGTCTTTTGCAGAATGACTATCAGGGCGGTGAATGTGTTGCGATCCTTGGAGGCGGTACCATTGGTATGTTTACCATGCAGTGGGCAAAGATTTTCGGCTCCAAAAAGGTGGTAGTTTTTGACATCAGCGATGAGCGTCTGGAACTGGCGAAACGTCTTGGTGCAGATGAAGTAGTAAATACCACAAAAGAAGATTACATGAAAACCGCTATGGAGATTACTGAAAACAAAGGCTACGGCTATGTGTTTGAAACAGCAGGTCAGATCCCCACTATGCATATGGCATTTGAACTGGCGGCAAACAAAGCACATGTATGCTTTATCGGTACTCCCCATCAGGAACTTTCTTTCACTCCGGCACAGTGGGAGAATATGAACCGTAAAGAATTTAAACTTACCGGTTCCTGGATGTCCTACAGCGCTCCGTTCCCGGGAAAGGAATGGGAGCTTACCGCTCATTATTTCGCAACAGGACAGCTGAAATTTGATCCGGGATTTATCTATAAGAAAATACCAATGAGTCAGGCACAGGAAGCCTTCCAGCTGTTTAAGACGCCGGGGCTTGTAAAAGGAAAAATCCTTTTATCAAACGAGGAAAATTAAGATGATACTGACAGTAACTTTAAATGCCGCCATTGATAAGCGGTATGTAGTGGAAGAGTATCAGGTGGGACAGGTAAACCGGGTAAAAGAATGTTCCTACGTTCCCGGAGGAAAAGGTCTGAATGTTTCCAAGCCGGCTTCTATATACGGAGCAGAGGTTGTGGCAACCGGATTTGTAGGCGGTCATGCAGGAAATTATATTGAGGACTCTCTGAAGCCGTTTGGGATCAAAAGTGAATTCTATCATGTGGAGGCAGAAAGCCGTTCCTGCATTAATATCTGGGATGAAGTAAATCATGTGCAGACAGAATTTCTGGAACCAGGTTTTACACTTACGAAAAGGGATTTTGAAGGATTCGAGCAAAAATTCCGTACTCTTGTAACAGATGCAAAAATTGTGGCAATGTCTGGAAGCGTACCAAAAGGACTGGATGGAACTGCATATCAGCGTCTTGTTAAAATTGTAAAGGAAGCCGGAAAACCAGTTATTCTGGATACCAGCGGGCAGCTTCTGGAAATGGGGATCCAGGCAGCGCCCACCCTGATCAAGCCCAATATTGACGAGATCCGGATGCTTACTGGAAAGACCTGCGACGATATCAATGATATCATTGAGGCGGCAAAAGAGATCCACAGAAACGGTGTGGAGATCGTGGCAGTTTCTCTTGGGGCAGATGGCTCCCTTGTTGTGGGAGAAGAGGGAATATTTCGGGCAGAGGTGCCGAAAATCGATGCGGTAAATACAGTAGGCTGCGGCGATGCCATGATCGCGGGATTTGCAATTGGCATAGAGGAGGGACTGTTCCTTCCGGAAATGCTGAGAAAGGCAAGTGCTGTTTCCGCAGCAGCAGCCATGCGCGAAGAAACCGGATTTTTCTGTATGGAGGATATGCAAAAGCTCCTTCCTGAGATTAAGATTACAAGAATGTGATGGAGATTTGCTAAAAAAGCAGTATTTTCATGAAAATATAAAAAAGGAGAGAAGAAAAATGGCAGAATTTATTGATCCGGCACTTGTGCCGAAAGTAACACTTCCTTCCGGAGAACAGGTTCCCTGTGTAGGAATGGGAACTTTTGGTTCCGACCGTGTTTCCGCAGAAGATGTTTCCGCAGCAGTAGCCGGTGCAGTACGTTGCGGCTACCGCATGTTTGACTGTGCTGCCTGCTATGGCAATGAGGTGCAGATCGGAAAGATATTTAAGGATGCTTTTGACCAGGGTGTTGTAGAGAGAAAAGAGCTCTTTATTATGACAAAGGTATGGAACGATATGCACAGAGATGTAGAAAAAGCCTGCAGAAAGAGCATCCAGGATCTTCAGTGCGATTATGTGGACATGTATTTTATTCACTGGCCATTTCCAAACTACCATGCGCCGGGATGTGATGTGGATTCCAGAAATCCGGATTCCAGACCTTTCAGCGTAGAAGAATTCATGGATACTTATCGTCAGTGCGAGGAGCTTGTGGAAAAAGGTGTGATTCGCTACATAGGTATTTCCAACATGACTATTCCGAAGCTGGAGGCAGTGCTGCCGCTTATGAAGATCAAACCGGCAGCCTGCGAGCTGGAGCTTCACGTATGTTTCCAGCAGCAGGAGCTTTATGAGTATCTGGTGGCTCACAACATCCAGCCGATAGGCTACATGCCTCTTGGTTCACCAAGAAGACCGGAAAGAGATATCTGCCCGGAGGATGTGGCAGATCTTCAGCTTCCGGAAATGAAAGCTATTGCAGAGGCTCACGGTGTACATCCGGCGCTTATTGCTCTG
>OHJX01000260.1_pt1 | contig 25919 bp, 21 predicted proteins | sample 1568671 | NCBI WGS metagenome assembly OHJX01 (sample SAMEA3879589, study PRJEB24766) | human gut metagenome | biome: human-associated habitat; feature: feces | place: USA | collected 1985/1987 | reverse complement strand
ACAAGGGCGGGCAGGTAGCCGTCGTTAAGCCCCAGGATAATATCGCACACATCCACGCTTTCCTGATATCTCCCCAGCTTGAAAAGCGCATCCGCCTTCTGCTGGTAGTAGGCGGCGTCTTCCCGCTGCTCCAGCGCTTTCCCTGCTGCCTCCAGCGCCCCCTCATAGTCCTCCTGCATCTTCCGTGAGGCCGCCAGAAGGCTGTAGGCAGTGCCGAAGCGGGCGGGCAGCGCCTCCTTCTCACTTTCCGTTACCGCCGGTTCCAGACGGATGCTTTCCAGCCAGGAGAGGAACTGCTCCTCCGCCTTTGCATATTCCTTTTCATTGTAATAAAAACGGCCCAGCAGGCTGTGATACTCCGCGGAGTTTGCCTGATCCGGGACGATCCCCTCCATCAGAGAAACTCCCGTTTTACTGTCCTCATTCTGCAAAAGGCACCAGCCCAGCTTGAAAAACAGGGAAAGGTTTTCCTTTTCCGCCTCCCAGTTTTTCCGGTACAGGGGAATCAGCCGTCCATTGACCTCATGGATGGCGTCTCTTACATCCTGCGTGTCATAGCCGGCGTCCACCAGCGCGATCAAACGCTTTTTGGCTTCCTCCTCTTTTCCCCGTTTCATTTCGAACTGACTGCACCGCAGGCACGGCAGATAGCTTACAGGCTCCTTTTCAAGCACCGCCAGGAAATCCAGGTAAGCGCCGTCCTCGTCTCCCGCCGCCTGCCTGACCTGTCCGGCAATATCCCTCAGCCAGGGATCCTCCGGCGTCTTTTCCGTCACCTCTTCCATCAACCTGCGTGCCTCTTCCTTTTTATCCTTCTGCACCAGTACGGCGGCATAGACCGCGGCCGCGTAAGGGTGGCTGATTCCTGTTTTTCCCAGATCCTCATACAGGCTTTCCGCTTTTTCCGTATTCCCTTCCTGCCATGCGCTGCGCATTTCGTAAAAACAGGAAAGCCACGTATCATAATCCGCGTCCTCCTCCCCTTCAAAAAGGGCATAGGGGAACCATTCCTCCTGGGTGCATTTGTTCTGCACATATTGCAGGAAATCACCGGGGAACTTTTCTCCCAGATCCTCCATATCCTCCATCAGGGAAAATTTCTCGTCTATGATTTTCCAGATTTCCGAGGGCAGACGGAAGTGATCCATCAGAAAGCGCAGCAGGCCGTCCCTTGCTTCCAGCGCCGTCTCCTGTTCCAGCAGACTTGTCCACAATTCTGTATCCAGCCTGGAGGACAGCCTGCCATAGGCTTCCTTCACCTCCCAAAGCCAGTCCCCCACCGGTCCCTCCGGCAGCTCCTCCTCAGGCTCCTGCGTTTGCGCCGCCAGACGCAGCGCCTGCTCATAAGCCTCCCGCAGACGCTTGAACCCTTCCGGATCATCCTCCGGGTTGGTCCGCGCAAGCTTCTTTCTGTAAGCCTGCTTTATCTGCTCTTCCTCCTTTGTGGGTTCTGTTTCCAATACCAGCCATATCTGTTTTTCGTCCATTGTCGCATCACCTCTGTTAATCTTTCACCCAGCATCCGATCTTCCCGCTCATGAATACTATTTTACTATGTTGGATTTTTACTTTCAACAAAGAAAAACAGACACAAAGAAAAAAGGATCCGTTTTCGTTACTGGTCACTCAGTACTGTGCATTTACTGCACAGTACGTAAGAAAGTGATTCAAGAGTGCATAAATCCCATCGCCGCAGGCGATTTTTAATGGATTTATGCAGTTACTGGTCACGGAGTGAACAGTAACCAACCGTGAAGGGACTGATTCATTACAATTTTTTGCAGGTGCGGATTAGGATGGATACATGTTATAATCTGATTATATCCCTGACAGGGACGGTATCGGATGCAAGGAGAAAACGGTATGAAAAAAGGATGGAAGAAAACCCTGGCTGTACTGGCATTATGCAGCCTCGTTATAATCAGCTGCGCGCCCGGCAAGAAGGAAGAAGAATGTCCCTATGAGGATTTTATCGTAGTGGATGTATTTGATTCCCTGGCAAATGTCCAGGGAATACAGTCAGGCTGGTTTGCCAAAATTGTTAAAGATAAATTCAACATGGAGCTGAATATCATAGCCCCCAATGTTTCCGGCGGCGGGGATACCCTGTTTGAAGTCCGATCCGCTGCCGGAAACCTGGGTGATTTGATCATTTGCCCTGCGGAAAACGGGGCGCTTCAGGATATGGTGACGGCCGGGCTTCTGATTGATATGGAGCCGCTGATAAAAGACCGCCAGATTATGCGCTTTGAAAGCGCCATCCGTGATCTGAACGGAAGCGTATCACAGCCCGGAATTTATGCAATCCCTTCAGAAGTATCCCTGAATTCCCCCCAGACGCCCATGGAGGATCCTGATCCTATCTACGGCCCTTATGTCAGATGGGATCTGTATAAGAAGCTTGGTTATCCCAAAATGGACACCCTGGAGGATTTGCTCCCAGTGCTCAAGCAGATGCAGGAGCTGGAGCCAACGTCGGAAAACGGGGACAGGACCTATGCCTTTTCTTTTTTCAAGGATTGGGATTCCAATCTGATGAATGCGGTAAAACAGCCCTGCTGTTTTTATGGTTATGATGAGTACGGCTTTGTTCTGGTGAAGGCGGACAGCAGTGATTATCAGAGCATTATTGAACCGGATTCTCTGTATATGCGGGTTCTGAAATTGTATTTTGACGCAAATCAGATGGGGCTGGTGGACCCGGAATCCAGTACGCAGTCCTATGAAAGCTTTGAAAATAAATATAAGGAAGGCCAGATATTGTTCTGTACATGGCCCTGGGTTGCCCAGCCCGCATATAATACGGAAGCCAGAGTCAAGGAAGGAAAGGGCTTCATGATGGCGGATATCAATGATATGGTCATCTATTCCTACGGCTGCAGCTCAGCAGGAAACCAGAAGGTAGTTATGTCCATTGGCTCCCAGGCAGAGGATCCAAAACGGCTGGCGGCATTTATCGACTGGCTGTATTCCCCGGAGGGAATCCGCAGCAACAGGGCACAGACATCCGGCGGTATGGCCGGCCCGGAAGGCTTGTGCTGGGAATATGGTGAGGATGGCCCTGTTTTAACAGATTTTGGAAAAAAAGCATTAATGGGAGAGGATGTGGAGGTTCCCGGTGAATGGGGAAGCGGGACCTGGTCGGAAGGCATATCCACCCTGAATTACAGCACCGTTGCTTCCTGTGAACTGGATGATAAGGGTTATCCATATGCCTATCTTTTATGGGATTCCGTAAGGAATATGGATATTTCCCCGCTGGAACAGGACTGGAGAGATAAAATGGGAGCGGACAGCGCCATGGAGTACCTGAAGAAAAATAACAAGCTTCTGGTATCCCCCGGCACCGGCTACATGGCTCCTCAGGAAAATTCCGAAATGTCCGCAATCAGGCGTCAGTGCCGCAAGGTTATCCAGGAGTATTCCTGGAATATGGTATTCGCTGACGATGAACAGGAATTCAACCGCCTGTACGATCAGATGTACAAGGAAGTGATGGAGCTTGGTTATGAAACCATGCTGGAGGTTGACCTGCAGAACGCAAAGGCCAAGGAGGCCGCCAGGTGGGAGGCTGTGGAGAGGTTTGAGGAAAATAAGAAATTAAATCAATAACAATTATCAGACATAACATAAATTAAAAATTATGGGACACGGCTCATTCGAGCCGTGTTTTATTTTATTGCAATACTAATCCTTTTTTATACCTTCGGAACTCTCAGGTTTAAAGATCGTTTTTAAAGTAACCATACATAATTTTAAATCCAGCTTCTTGCTGGTTTCTGATAATAGATTGTAGAGTGTTGTGATTAACACATTTGAGGGTCAAAAAACGACAGAATAAGGTCAGAAGATAATTCCTACTATTGGATTTGATAAAATACAAATAACCATATAAATATTCTGGACAGTGTAAAGTTTTAGGGAAAAAAATAATCCATTCAAGCAATTTTTTGGCCTTCTTTAATCGTCTAAAACCAAAGGAGAAAAAAAGTGATTCGTATAGCAATTTTGGATGATTCTGATAAGGATAGAACTTTTATAGGTAATATAATTAATAAATATTTCAAACATAAGGAAATCCGTGTAGAAATTCATACGTTCTTAAAAGCAGAGATCTTACTTATAGAACTAAGGGAAAAGGAATACTACGATATTTTTATGTTGGACATTGAATTACCGGAGCAGAGTGGAATTTTGGTAGCAAAAGAGACCAGAAAATATTTACCTGAGTCATTTGTAATTTTTATATCTAATTATGAGAAATATGCAATGGAAGGCTACAAAGTCAGAGCATTTCGTTATATTACTAAAGACATGCAGAAACTGGAGTACTTATTAAAGGAAGCTTTAGATTGCATTGTACCGATAATTGAGCAGAAAAATAAAAAAGAATATTTATATATAGCAGGCAGTTCCTTTGGAAAAATACTATATCGTAATATCTATTATATTGTTAAGGATCATAAATACATAATTTTATACTATCGCGGTGGTGTAATAAAAGAAAGAAAGACGCTACAGGAAGTATATCAGGAACTGGATGCGGAGGAGTTCTTTTATATTGACAAGGGATGTATTGTAAATATTAGCCATGTATGTTCCTGCGACAGAGAAAGGGTTTGTCTTACCGGAGGGACAGAACTTCATATCAGCCGTTCAAAATATGAAATGGTCAGACAAAAAGTCCTTACCTATTGGGGGAAGGTTAAATGATGGTACATGTAATATTATCAGTAATTGAAGTTTCTTTTCATATGTTGGTGGGAATGGGATTGTTTATAGGTGTTTACGGAAGAAAAAAGGGAGGTGTAAAAGTTTGTGTATATCTGATGACAGGATTGTGTTTTATAATGGAATTATATAATAACTATTACAGTCAGATATCATTAACAGCAGTAGTATTTATTTCAGTAGTGGAAGGTATCTGTCTTTGGATATGGAGCGATTGTAAGTGGAAGACTTCTTTTAGCTGGTGTCTGTTTTATAATAATTTCTATGTTTTATGCATTCTGCCGGCCCTTATTCTGGTTGGAGTTAATTCAGATTATAGTCTGGCACAGCTTATCCATGCACAAAATATGCTGATAAGGTTATACGGTTGTGTAATTCTTTTAACTTTTTTTCTTATATTAAGGTACAATTTTAGAAAAATTAAGAGTTTTCTGAGAATAATTCTGAGCAGGTATTTATATTTAGTGCTGGCTGCTGGTATTTTTGAATGGGTTATGGGAATAGGTCTGTGGAATCTGGGAATTGATGGATTTTCAACGCATGTATTTTGGCTGGCGGTACTGTTAATTCTCTGCCTGATATTTCTTATATTATTTTTGGGTGTTTTTTTATTATATAAAATAGCTGAAACTAAACTAAGTATGATGTATATCAATGAGAAAAGTATAAAACAAAATTTCAGATTAATAATGCAGGAGCAGGATAAAATAAGAAAAATCAACCATGATCGAAAATATGAATTCCAGTACCTTTTAGAATGTATGGAAAAGGAAGAATATCAGAAGGGGAAAGATTATATTATTGAGAAGTATGCGCAATTTAAGAAAGAACAGATGGTCAGAATCTGGACTGGCTGCAATGGAATTGACAATCTGCTTAACAATGCCGGAAGTCTGGCTAAGAAAAAGTGTGTTGAGCTAATGCTGGAAACCGAAATTATGGAAAGTCCAATTAAAGAATATGATTTTTTGGCTGTTCTGGGAAATCTGCTGGATAATGCGATAGATGCTGCGGCAAAGTGTGACGAAGGAAGGAGGAGCGTAGAGCTTAAACTTTACAGGGCAAATGATATAACTGTACTCAGCCTGAAAAACAGCTATTTGGCAGAGCCGGTAAAAAAGAAAGGGAAATTTTTATCAGCTAAAGAAGGAAGGGAGCATGGATGGGGAATTGAAAATGTAAAAGGGATAGTGGAACGTAATCAGGGCAGAATGGATATCAGTTATGGAGATGGTATTTTTACAGTACAGGTTACATTTGGAATGTGAAAATAAACAAGGAAGCATCTTTGACAAGTTCCTTCAGGAATTATGTGTTTATGGCTTACCGTGAAGAGTTATCGGAAGAGGTGACGGCTAATCAGAAACAGGAAAACGGCAGGAGAAAAGGATGAGAGAAAAAAGCTTATTGGAAGTAAAAAGTATATCGAAGGAATTTAAAGAAGGTGTGGCAATAGATAATATTTCTTTTAACGCAGATAACGGGAAAATCATTGGATTTGTGGGACATAACGGTTCAGGAAAGACAGTGCTTTTTAAATGTATTTGTGGATTTTACCAGGTTACAAAAGGTGAGATATTGATTAATAAAAAGAAGGTTGGAATTGGAGATCAGATGCCGGGAAATATAGCATTCACCATTGAGGAACCTGCATTTTCAGGTGAGTACAGCGGCCGAAAAAATTTAGAATTTCTATATGAGCTTAGGCATAAAAGAGATTCAGGACATATAAAGAAAATTATGGAGAAGGTAAATCTTGATTATAATAGCAAAAAGAAGGTATCAAAATATTCCCTGGGAATGAAGCAACGACTGGCCATAGCGCAAGTGTTAATGGAGGATGAACCGATTTTAATAATGGATGAGCCAATGAATGGACTCGATAGAGAAGGAATAAAGGATATCAGGGAACTTATATTGGAAGAAAAAAGAGAGGGGAAAATTATTTTATTGGCAAGCCATAACAGTGGAGATATTGAATACTTATGTGATGAAGTTTATGAGTTAGAAAATGGAAAAGTAATAGGGAAGAAATAAAAGAAAGAATTTAAGGAAAATATATTCAGACAATTGCATTAAAATACAAAACTATTAGCACTATATAGCCAAATTAAAGGCAGCAAAGGAGGACTATGATTAAAAGAAAAAAAACAATTGTAATAATAACCCTTATCTGCATTTCAGGAGTTTTACTCGCTGCCTGTACAGTAAAAAATTTATCTGATAGCACCATGCAGGAACAGACCGATGATTCCACTGGAAAAACGCAGGAGTATGAATCAGAGGAAACAGAATCCTTGGAAAAGGAAAATCCGCCTGAAGCCACAGGGGCACTGAGCTATCTGACCGGACTTCCAATTGAGGAAGAACAACAGAACAAAAGACCGCTTGCAGTAATGCTGAGTAATATCAGGGCCAGCTGTCCGCAGACCGGAATAGAAAAAGCTTCAATTATTTATGAAGCACCGGTAGAGGGACGAATTACCCGCTTAATGGGATTATTTGAGGATTGGGAATCTATTGAAAAAATTGGATACATACGAAGCAGCAGAGACTATTTTGTATATTGTGCCCTGGAACATGATGCTGTTTATTGCCACTTCGGACAGGCCACCATGTATGTGGGCGCGCTGCTGAACAGCGACAGGGTGGATAATATCAGCGCAGCAGTTGCAGGAATTGACCATCCTGCTTATGATGTATTCCGCCGCACAACAGACAGAAGAGCGCCTCACAATGTGGTGGCATCGGGAAAAGACATTTTGAAAAATGTAGAGCGCTTTGGATACAGTCTGGAATACCATGATACCTTTCAACCTAAATTTACATTTTTAAGCAGTGATGACGCCGATATATATAAGAATATGCCGGATGTAAATATTATTTATCCAGGCGGACAGGCATCAGACGGTGCCAACGGCTACAGCCGTATTCAGGCTTATTTCCAATATGATGGAGAAAAATACTACCGTTATCAATACGGCGGTCCCCACATAGACGAGGCAACAGGAAATCAGCTGATGTGTGATAACGTAATACTACAGTACTGTTATGGCGAGGTAAGGGATGAAAATGACTATCTTGCTTTTGGGTGCCACGGTGACAATGGACTTCCTGTACAGGTATTCACACAGGGAAAGGTAATTAATGGGACATGGTCCCGGTACAGTGACAATGACCCGGCCGTTTATCTGGACGAAGGCGGAAACCCCATAAAACTGACTCCTGGAAAAACATGGATTTGTATTATATGGGCTGATTATGCGGAGGATGTTGAGCTTATCAGATAGTGAAAGGAAAATAAATATGGTACATAAAAAAAGCATTATAAAATTTATACTTATATTATTATTGGTTTTAATCGCTGTAATACTTATAAGAATAGCCCTGTTTTCTGTACATGAAAAGGATGAAAGACCAATTTCAGTTGAAGAGACAGAGATCCAGATGGAGCAATAAAAATTAGAGTGTTTTGATTGTCTCATCATAACTAAATATTAACTGATTCATTTCCATGAGACAAAAATCGGCAGAAATAAAATAAAAACCGGCCACCGGACCGTGAAAGCCTCAATTCCCTTTCACAGCCGGCGGCCGGTTCTTTAGTAATTAAAGTTGCGGGGGCGCCAAAGTTTTCTATGTCCGTAACATATGGCATAGCTAGAATCTCCTGTATCATTCAATATGCACTGCGCCTTTATTCCGCTATCTTAGCACCGCAGCATCCGCAGAAAACAAAGCCGTCCTTCATTTCGGCGCCGCATACAGGACACTTCCTGGCAGGCTTTTCCCCGGCTTCCTTTGCAGGCTCCGGCTCCAGAAGAGAGCCGCACTGCGTACAGAACCGCAGGCCTTCCTGATTCAGGGCCTGGCAGGCGGGACAGACCACCATGGATTCCGGGGCCGGCTCAGGTTTCTTTTCCGGTTCGGCGGCAGCAGTGTCGCCGGTATTATTTCTGTTTTCCTCCGGCGGCCGGGCTTCATCATTATCCGCGCTGTTTCCTTTGGGGTTATTTTCCCGTTTTATCCGCTCAATCTCAGCCTTTGCCTGCTCAATCGCCTCATAATGTGCGGCGGCGGCAGCGCAGAAATCCTGGATTTCTGTGTCGATGGGTTCCTCCCCTGCAAATTTTTTATAATAAAAATCTCCGATCTTATTCAGTTCTTCTGCAGCAGCATTCTTTTCTGAAGAAATTTTCGCATTGAGCTTTGTGATCTCAATGGCGTCGTTTGTCCTGTCCCCGATATTTTTTGCGATATTACCAATCTTGTCTAAAAAGTCCATATGAGCAATACCTCCTTTTTCCCTATTCTATATTTATATATGTGGTATAACAAGTAAAATTTTATTAAGCTTCTATTAAATTAATTGGAATCCCGGGTTAAACGTGTTATTCTTTGCATATAGCAGGTGTAACTGTCTCTGTAACGGGAGCAAAGGAGCAGCCGGGAAAGGAAAACCATGTTGAATCTGGGATTTTATTTTTGTCTATTATTAGGAATTATCTTTTTGATCCTCGGAATTATTTTTGCTTTTCTTAAGGAGAAGGGCGCGATGCTGATTAGCGGTTTTAATACCCTGCCTGAAAGAGAGCGGGAAAAATATGATAAGGCGCGAATGAGCCGGGATCAGCGGAACCTGTTTTTTCTGTGGTGCGTCGTATTCCTGATTGGGGGAGCGCTGTCGTATTTTGTAAACACATATTGTGCCATTCCGGCTTTTGTCGTCTGGCTGGTTCTGTTTTTCCGCGAGGTCCATATAGATACGGAAAAGGCTTTTGGCAAATACCGTAAATGAGTTCCTGACGGAACAGGCTGAAATATTTATGCCGCCAGATGGCTGACGGTGCGGCCGCAGCGGAACGGTTGTTATATATATGCATTTTCCTGTAAAATAATACCCCCTGCCGGTTAGAATTGATGCCGGCAGGGGGTGTGTCCTTAGGGGGAATCACCTATGTAATTAGAAATCTACTTCTAAGTCATAATAGCAGCACTTCAAAAGTTTTTCCATTTCCTCCTGTGTGGGGATACGGGGATTGCTGCCTGTGCAGGCGTCTCCGATAGCAAGCTCCGCAACTGCGGGAAGCTTGTCAAGGAATTCCTTCTCGTCAATGATGGAATTATCTGCAATAAGCCCTCCTTCTCCGTAATTCTTGATTGCGAGAGGAATATTCAGCATTCTGTTCATATTGCGCAGCTCTTCAATTAAGGATTCAACCAGTTCTTCGGTGGTATTTCCGGGAAGGTTGATAAACCTGGCGATATCTGCATATCTTTCAGAAGCTTCCGCATTTGCCGCATTGAATTTGATTACCTTGGGAAGGTACATTGCGTTTGCAGCCCCGTGGATAATATGTCCGCCAGAGAAAGCAGCGCCGGTCTTGTGTGCCATGGAATGAACAATTCCCAAAAGTGCATTGGAGAATGCCATACCAGCCAGGCACTGGGCGTCATGCATCTGATCGCGGGCGTCCATATCGCCGTCATAGGATTTCTTCAGATAGTCATGAATCATCTTGATGGCATGGAGAGCCAAAGGATCCGTGTAATTGCAGTGAAGCGTGGATACATAGGCTTCTACCGCATGTGTCATGGCATCCATACCTGTATGGGCTACCAGCTTCGGAGGCATTGTCTCCGCAAGGTTAGGATCAACGATGGCAACGTCGGGCGTAATGTTAAAGTCTGCCAGAGGATATTTAATACCCTTCTGATAGTCCGTGATAACTGCAAAAGCGGTAACCTCCGTTGCTGTTCCGGATGTGGAGGAGATAGCACAGAAATGAGCTTTCTGGCGCAGCTCCGGGAACGCAAAAGGAGTAATCAGATCTTCAAAGGTAGTGTCGGGGTATTCGTAGAATGCCCACATGGTCTTGGCTGCATCAATCGGTGAGCCGCCGCCCATGGCAACGATCCAGTCGGGTTCAAATTCCTGCATCATTTTCGCGCCGCGCATAACTGTTTCTACAGAAGGATCGGACTCAACGCCTTCAAAAAGCTTCACTTCCATGCCGGCTTCCTTCAGATATTCTTCAGCCTGTCCGAGGAATCCGCCTCTCTTCATGGAACCGCCGCCAACAACGATGATGGCTTTCTTTCCTTTCAGATTCTTAAGCTCTGCGAGTGATCCCTTTCCATGATATAAGTCACGCGGTAAAGTAAAACGTCCCATTGCTAAAATACCTCCTTAAATTTGTATGATTACCGGGTATGTCATACCCCCCTTGATTGACATCTCGATTTGTTAATATTTTAACACTTTGGGACTGCAATGTCAATTCAATTGGAGAAAATAAACAAATAAATAAATGTGAATATAAATAATATTAAATATTTTCAATAAATTATATGATATAAATATCTGGATATTCAAAGTTTTGACGGACAAAAATCGGGAAGAAGAAACATGGTACAACCATATTACCCAAATGCAAATAATATGAAATATATGCGCAGAGAGTTAAAAATACATGGTTTTATCAATATTGAATTATTTTCCTTCCTATAGTATGCTGTTTACAATAGGATACGGGGGAAGCAAAGCATGGATATCAGTGTATTAATCGTAGATGATGACAAATTAGTAGTGGATAAGCTTGTAGAAGGAGTAAACTGGACACAGCTTGGTATCGGCACGGTGCTTACTGCATATAACATCAGGCAGGCCATGGAAATACTGAACGAGGTATCCGTAGATATCCTCCTGTCAGATATCGAGATGCCTCAGGGAAGCGGACTGGAGCTGCTGGAATGGGTACGGAATAAGGAAATACCTGTAGAATGTATTTTTTTAAGCAGCTATGCTTACTTTGCTTACGCACAGAAAGCAATTAATTTAAAGTCAAGGGAGTATATGCTCAAGCCCGTCTCTAACAGGGAACTTGAGGAGGCCTTGAGAAGTATTGTGGAAGTAATTAGCAAGAAACGTGAGGTCCAGGCAGAGGGGCAGGATAAAAGGGCGGCTTTTTGGGAGCGGTATCTGCTGCAGGAAAATGGGAATCCTAATTTGCTGGAAAAGGCATACAGGGATGGAACCTGTTTGGCAGAGGCGGAATATAACCTGGAAATTATCAAGGCATTCCCGGATTCCGACATCAGAAAGAAAAAGGATCTGGTGTTGTATCATTTTGTCATTGAAAATATAGCTGCTGAATATCTGGAGGAGCATCAAATCAGTCTGGAGGCGGTTATCAGGGAAAGTGATTATGAGTGGGTGCTGGTTATACGGGGCAGCGGAACGCCGGAGCAGCTGAAGGAGGATTCCATTCAGCTGAAGGCCTGTCTGGAGAAAGCGCTTCATATGAGAGTCTGTATCTATATGGGTTCGCCCGCTTTAGTCCAAAAGCTGGGAGAAAGCAAAAAAATCCTGGAGCAGATGGAACAGGAAGCCGTTCCCGGAGACAGTGGCATGCTGTATGAGGAGGAATGGGACAAAAGGGAAATTGCATATGTATCGCCGCCGTGGGAGATATGGGAAAAAGAAATGACGGCTTCAGATATGATTGAGGATACACAGGAAAAGCTGCTGTGCTTCCTGAAGGATCTCTGGGACAGGAACCAGGTAACGATTTCGGTTTTAGAACAGTTCAGAAGAGAAATGATGCAGATGATTTACCGTTACCTGAATAAGCAGGATGTGCTTATTACCAGGATCTTTGACGGCAAGGAGTTTGACGAGCATTATGAAAAGTCTGTTGCCACGCTTCCTGATATGGAAATGTTTATTAAGTATATATTCGAAAAGCTGGCAGGCTTTCAGCACCAGGATAACCGCCAGGAATCAGTTGTGGAACAGATGAAGCAGTATATTAATGAAAATCTGAAAGAGGATCTTTCCAGGAAGACGCTTGCAAAAGCTGTATATCTTTCTGAAGATTATGTCTCCAAGATTTTTACGAACGTAACAGGAATATCCATTCCCAATTATGTGGCTTCCTGCAGGATGCAGAAGGCGCAGGAGTTTTTGAAGTATTCTTCCCTGACTGTAAGCAAGATAGCCCTGGAGGTGGGGTACAGCAATTTCTCCTATTTCAGCAAAACCTTCCGGGACTATGCGGGATGTACGCCAAATGAGTACAGAAACAGGGTTAAGAATTAGTAGCAGTTAGTTTCTGAACGGTTACAGGAGTTAAGGTCAGTATATTAAAAGAAAAATGATACTGTGGGAAAAACAGACGGCCGGAGAAAATTGTTCATATTCTGAACATATTTCCGGCTGTCTTCTTTTTTTTTGTTATTTTCCGGGATTATGCATACTTTAACAATAAATTTTTGCACAGTTTTAATAAAGATTAACATTTTTAAGCTGTGAATAACAAAATTGTGTATTTTTTTATTATTCAGGTCTGCTGAAAAACCCTTTTTTTGTTAACAGAAGAACTTAGAATTTATAGATAAATTGTTTGTGAAACTGTACAATGTACCCATAAATAAAAACAATTGTTTGTGTAATTGTTCAACAAAACTAATGACTAATATACTGATAGACGGAAAACAGCACAAAAATTGTAAATAAGAGGGAGTGATGAAAAGAGTGGCACGACAGAAATCAGCAGTAAATGTTGCACAGCCGGTCAGTTTCGGAAAGAGGTTAAAAAGAAGCAGTTCCCTGTATTTATTAATGCTTCCTTCTCTTGTGATTATGTTTCTATTTACCTATATACCGATGTACGGCGTAACCATTGCATTTAAGGATTTTACGCCTGCCCGGGGAATTATGGGAAGCAGCTGGGCAGGGCTGAAGTATTTCAGGCAGTATTTTAATTCTTACCAGTTCTGGATTACCATTAAGAATACCCTGGTAATCAGTATCTACAGTATTATTGTTACCTTCCCGCTGCCGATTGCGCTGGCCCTGATGTGCAATCAGATGACAAGAAAAGGGTTTAAAAAGTTTTTCCAGGTATCCACATATCTTCCACATTTTATATCCACCGTTGTTATGTGCGGTATGATTATCCTCTTCCTGTCTCCCAGCCAGGGGATTATAGCAAAACTGCTGGGCTATCTTGGAATCACACTACCCAACCTTATGGGGCAGCCTTCCGCTTTTTCCAGTATTTATGTATGGACGGAAGCATGGCAGCATGTAGGATGGGACAGTATCCTTTATATAGCGGCCCTGTCAGCGGTAGACCCTTCCCTGTATGAAGCGGCTACCATGGACGGCGCAAGCAAATGGCAGAAGCTTGTAAACATCGATATCCCGATGCTTCTTCCTACCGCAACAATTATGTTTATACTCCGTACCGGAAGCATTATGAGCGTTGGATTTGAAAAGGTTTATCTGCTTCAGAATACCCTGAACAGCAGTGCAAGTGAGATTATTTCCACTTATGTGTATAAGATGGGTCTGGTAAGCAGCCAGTATAGCCTGTCGGCGGCAATCGGCCTGTTCAACAACATAATAAACCTGGTATTGCTCCTTTCTGTGAATTATATTTCGAAGAAGATGAGTGATACTTCACTGGTATAGGGGGAAGAAAAATGGCGCGACAAAAAGAAATGGCCAGTACCGGAATAAAAGTCAGAAAATCAGCAAATGACAAAGTATTTGATTTTTTCCTTTATCTCCTGGCAGCTATCATCATAATAATTGTTTTGTATCCGATGTACTTCATTGTTATTGCTTCTATCAGCAATCCGGCGGATGTATCGGCAGGAAATATTGTATTGCTGCCCAAAGGAATCAATTTCAAAGGATATATGAAGCTCGGGGAATATACGCAGCTTTGGGTCGGATATAAGAATACCATACTATATACATTATTAGGGACAGTGCTTTCCCTGGTGGTAAATATTCCGGCCGCGTATGCGCTTTCCAGAAAGGAATTGTGCGGAAAGAAGCTGTTTACAATTTACTACCTGATCCCTATGTTCTTTACAGGCGGCCTGATACCTACCTATCTGGTAGTAAAGGATTTCAACCTGCTTGATAATTTCTGGGTAATGGTAGTTCCATTCTCTGTTATTACTTATTATATTATTGTGGCAAGGACGTTTTTTAACAACAGTATCCCGGATGATTTATGGGAAGCCGCCCAGATTGACGGCTGCGGCAACCTGAATTTCTTCTTCAAAATCGTTCTTCCCCTTTCCAAGGCGGTAATCGCGGTAATCGCGCTGTGGACGGCGGTTGGACAGTGGAATTCCTACTTTAATGCTTTGATTTACCTGAGAAGTCCCGAACTGCAGCCCCTGCAGCTTGTTTTGAGAAATATTCTGATAAGCAACCAGAAAATCAGCGCCATGACCACAGGCGCCGCCGCAGTTGAGGCAAAGCAGATGGCCGACCTGATTAAATATGCAATCATTGTAATATCCTCGGCGCCTATTATGTGTATGTACCCTTTTGTGCAGAAATACTTCAATCAGGGCGTTATGCTTGGTTCCCTGAAGGGATGAGAAAAATTACAGGCAGCCTGTCCGCTGAATGTGCGGACCTGCCTGAACTGTTTCAAAGGTATTACTTGCTTCGTAAGCAAATGTACATTATAAATTGTTATTAAAGAAAAGGAGAGATGAAAATGAGCTATTGGAAAAAAGCACTGAGTATTGGTCTGGCAGCAGTAATGACCGCATCCATGCTTGCAGGCTGCGGCGGAAGCGGCGGAGCTGCAAAGGAGACGGCAGCATCGGGAGGGGATACTGCAGGAACCCAGGCTGCGGCGGATAATACGGCTTCAGAGGATATTCCTACCTATACAATCGCAACTGTTCGCTGGACGGATGCATGGCCTACTGATTTCCTGGAAAGCGGATTTATGAAGGAACTGGAAGAAAAGCATGGAATCAATATTGAGTGGCAGGTTTATTATGACAGTGACTGGCAGGAGCAGAAATCCCTTCTGCTGGCATCCGGGGACCTTCCTGATGCATTCTTTGGTTCTATCTGCCTGAAGGATACGGATATTGCCCAGAATAAGGACTATTTCCTGGAGCTTACCGACCTGATTGATCAGAATATGCCTAACCTGAAAGCAGTTTTTGAAAAAGAACCCGAGCTGCTGGCACGTGCAAAGGATCGTAATGGGGAAATCTACAGCCTTGTAAAGAAGCTGCCCTTAAGGCCTGAGGTATGCGGCAATGTTCTGTATATCAATAAGGACTGGCTGGATAATCTGGGGCTGGAAGTTCCCAAGACCTATGAGGAACTGGAAAGCGTACTGGAAGCATTTGCAACTCAGGATGCGGATGGAGACGGCGATCCCACAAATGAAATCGGAATTACCGGCAATGTAAGCTTATATACCTTAAGCGGATGTTTGAGAAGCTATCTGTCACCCTTTGGTACCATGGTAAGCAGGGATAACAACTATATGGGCCTTGTAGACGGGAAACCTGTATTCATGCCGGTGGAAGAAAACTATAAAGAATCAGTTAAATGGTTCAGCGACATGTATCAGAAGGGAATTATCGACCCTGAGTTCTTCACCCAGGAAGAATCCATGAGAAGAAGTAAACTGCAGGCAGAAGGCGGTTCACAGGTAGGCCTGGTTTCCGCATGGACTGCAGATGCTGAGACAGGTCTGAACGCAGGACAGTTCATTCCTCTTGAAGCCGTTACAGGACCTGATGGAAAACATCATGTTGAAAATGCGCAGAACTTCCTTGATATTTCTGACAGAGAGCTTTTAATCACAAAGAACTGTGAAAATCCTGAGAAGCTTCTTGCATGGGCGGATGATTTCTATACGGATCTGGCTTCACTGCAGACCTTCTATGGCTCCATTCCGGATCAGGTGAAGGATAACGGAGACGGCACTTATGAAGTACTTGTTCCTACTGACGGAAGTTCACTGGATACATCTGCCTGGTCCAATTCCATGCGTGACTTCGGGCCGAAGTATATGAATCCTGAATTCTATGATAAGGTAAGCCTTCCTGCAGACCAGGGCGATGGAATCAAGCTGTCTGAGGACGCTGTCAATGGCAAATATGTTGCTGAGGACAATGTAGTCGCTTTCCCTATGGTAAAATACACAGATGAAGAACTGACACAGCTGACATCTCTTGGTACGGATATTTATAAATACGTGGAAGCACAGTTCGCACACTGGGTAGTTGACGGAGGCATCGATGAAGAATGGGATGCTTACCTGAAACAGCTGGATAACATGGGCTTACAGGATCTGCTGACAATTCAGAACCAGGCTTATGATGCATACCTTGAATCCATGGGCAAATAAATAATTACCGGGTGCATATCCTGTGGGGTGTGCACCCTGTTTTTAGCTGAAGAGCAGAGTAAGAAAGGATAAATTATGATTTCAGAAAAAAACAACTGCCTTATTTACCAATACGATAATGAAACAGTGCAGATCGAAGCATGGGGGAAGAATGCGGTCAGAATAAGGGCCACCATGAATGCTTCTTTTACCGGACATGACTGGGCGCTGGAGGAAAAGCCGGAGAGCCTGGGAGAAATACAGATATATGATGACAAGGATGCATCCGCTGTTGTCTATGCCAATATGTACAGCGGGAAAAATGAATCCTTTGGTTCCCTTACGAACGGGAAAATCACGGCAACAGTCAATGCGGACGGCGTGATTTCCTTCTATAACCAGGACAAAAAGCTTCTTCTTAAGGAGCAGTGGAAACGGCTGAAGGACACACCCAGTATGCCCTTAAATGTTTACGGCAGGGAATTTAAAGCTGTAGCGGGAGATTCCTTCCGTACAGTTTCCAGGTTTATAGCGGATGATGATGAAAAAATATTCGGAATGGGACAATATCAGCAGAAATATATGAATATGAAGGGCTGTATGCTGGAGCTGGCGCAGAGAAATTCCCAGGTAAGCGTTCCTTTTTATGTGTCCAGTATCGGTTACGGATTCCTATGGAATAATCCGGCGGTAGGCAGGGTAACCTTCGGTATAAACGGTACGGAGTGGCTTGCTGAATGTACGAAGGAGCTGGATTATCTTGTTATTGCAGGAGATACGCCGGCGGAAATAGAAGAAACCTATATGGGGCTTGTAGGTAAAGCGCCCATGATGCCTGATTATGGAATGGGCTTCTGGCAGTGTAAGCTGCGCTATCAGACACAGGAGCAGCTGTTGGAGGTTGCCAGGAAATACAAGTCACTGGGACTTCCTCTGGATGTGATTGTTGTGGACTTCTTCCATTGGACACAACAGGGCGAGTATAAATTTGATGAAAAATACTGGCCGGATGTCCCGGGAATGTGCAGGGAATTAAACGAGATGGGAATCAGGGTTATGGTTTCCGTATGGCCAACCGTGGATTACCGTTCGGAGAATTTCCAGGAAATGATGGAAAAAGGTTATCTGGTACGTACAGAAAGCGGTGTGCGCATTGCCATGACCTGCTTTGGCCAGGAGCTTTTCTTTGATGCTACAAACCCGGATGCCAGAAGCTATGTATGGAGCAAAATCAAACAGAACTACTGGGATAAAGGTGCAAGGCTGTACTGGCTGGATGTGGCGGAGCCGGAATACACTACCTATGACTATTCCAATTACAGATATCAGCTGGGAAGCGTAATGGAGGTAGGAAATATTTATCCGAAAATGTATACACAGGGCTTCTATGAAGGTATGAAGGAGCAGGGGGATGAAATGCCCGTAAACCTGGTTCGTTCCGCCTGGGCCGGCAGTGCGAAGTATGGCGCGCTTGTTTGGTCAGGTGATATTGTCAGCACCTTCGAATGCTTCCGCAGGCAGATGAGGGCGGGGCTTTCCATGGCCATGGCGGGAATACCCTGGTGGACAACCGATATCGGCGGTTTTCACGGCGCCAGAGGGGATGATCCTTCCTTCAGGAAGCTTTTTATCCGCTGGTTCCAGTATGCATGCTTCTGTCCGGTAATGCGCCTGCATGGAAACAGGGAGCCGCAGAAGGGCTTTGAAGGAGATGTGGTATCCGGAATCGGCCTGTTTGGATCAGGGGCGGATAACGAGGTATGGAGCTTCGGGGAGGAAGTCTTTGAAATCTGTAAGAAATATATGTTCCTGAGGGAAGCGCTCAGGCCTTATATAAAAGAACAGATGCTTTTGACCCATGAAAAGGGAACGCCTGTGATGAGACCTCTGTTTTATGATTTCCCTCAGGATAAAAGGGCATGGGAAGTGGATGACACCTATATGTTCGGTACGGACTTCTGCGTGGCACCGGTAATGGAAGAGGATGTATATGAAAGATCCGTATATCTTCCCCTGGGCTGCAGCTGGAAGGACGTATTCAGCGGTATCTGCTATGAAGGCGGGCAGACGGTTACCGTGGATGCCCCCATGGATAAAATTCCGGTGTTTGTAAAGGCCGGAAGCAAATGGGAAATTAATGTGTAAAGTAAACCGTAACTGAAAAGGAACGGGACAGCTGCTGCAAACCAGTAATCGGCAGTCTGGAAACAGTTGCTTTGACTGCGGATAGCGATATAATAGAATTGAAGGAAATGCCTGGCAGGGAATCTTATGTGGTCTTTTTATCCTGCCAGGCAATTTTACTATTCCGGGAGGAAATGACATGGCGGAAAAAAATGAAAAGAAACATAAAAGTATGGGAAAGCTCACCATACAGGTCATGATTCCTGTAATTATTCTGTTTCTTGGAATTCTTGTGGTTATGTTCCAGAGCATGTTTGAAGCCAGACAGCTGGTATACCGTTATATCGAGGACACGGCAAGGCTTTATGTGGAACAGATTAATACGGATATTACCAAAATCAATTATGAAATTGTCACCCTCACGAGTAAAAAGGGGGAAGCGAACAACATACCTGCCGGAGTCAGGCCGGAGGACAGTCAGTATTACCCGATTCTTAATGAATTAGTGGAGCAGAACCGCAATCTGAAAATACGTTATAAGGAGCCATGCTGCTTTTTTGTCTATCTTGAGGAAGCAGATTTATTCATATCCGACAGCGGAAGCGTTTTCAAGGACAGCCAGAAACAGGGGCTCAGCAATGTTCTTATGGAAGAACTGCGAATGAGGAAAGGGGAGAGGACGCCTTATTCTCAATGGTATTTTGTCAATGACGGAGAACAGGATTATGTATTCAGCCGTTTTTCAAAGAATGGGATGACAATGGGGTGCGCAATCAGGCTGGAGGAATTGTTTAATACGCTTCATATCAACAGCCTGGGCTATGAAGGAATTCCATATATCCTGGATAAAGATGGGACAATTTTTGTATCGTCCAGGGACAGGGATAAAATTGATCCGGAGACGCTGAAGCGGATTGCCGGGAAAAGGGCAGGAATCTTTTCGGAGAGCGTAATTTACTCCTTTCCTATCAGCGGAATCATAGGCGAAACCCGGGCATTTCATATAATGATATCACCAAGCGGCGGCATACTTGAAAAAATTATGCGCCTGCAGGTAATTCTTGTATTCCTTTCCATAGGAATTATCGTTGGATGCGCGCTGGTGATCAGGGTATACTATCAGAGTGTCCTCAGGCCTATGAAGCAGTTTGTAAACAGCCTGAAAAATACGGAGGAGGAGCAGTGGATCAATGAAAACGGAAACAACAATATTCTGGAGCTGGAAATGGCAAGCAAGGAGTTCAAGGGACTGCTGCGGAAAATAAAGGCGCTGAAAATCGACATTTATGAGAAGGAGCTTGCCCGCCAGAAAACGGAGCTGGAGGCTATGCAGATGCAGATTAAGCCCCATTTTTATCTGAACTGCTTAAGCCTGATTCACGGAATGGCCGATGTGGCTAAACAGGAAAAAATTGTTTATATAACAGAAATCCTGTCAAATTACATGCGTTATGTCATGAGGGATGCCTTTGAGCCCAGACAGCTGAAGGAGGAAATCGAATTTATCCAAAACTATGTGGAAATTCAGCAAATCCGGTATGGAAAAGAGGCATTTTCCTTTGAAGTCATTATGGATAATAATATGGAGGAATATCTTGTTCCCACACTCATCATCCATAATTTTGTGGAAAACGCAATTACTCATGCCGTATCTCTGGATAACCATGTGGAGATTACCTTATACATTGTAAATGAAAATTATGAGGACGGCGAATATCTGTATATTTGTGTTTCCGACACCGGAAAAGGATTCCCGCCGGATATTCTGGAAGCAATTGAGCAGGATAAGCCTATTTATTATAATGACAGGAAGCATATCGGCATTCAGAATTCGCTGAAAAGGCTGAAAATCATGTACGGGGATAAGGCAAAAATAAATTTTACCAATATGGATGAGGGCTATGGAGCTGTTGTTGAAATAACCATTCCAGTGAAGAAGCCATAAAACAGTTAATTATTTCTTCGTGGACAGTAACCTGCGGCTTGCCGGGCGATGCATAAAGGCGCATAAATCAGCCGGTGTGTTTGACTATGCCCATAAAGTATTGTAAACTGAATTGTAGCTGTAAACGATTTGAACGGCTGCACTGAATTTATAACAAAAACGGGAGGGCAGACAAATGAAATTTTCAGAAATGCCTTATGAAAGAGTGGATTTCAATAAGGTAGAGGAAGAATTCAAACAGCTGATGAAGGAGTTTGGGGAAGCTGCTACAGGGGAAGGACAGTTTGCCGTACATCAAAAATACTACCGGCTCAGGGATAAGGTGGATACGATGATGACCATTGCGCAGATCCGCCATGACGTGAATACTGCCGATGCTTTTTATAGTGCGGAGCAGGATTACTATGATGAGCAGAGCCCGAAGTACAGCAACATGATCATTGAATATCAGACACTGCTGTATGATTCCCCTTACAGGAAGGAACTGGAGGAGAAAATAGGGGCCGTGGCCTTTAAGAACATGGAGCTTGCCAGAAAATCCATGGATGAGATATTGATTCCCCTGCTCCAGGAAGAAAACGCGCTTACCACCACCTACGAAAAAATTCCGGCGGAGGCCGAATTTGACTGGGATGGGGAAAAAGTAAATATCTCACGGATCAAGGCCTACATGAAGGATACGGATCGAAGCATCCGGAAGAAGGCCTGGGATAAGCTGTCCGCCTTCTTTTTGGAGCATGAGAAGGAGCTGGACGATATCTATGACAAGCTGGTGAAAAACCGCACGGAGCAGGCCCGGAAAATGGGTTATGAGAACTATGTGGAGCTGGGCTATTACCGCATGGGACGTAACTGCTATGATAAGGATGCGGTGGAAGCCTTCCGGAAGCAGGTAAAGGAGGATTTCGTCCCATTTGTGGAGAAGCTTCATGACAGAAGGAGAGAGCGTCTGGGCCTGGAGAAGCTTTCCTATATTGATGAGGGTGTTTATTTTAAGGATGGTAATCCCAAGCCCACAGGGACGCCGGAGGAAATCCTGGCGGCAGGGCAGCGGATGTACAGCGAGCTTTCCGTGGAAACAAAGGAATTCTTTGATTTCATGAGGGAAAATGAACTGTTTGATGTGCTGGGCCGTAAAAATAAGAGGGTGGGAGGCTACATGACCTATCTTCCCGTATATCAGGCGCCCTTTATTTTTGCCAATTTCAATGGGACCAGCGGGGATGTGGATGTGATCACCCATGAATGCGGACATGCATTCCAGGGGTATCTGTCCGGTAAAGATCCCATCCGCGAGCACAGCGATATTACGATGGAGACGGCGGAATGCCATTCCATGTCCATGGAATTTTTCACGGAGAAATGGATGGACTGGTTTTTCGGAGATAAGGCGGATGCTTACAGGGAAATGCATTTTGAAGATGCGATGATGTTTATTCCCTATGGCTGTATGGTGGATGAGTTCCAGCATATTGTTTACGAAAGCCCTGAGCTGACCCCGGCGGAGAGGAAGGAAGCCTGGAGCAGGCTGGAAAAGGAATATAAGCCTCATCTGGATTACGAAGGAGATCCCTTCTTCGGAAACGGCGGTTTCTGGCAGCAGCAGCACCATATTTACAGCTTCCCCTTCTACTATATTGACTATGTAATTGCACAGACGGTTGCCTTTGAATATAAGCTGTGGATGGATGAGGATTTTGATGCGGCCTGGAAGAGCTATCTGAAGCTGTGCAGGCTGTCTGCTTCGGACTTTTTCACGAGCATGATAAAGGATGCGGGGCTGAAGCTTCCCTTTGAGGAAGGCTGTATGAAGGAAATCGCGGAGAAACTGGAAAAGAAGCTGATGAAAGAAGCATAATATTGTATGAATTATATTATCTTGGACCTGGAATGGAATCAGGGAAACGAACAGAGGGAAAAACAGCTGAAGGAGCTGCCGTTTGAAATTATTGAAATCGGTGCGGTGAAATTAAACAGCCGCATGGAAATATGCGACAGCTTCCATGAGCTGATACGGCCGCAGGTTTATAAGGAAATGCATTATATGACAAAGAAGCTCCTCCAGCTTGATATGGATGAGCTTCAGGACGGCCGCGCCTTTCCTGAGGTAATACGCAGTTTCCTTGCCTGGTGCGGGACGGAGGAGTTTATGTTCGGCACCTGGGGGCCGCAGGATTTGACGGAGCTTCAGCGGAATATGAAATATTTCGGTCTGCCGCCACTCAGTCCCAGGCCCCTGAAGTTCTATGACGTCCAGAAGCTGTTCAGCATTGCCTTTGAGGATAAAAAATCCCGCCGCAATCTGGAATACGCGGTGGATTATCTTGCCTTATCCAAAGATGTCCCGTTCCACAGGGCATTGAGCGACGCCTACTATACGGGTCGGGTGCTGGAAAGGATCAAGGATCCGCAGGTACTGCAGAAGGTTTCCTTTGACGGCTTCAACGTCCCCCATAATAAGAGGGATGAGATTCATATAGTTTTTGATGATTATGCGAAGTATATTTCCAGGGAGTTCAGTGATAAAGGAGAGCTTCTTGCGGATAAGGAGGTGGCTTCCACAAAGTGCTATCTGTGCCACCGCAACCTGAAAAGAAAAATCAGATGGTTCACTCCCAACGGAAAGCATTATTACAGTGTTTCCTATTGTGAGAAGCATGGATACATGAAAGGGAAAATCCGTATCAGGAAGGCGGATGACGATGGGGTTTATGCGGTAAAGACCATGAAGTTCATTTCCGAAGAGGAGGCCGCTGAGATTTTCCAGAAAAAAGAAAGGGCGCGGGAGATACGCAGGATGAAGCGCCATAAAGAGGCAGCAGGGGATGAATAATCCCCTGCTGTTTTAAGTTCGGTGCGTTAACCGGGAGATAGTTAAGATAATTTCAGTCCCGGATAACTAGGCAGAAGGGATGTCCGCCAGGATCGGGCAGCGTAATCCATTTACTGCCGCCATACTGGGCAGCTGCGGGCCTGGCATCCGGACGGACAGCCTTTACCAACGCTTCATGCAGCGCCTTCTTACCTTTAAAGAAAGAATTAATACCCGTCAGGTCCCTTCGTATATCTGTCAAAATCAATGGTACTGGTTTTCCGCCGTTTGCTGCGTTTCAGGCTGATTTTTCGCCTTTTTCCAAAGCTGTAGTTCCTTATGAGGGAAATGACATATATTATCAGGAACAATACCAGAACAGCGATAGCGACGCCAATCAGGATCAGCTTGATATTAATATAGTAAACCTTTCCCAGAGCAACGCCTGGCTTCGTCGTCTTATCGGAAGCGGTTACCTTCTGAGGGACCATTTCAATGGAGGCGCTTCCGACAAAGGTGCCGTTATAGGTAAAATCAATTTTTACCGCAGTCCCCTTTGCGCTGTCGTCATAATTCAGGCTGGATTCCAAATCCTTATAATCCGCGGTGTTGGGGAGGACAATGATATCCGAGGGATTGATGGTGAGCAGCGGAGAGGAATTTCCAAATACATCGCTGTCCGATTCAAAAAAGCTGTTATTCCCCACGGCGTATCTGGTGTCCGCTTCTGAGACATTAACCGCGCGGAAATTGCTGAAACCGTAATTAAACAATTCTATGGTATCCGTGTACTGCGCGGGTGATTCTTCCTTCAGGATCACGCATATGAGCTTGAGCCCGTCCTTCTGCGCGCAGGATACAAGGGTCTGCCTGGCTTCGGAGGTATAACCGGTCTTGCTGCCCACAAGGTATTCGTAGGCATAGGTTTTACCGGGATACAGCTGGTTCTTGCTGTGGATATTCATTTCCTGGCTGACGGTTGCAGAAGCGGGGATGGTGTAATTGGCCGTATCTGACATTTTGCACAGCAGGTCATTGGAAAAAAAAGCGCGTGCGATGAGCGCCAGATCATAGGCCGAGGTGTAGTGATTCTCATCAAAGGTTCCATTCGTGGTCACAAAATGGGAATCCCTGCAGCCAAGCTCCCTGGCCCTCTGATTCATCAGATCCACAAAGGCGCCCATGCTTCCGCTGATGTGTTCGCCGATGGCGTTGCCCACCTCATTGGCGGAGCCTACGAGCAGGCCGTATAGCGACTGCTCCATGGTGATCTGCTCTCCCGGCTTAATGCCGATGTTGGAATCCGTCTGCCAGTCAATGCTTGCGACCGCTTCATTGGAGTAGGTTACAATATCGTCAAGAGGACAGTTCTCGATTGCGATCAGGGCAGTCAGGATTTTCGTAACGCTGGCGGGATAGAGCTGATCATGGATATTTTTTTCATAAAGAATGGCTCCGGTATTGGCTTCCATAATTATGGCGGCCTGTGCCCCGATCAGGGGCCCTGCGGGCCAGTTTTCCCACTCATTGGACTGGACAGGAAGCTCTTTGCGGGCTTCTGCCTCCTCCTGAAAGCTGTTGCCGCCGGCAGCAGGCGCCGCTGCCGCAGTCAGGGGAGCGGAAAGAAAAAGTACCGGTAATAAGAGCAGAGAGGACAGAAAACACACAACGCTGCGGCCTGTCCTGATATGGATAAGAGAAGATAACTTCATTAACATCACCTTTATTCCTGCATAAACGGACCGATGGAGCAAAGGGCTGAATTCCGGGCCGCATACAGTTTTTTCCGTGCCGGATAAAAGAAATGCGGCGGGGAAGACAGACTTACCACATTTTTTATCTGCTAGTATACATTTTTACCGCTTTCATCATACACTATCCGGCAATAAATTTTAAGGGCTTTAAGGAAAAATTCATAAAGTTTATCCCGCCGGCGCTGCAGTTCCCACCCCATATGTGCTTCAGCCGCCACGGTCCTGCCTCCCGAATTCATGATTATGAGACAGCTTCTTTTCAATCAGGGTAAGTTAGTGTAAAATAGAAAAGAGAAAATTGTAAGCAAAAAAATAGGGTAAAATCCCGGTAACTGTTCAGCAGGTCAGCGCATTTACTGCGTTGACCGTAAGAAAGTGATTCA
>OHJX01000258.1_pt1 | contig 25944 bp, 30 predicted proteins | sample 1568671 | NCBI WGS metagenome assembly OHJX01 (sample SAMEA3879589, study PRJEB24766) | human gut metagenome | biome: human-associated habitat; feature: feces | place: USA | collected 1985/1987 | reverse complement strand
TCCCACAAATTGTGACGCACATCTTGCAGAAAGCCTTTTTCAAACACGCTCTAAAGCCTGTGCTTGCGTCAGACCTTGAAGCGTGTTTTGTCTCATTTTTGTTATTGAAAATAGTTACATGTTTTTATGAAAAAGAGGTGATTATCATCAATCTTACAGGTATGATCTTGAAAATGCGTTACTGTATCCTGGAGCAGGTAGGCGCAGGTGGGGAGGGGCATTTGTACCTTGCCAGGGATATGGAGCTTGGAAATTACTGGGCAGTAAAAGAACTTCCCCTTGAGAAAAAGCGTGAAGCCAGACTGCTGCGGCTTCTGGAACATCCATCCATTCCACGGATGGTAGATTATGTGGAAAATGGAGATCACTGTTATCTGATCATGGAATATATTCGTGGAAAGTCCCTTGGACAGATGTTAAAGGAGGGACATGTTTTTGCAGTGGATGAGCTTCTTTCCTACGGAGACACTGTGCTTGCAGTTCTGGAATATCTTCATGGGCAAAAACCGCCGGTATATTATGGGGACTTGAAACCGGATAATCTTATGCTTTCAGATTCGGGCAAATTGTATCTGGTGGATTTTGGGAGCGCGGTGTTTGGATTTGGAGAAAATCAGCGGATCTGTATGGGAACAGAAGGCTTTGCCGCTCCAGAACAATATGAGGGAAAAGTAAACAGCTCCAGTGATCTTTATGCTTTGGGAAAAACATTACAGGCGCTGGCAGGAAAAAACTGGTTATCCGTTTTGTGGAAAGCTCCGGGATTTGCTTTGTTTCTCTATAAATGTACCCGGCCTCAGGGGAAAAGACGATTTGAAAATGCGGCACAGGCAAGAAAAATGCTTTCTGGTATAGGAAAAAGAAAAGGGCTTGCCAGAAAAAATGCAGCGGTGGTGATTGGAACTACGGGGATTTTGCTGGCTGCAGGTGTATTTCTTGCAGGATCAGAGCAGCAGGCAGCTTTCGAAAGTGCATTGGCAGAAGTAACGAAAGGATATTACGAGATAGAGGAAAATGAGTCTTCTTCGTTGTCAAAGAAATTTGCAGCAGAAGCGGATAAAAAAAGTACAGACAAAGAAGCAGATAAATTTCTTCTTAAAAAATGCGAGCATGCAGAAAGTGCTTTGCAAAAACTGCAAAAAGAATATACGAAAGATGAAGAGCAGAGAAAATTGCTTTTATTATTGGCGGTAAATGCGGAACTTCAGAAAGAGTGGGAACGGGCAGCCGTGTATTATGAGCAGCTGCTGTTGTATGCGCCGGAATTTGCAGAAGGGTATGGGAAATATGGACTGTTCCTTTTGCGAAGAGGTCAGAAGAATTCCAGCAGGAGACTTTATGTTTTATACAGAAGCAGTAAGGCAGATGGGACGGATTGTAAGAGCGTTGAAATCTGGGAAAAACAGATGGAAAGTGAAACAGGTGAGGGAAAATGAAAAGATGGAGAAGCATAAGGAGAAAAATTGCGAAAAATTCAAATCGAAAAGGTATATATTCACACAGCATCTGGAATAACTTTCGGAAACCTGGAATTTATCTGATGGTGACAGTGATTTTACTTATTACCAAAGTTGGTATACTTTACACTTATGGTGGAGAATTTGGAGGATTTGATATCGATATTGGTGCTGATGAAGGTATATTTGATAATTGGGAGGAGGCTGAAGGAAATCAGGAAACTACGGAGCCAGAGCAGAAAGAAAATGGGGGCAGTAATGGTAATGAAAGTAATAACAACAGCAATAATGACAGCGCGAATAGCGGTAATAGCAGTAATGACATAGAAAATGACGGTAATAATAACAGTCACAATAGCGGCGGCAGTAACGATAACAACAGCGGGAATAATAACAGTAACAACAATAATAACAGTAACAACAATAATAACAATAATAACAATAACAGTAATAGCAACGCGGGAGCTGGCTTGTCGAAAACTGAGAACGGTGACAACACAGGTGATAAAGAGGGCTGGGAAAAACCTCAAGCTGCGGGTTCTGAGAGAAGACCAAAAGAAAACAAGAAAGAAAACAGTGTCACGGCAGCCTCATCGGCAAACAAAAACGCAGAGAATGAGAAAACGAATATAAATGCAGACAACAGTGCCAATGGAACTGAGTCTAAAAGCAATACTACAAAAAACACTCCCCGTGTAAAGAAGGATAGCTCAAAAAGCAAAGAAGAAAAGTCAGAAGATACCGCAGCAGATGAAAATATAAGTGAAAGCAGGATTACTGCCAGAGAAACAAAGAATACTGATCGGAAAAAAGCAGATAGGTCCAAAGCAAAAATTACGGAAAGTCCTAAAAAAGAAAATACCAGTGAGCATTTGAAGCTCACAGGAGCCGGCACGGTTTTTACAGCAGTAGGAATGACAAAGATATCTCATGGACTTGTATTCTATAACAAAAATGATGAAAATAGAGAAAAAAATGAAAACACAAATAAAAACAATAACATAAATGATAATAAAAATAGCACAATACGTTTTGTACACGAAGAAACAGTCCCTGTAAATGAATATCCTGAAATACAAGTTATAAGAACTACCGGTGAGCAGGATGTTACAATTCTGTCTTTGAACTTAAATGGTGATGAGATTTTCTGGCACCAGGAGGGGGATACCCTTATATTTGACCAGCCGATTACAGCGAAGGAAAATACTGTGAAAGTGATTGCTGTAATAGATGGGAGAAGAATTGTGCATATGCCTATATGGGAGTTTTGAAAGTGTGCATCAATTGTTACTGGTCATGGAGTGAATGGTAACCATTAACTAAGATTTTGCCATCTGGACGTTATAAAGAAATGATGTTATAATTAACACTCATATAGCGAAAGACCTGAAAAATCAACGACAAAAATTACATGACGGTACAGGAGGCAAAACACAGATGTACAAAGCTATTTTATTTGATCTGGACGGAACTCTCACCGATTCCGGGGAGGGAATCACCAAATCCGTACAATATGCTCTGGAGAAGGTGGGAAAACCAGAACCAGATCTTCAGAAGCTGCGCATTTTTGTGGGACCGCCCCTTTTGGAGCAGTTTCAGGAATATGCGGGAATTGACGAAGAAACGGCAAGAAAGGCAGTTGGGATTTACAGAGAACGATATGCACCAGTGGGGATTTATGAGAATGAACTGTATCCTGGCATTCCGGAAATGTTATCCGGACTGAAACAAAGAGGATACAAACTTGCCATTGCATCTTCCAAACCAGAGAATTTTGTGAAGATTGTTGCGGAATATTTCCATATTGATTCTTATTTTGACGAGATGGTTGGAAGTGAGCCTGAGGGTAGACGAACCAATAAGACAGAGGTGATCGAGGAAACTCTGAAGCGGCTGGGATTTTCTGAACACCGTGACCAGGTGATTATGGTGGGGGATAAAGAGCATGATGTATTTGGGGCAAGACGTGCAGGATTGGAATGCATTGCAGTTTCCTATGGTTACGGAACCGAAGAAGAACTGAAAAATGCCCATCCCTTTAAAATTGTGAATTCGGCAGAGGAAATACTGGATTTTTTCGCCTGAGCCCCAGAAGAAAACAGAAAATGCCGGTTTTGGCATGGAAGTGTCTGTATCCGGTGGGAATCCATTTTGTGCTTTCCCAGCTTGTCTCCTATCTGGGACTGTATTTTCTGGTGCAGCGGACTGGTGCAGATATGAGTGCATATTACCAGCATGTGCTTATGCTGACTGGTCTGACAGGGATTTTGGCTGCTGTTCCCTGCATATTGTTGTATCGGGGCGATTTTTCAAGAAGAAAAGAAACCGGGATATTATATCCTGCAGCTGATCGTCACCTTCCTGTTCCTGAAATTCTGGGGTTTCTTATAATTGGCGCATTTCTTGGTCAATATGGAAACATTCTGGTAGGGCTTTTTCAGCAATATTTGAATCCGGAAGCTTATCAGGAAACTCAGTCCTTGATTTCCGAGGGGAAAAGTATCTGGAGTCTGATTTTCTGGATGGGGATTGCAGCACCTTTTGCAGAAGAGGTTATTTTCCGCTGGCTGGTATTTCTTCGTATGAGAGATAATATGCGCGTGATCACAGCTGCACTGTTTTCAGGACTGACATTTGGAATTTACCATATGAATCTGCTCCAGGGAGTGTATGCAACTATTATGGGATTGCTTTTCGCATTGATCCTGGAATGGAGAGGAAATCTGTTTGCCAGTGTATTTCTTCATATGGGGGCAAATATCTGGAGCCTGCTGGTCAGTGATGTGATGCTGTACATGCTGGATCATACAGGAGCCACATCCGTAATTGCACTGAATCTGTTTCTTGTTTTTGCAGGAACTTATGGTATCTGGAGATGCTATAAGAATTATCAGAAACGAGGATGTACGAGGCTGATATAAAGCATAATCAGAAATATATTAAGAAAAATAGAAGACCTTCTTACAAAATCCTGGAAAAACAGGGGAGATTGTGAGAAGGTTTTTTGTTGGCGCATTCCACTTTATAAACATTTAAGAATTTCCCGTCTTGAATTTAAAGTACACATATGCTATCTTAAGTGTATTAAATGTATTAATACACTTAGAAAGGAGGAAGCATGTCTATGATCGTTTTGGATTATCAGGACAGAAGGCCACTGTACGAGCAGGTGGAGGAGAAATTTCGGAATCTGATCCTGATGGGAGTACTGGAGCCAGGCTCCAGAATGCCCTCTGTGCGGCAGCTGGCCATGGAATTGTCCATCAACCCAAACACCATCCAGCGTGCTTACATGCAGCTGGAACAGGAGGGACTGATCTACCCGGTTAAAGGAACAGGAAACTTTATTGCAGACAGTGAAGAAGTGCGTAAACTTAGCAAAGCTTCCTATATAAAAGAACTGAAAACCCTGATCCGGAAGGGAAAGGCTATGGGAATGGAAGCGGAAGAGCTGATCTACATTATTAGGGAGTGTTACAAGGAGGAGAAGCCATGATAGAAGTCAAAGAATGCAGTAAGGCGTTTGGCACTGTCAAAGCGGTCAATAAAGCAACTCTGGATGTTGGAGTGCGGGAAGTGTTTGGTCTTGTGGGCAGTAACGGCGCCGGGAAAAGCACCCTGCTTCGGATGATGGCTGGAATTATAAAGCCAGATGAAGGGGAAATCCAGATTGACGGTATGTCAGTGTACGAAAATGAAGAAGCAAAAAAACTGTTTTTCTATATCTCAGATGACAGTTATTTTCCGGCAAATTATACAGCAATGGATCTGGTGCGCTTTTACCGGAACTTTTATCCTCAGTTCCGAACCAGGTTTTTTCATGAACTGATGGAACAATTCCATCTGGAAGAAAATCGCAGAATTGCAACTTTTTCCAAAGGTATGAAAAAACAGGTTCTGGTAATCATCGGTGTGTGCGCGGCAACGAAATATCTGTTTTGCGATGAGACCTTTGATGGACTTGATCCAGTAATGCGTCAGGCAGTAAAGAGTCTGTTTGCGGCGGAGATTATGAACCGGGAATTTACTCCTGTGATCGCGTCTCACAATCTGCGCGAACTGGAGGATATCTGCGACCATGTCGGGCTTTTGCATAAAGGGGGGATTCTTCTTTCCAAAGATCTGGAAGACATGAAATTTCACATTCACAAGATACAGTGTGTGCTCAGTGGAAAACAGCAGGAAAAAGAACTGGAAAAGGAACTTCAGGTTTTGAAGGTGCAGCATCAGGGTTCTCTTCTTATGATAACAGCCCGGGGAACCAGAAGTGAGATCATAGAGAAGATCCAGGCCAAAAATCCTCTCTTTATGGAGGTGCTTCCTCTGACCCTGGAGGAAATTTTTATCAGTGAAACGGAGGTGGCAGGCTATGAAATCAAAAATTTATTCTAGCCGATACATGAAGGTGTCATCAAAAGGCATGATGTGGATCCCGGCTTTTGTGACCATTGGATTTCTTCTGGCATTTCCAGTGGCAGAGCTGATCATGCTGGGAAACTGGTTTGGAATGGGATATACCACCAGGGAGATCAATGCACTTTATGCAAATCTGTGGCAGGATGGATTTATGATCACCGGACTTGCAGTTGCAGCAGTTGCAGCATTGTTTAACGGAATCAGCCAGTTCTGGTATCTCTATTCACCGCGGAAAATTGATTTCTATCACAGTCTTCCGGTGAAACGAAGCAGAATGTTCTGGCATAAGACTTTGCAGTCCCTTTTGTATTATTTGCTTCCATATCTGGCAATGGAATTTTTCTCCGTCTGCATCGGGGCAATGAGGGGATTTTTCAGCCTTCATCTTATGAAACTGGCATTTTTGATGATGGTATTTCATTTGCTTTTATATCTGCTTTTGTATTTTTCGGTTGTGTTGGTAATCTGCATTACCGGTCATCTGCTTATGGGAGCTCTTCTGCTTATTGCAGTGGCTGCTTATGGACCGGTGCTTTCTGTTACTCTGCAGTTTTACGAATATGCCTTTTATTATACCAGCAGTGCAGGTGTCTATGGCTTTATAAAAGGCTTGAGAGAAATGGCGTCACCAGTCATCCTTGCCTACACCTTTGTGGGAAAATATGCAGAAGGAAATTATGGTGGCATTCTGGGAATTGTGCTTCTGGTGACAATCGCTTTTGGCGTTCTTGGATATTATGCATTTGTATACAGAAAATCCGAAAGAACCGGTATGGCCTTTGTTTTTCCATGGGTTGGGAAAATCATAAGATTTATGATTGTGGTTCCCGGAGGACTTGGAATCGGACTTATTTTCTATATGCTTCCAAGTGACAATTCCAGAATTGTATGGTGGATTTTCGGATTGATTTTTGGAACCCTTCTTTCAGGTGGAATCATGGGAATTGTTTATTACAGGGATTTCCGAAAATTTTTCTCCAATAAAATACAGTTTGTGGTAAGCGGGACCTGTGTAGCATTTGTGGCCTGTATGTTCTTATTTGACCTGACTGGATACGACAACTATATCCCTTCTTATGATAAAATCGAAAATATTGCAGCTGAATTTATGGATGGCGGTGGATGGGAGAATACTTATAGCGTTGAAATAAATGAAGATGGCAAGATTTCCACACAGGATTCCGGATATTATAGGAATGGAGATCTTCTGGGCAATAATCTGGGCATTAGTCCTGATATTTATGCATGTGTGGAGCAGATTGTGAAGGAAAACAAGGTTATATGCCGATCACTTTCAGAAGATAGTGACAACAGAGCGCTGTGGAACGGCGATATATGGGATTCTTCTAACGATACATCAAGACTTCAGATGCGTTATGACCTGAAATCCGGAAAAACTGTTTATCGCTCTTATATGGTCAGCACAGAGAATCAGAAGAACTTGTATAAAGAGGGATATGCGGAGGGAACCTTAAAGTCTGAGCGCTATTCCATTTTAAAGCTGGATGATAAATATGTGGATGAGGTGCGCTGTGATTTTATTACAGGAGAATCTATTTCCCTTTTCCAGGACAATAAGGCAAAGAGACAGCTGTTGGTGGATGCATTTCGTCAGGATGTAGAGGAGGCGGATCCGGAAGTGCTGACCGGAGAGCCATGTGCAAGCCTGAACATTGAGTATTCCGGAGTACCATCTGCAGAATCTGTTGATGCCATGGTGCCTGGCAGAACCGGAGACTATTATTTTTTCGCATGCTTTTATGTATTCCCGCAGTTCAAAAGGACAGTTGAAATTTTGAAGGAAACAGGGTATCCTGTCTCTATGGAGGATGTGAAGCTGAGCGCTGTGGAAGTGGAATATTATATGAATGAGGAGCACAATGAATATTCTTCTCCTGTGGTTTACGATCAGCCGGAACAGCTGGAAGAACTGAAAAAGGTTCTGAGATGTTACCAGATGGTGCCATTCTGGGAAAAAAGGGAAGCTGATAAATGGGCCAGACTGAAGGTTGTGATTGACGGAGTGGAATCAGAGGCAGCGTGGTCCATAATGGCGAAGGATGTTCCGGAATTTATGAAAGAGGATTCACAGCGTGCATTATCCTTTGAGGTTTTTGAAAAGGAATAAAGAAGGAGAGCTACTATAAAGAATGGGAAAAGCAGTGAGACTGGACAGATTTCTGGCGGATTCAGGAGCAGGTACGAGAACGGAAGTGAAGAAGCTGATCCAGAAGGGAATGGTCCAGGTAAATGGGGAGAAGGCGAAAAAGCCGGAACTGAAAATAGATCCGGAGACGGATGTGGTAGAATTTGGCGGAGAGCGTATTGGAGCAAGGGCAGAGTTTGTGTACTATCTTTTGCACAAGCCTGCCGGATATGTAAGTGCCACAGAAGATACCAGGGAAAAGACAGTTCTGGATCTGGTGCCAAAGGATGGCAGACGGAATCTTTTTCCGGTAGGACGTCTTGATAAGGATACGGAAGGCTTGCTTCTTATTACAGATGATGGACAGCTTGCCCACAGACTGCTTTCCCCGAAGAAACATGTGGATAAGACGTATTTCGCGGTGACAGAAGGAAAAGTGGTGCCGGAGGATATAGAGAAGATCCGGTTAGGTGTGGATATTGGAGATGAGGAGCCGACCTTGCCGGGGAAGCTGGAGATTCTCAGAACATGGAAAGAGGATGCTGACCGTAAAAATGTCGAAGGTGAATCAGGAGCAGTGATAGCCAATTCAAATGCTGCAGGACATAAGGCAGATACGGAGGGCTGCATCTGGCGTTCCGAAATCCTTCTTACCATCCACGAAGGTCGTTTTCATCAGGTGAAGCGAATGATGGAAGCTGTTGGAAAGAAAGTAATTTATCTGAAACGGATTTCTATGGGGGCGCTGACTTTGCCAGATGACCTTCCGAAAGGAAAGGCCAGGGAACTGACGCCTGATGAACTGGCGGCGCTGAAATGCGAAAACTCCTAAAAGGGTATGTCTGCTTACGCAAATATTGTTGAATATGAAAGTCAGCTGCTTTGCAGCTGCTGACTGTATTTGTAATTCGGGCTATCGTCCTACTTACTCATACGGTATAGCCCGCCCGATATCCATGAATTCGCTCATGCAAGCCTGGCTCATTCATGGCTGCCGTCTGGGACTTTCATTGTAAAATAGCGGAAAAATTAGCGGAAAAATTTGCAAAAACCCTCTTTACACGGAGGGTTTTGTCATGTTATAATGCAAAAGTTGCAAACCATTAAACACGCATGGAGATTCCCAGGATGGTGCCCTGCGGTGTGAGGCTGGGTCCGAGAGGAAAAGGATTCATGCGGAAGAATTTAACCAAAAGGAGAAAAAGACATGAGCGTTATTTCAATGAAACAGCTTTTAGAGGCAGGTGTTCATTTCGGACATCAGACAAGAAGATGGAACCCTAAAATGGCTCCATACATCTACACAGAGAGAAATGGTATCTATATCATCGACTTACAGCAGTCTGTAGGAATGGTTGACGATGCTTATAATGCAATCGCTGATATCGTAGCTAACGGCGGAAATATCCTTTTCGTTGGTACTAAGAAACAGGCTCAGGACGCTATCAAGACAGAGGCTGAGCGTTGCGGACAGTTCTATGTAAATGAGAGATGGTTAGGCGGTATGCTTACCAACTTCAAGACTATCCAGAGCCGTATTGCGAAACTGAAAGAAATTGAGACCATGGAGTCTGATGGAACATTCGATGTTCTGCCTAAGAAAGAAGTTATCGCTTTAAGAAAAGAATTAGATAAACTTCAGAAGAACCTTGGCGGTATCAAAGAAATGAAGAGACTTCCAGATGCTATCTTCGTAGTAGATCCTAAGAAGGAAAAGATCTGTATTCAGGAAGCTCATACACTGGGAATTCCGCTTATCGGAATCTGCGATACTAACTGTGACCCAGAAGAACTGGATTACGTAATCCCGGGTAACGATGACGCTATCCGTGCTGTAAAACTGATCGTTTCCAAGATGGCTGACGCAGTTATCGAAGCAAACCAGGGACAGACAGACGCTGAGGGAGAAATCCAGGCTGAGTCTGAAGAGTTCGCTACAGAGGAATAATTTGTGAAAATTCTGGACGTCAGCTGTGAATGAGCTATGCCTGCATAGGCATATCCACAGCTGACGGACAGGTCCTTACAACACACTATCAATCAGGAGGAAATGAAAATGGCTATTACAGCAGCACAGGTAAAAGAGTTAAGAGAAATGACCGGCGCCGGAATGATGGACTGTAAGAAAGCTCTTACAGCTACAGAAGGCGATATGGATAAAGCAGTAGAGTTCCTTCGCGAAAAAGGACTTGCAACTGCTCAGAAAAAAGCAAGCCGTGTAGCAGCAGAAGGTCTTTGCAAGACTGTTGTTGCAGAGGATGCTAAGAGCGCAGTAGTTGTTGAGGTTAATGCAGAGACAGACTTCGTAGCAAAGAATGAAAAATTCCAGAGCTATGTTGCAGACGTTGCCGCACAGGCGCTTACTACTACAGCAGCTGATATCGATGCTTTCCTTGCAGAGGCATGGGCACTTGATACCACTAAGACTGTAAAAGAAGCTCTTGCAGCTCAGATTGCAGTTATCGGCGAGAACATGAACATCCGTAGATTCGCTCAGATGAAAGAGGAGAACGGTTTCGTTGCTTCCTACACACATATGGGTGGAAAGATCGGCGTTCTTGTTGACGTTGAGACAGATGTTGTAAACGACGCTGTTAAAGAGATGGCTAAGAATGTTGCAATGCAGGTTGCAGCTCTGAAACCTCTTTATACAAGCGACAGCGAAGTAAGCGCTGAGTATATCGAGCATGAGAAAGAAATCCTTATGGCTCAGATTCAGAACGATCCTAAGGAATCCCAGAAACCGGAGAAGGTTATCCAGGGAATGATCGCAGGACGTATCAAGAAAGAGCTTAAAGAGATCTGCCTTCTTGATCAGGTTTATGTTAAAGCTGAAGATGGAAAACAGTCTGTTGGAAACTATGTAGCACAGGTTGCTAAAGAGAACGGCGCTAAGATCACAATCAAAGGCTTCGTTCGTTACGAGACCGGAGACGGAATCGAGAAGAAAGAAGAGAACTTTGCTGAGGAAGTTGCAAAGCAGATGGGAAACTAATTTATCAATCGCAAGACTGGTAAAAAGCAAATTAAATAGCGTATTTAAGCGGTTTCTGCCTATTTTGACAAGTGTTATGAACTACTGTAAAATCTCACAAAATATCGTGCTATTTTGGGTACAGATTGGGTAGGGTATTGGGTAAAGAAATTTACCCAACCTCTTAACGAGGAATTTACTTGTTGTTTAAAAATAGAAAGGGAACGCTGTGAGTGTTGAGGGTGTATTGCATTTTGCAATATGCCCTCAAATTTTTTAAAAAAATAATGTTAAAGATTGGGGAATATGCTAGAATAAGAGAAATAAACAAATTAGAATTTGAGGTGGAGATATGTATGAAATACGAAAAATACATAGCAATGAAGTAATGGAAGCCCTTGCTTTAGCATTAGAAGTGTTTTTACAATTTGAAGCACCGGACTATAAACCGGAGGGAATTGAAACATTCAAGCGAGATATAGTTGAAAATGATGAATTTATTTCAAAATGTCAACAAGGTATCTGCCCTATATATGCGGCGTTTGACAAGGGTAAAATGATTGGAATTATCGGTATGTATTCAAACAGGAAGCATATCAACTTAGCATTCACAAAGAAAGAATATCATCGTCAAGGTGTAGCTACTTCAATTTTTCAGTATCTTTTAGCAGATATTTTGAAAGATGCTCCAAAGTTGCACGAGATTACTTTAAATTCGTCACCATACGGTAAGCCATTTTATCTTCATATCGGATTTAAGCCACAATCAGACGAGCAAGAAATAGACGGGATTAGGTTTACCCCTATGAAGTACACAATCTGATAAACTTCAGTTTGTAAAATTGAAAAATGTGAATTTGGAGGATAATAGGATGTTAGAATTTAGATATGATACTCAACTTTTGATTGAAGGCGAAAATCTTGATGAAGATAAAATAAATGAATATTTCACAAATAATTTTAAAGGAGATTGCTTATTGGCGGTTGGAGATGAAGAATTGATTAAAATTCATTTTCATACAAATGAGCCATGGAAAGTGTTAGAATATTGTTCTCAAATCGGAGAAATCTATGATATTGTTATTGAAGATATGGATAGACAGGCGAGAGGGTTAAAGGGGTAAATTCCATATTATTGCAGACAGTTTTTTTATTGACTGTCTGCTTTTTCTTTTTAATTATAATTGATAGTGGTACTATAAAATGGTTCATATCCATTGCGAAAAGACCATTTAGAGTGATACAGATTGATTGTAAGAATAGTAGGAGTTCCGTTGATTTGATTATGTTCTGCTTCGATTTCCGCTATTACTTCATCTGTATTCCAGTATTGATATACAATAACTTGTAGTTCGGTATCACGATTAGCCCCATTGCTGAATGACATACTGTTAAATACAAGATAATCGGGCAAGCTAATGTAATAGAGAATGCCTGCAAGCAAGACTAGAATAATAGTGGCAAATAACAATTTCTTTTTCATTTTGATATACCTCTGTTTCTGTATAGTTATAGGGATAAGTATATAGTACCTCACTATATAGTGAATTACTACATAAAGATTTATTGAATATACTTTTATGTAGAGGTGAGGCAATGAAGTATGGACATTTGGAACTTCACATAGAGGAACTGCTGAAAGAAAAAGGAATTAGTAAGAATACCATTTGTAAGGAATTGGATATACCGAGGTCTAATTTTAATCGTTATTGCAGAAATGAATTTCAGAGATTAGACGCACAACTAATCTGTAAACTGTGCAGTTACTTGGAGTGTGGAATAGAAGAACTGATAGAGTATGTGAAAGAATGAGAGCCTGTCGGATTGAAGAAAATTCGTGCAGGCTTTTGTTGTGTCAAGAAAAAGAGAAAATGTAGTGAGGTCAAGGAACAAGGCGTAGCCGATACGCCGTAGGGCAGTCCTTGACGGAACGGACACAGCCAACAGCACCATGATACAGCAGAGGACTTGAAAGGTCGGAAACCTTGCAAGTCCTCTTGTCTGTTACTGGGCGTTATGCTTTAAGTAAAGTGCTTCTTTCTCCAGTTCCTTTTCAAATGCTTTTATGTGACCGTCTTGTATTCCGTTGTCGATATGAAAGCAGTCGTCAGTCTGTGAGTAGGAGAGCATGGTAACTTTCGGTTCATAGGTTGCTGTATCAATTCCATAATAGTAAATCGTGGCGGTTGTTAATACCATGTGAATGCTTTCAAAATCTCTTGTAAAAATTGTATGCCTGTCGGAATAAAAGAAATCAGACGGGCATTCATAGAATTGGGAACTATCCTCTTTCAAAAATAGTGGCAGTATGTGCATTGCATTTCCAGCACGATTGACAAGGACATAAAAGCGTGGAATGAGGGCGGCATATTGTGTCATCATGGCGATATATATATCATCTAAATCATCAAGAAGATACTCAGAGCAGGAGTTGTTATAAAAGACATATTGCAGGGCGTTATCGTTTTGACTTGTATGTTCCATAGGCACATTTTGTCCGTAAAGCCAACGCAAATCTACATCTAAGGAGTCGGCGATCAGTTCCATTTTATCGGCTTTGGGGTTGTATTGTCCCGAAAGATAGGAACTAAACGCCCCTTTGCTGATACCTGTATCTTTGACTATATCTACTTGTTTTTTATTTTTTGCTTTCATGGCAAATTTAATCCGTTCTGCGATTGTATTCATCTGAAAACCCTCTCTTTCCATATCTCGTTATAACTTTTCATATCTTATCGTCTAAGGACACTATACCACAAGTTCAGAAAAAAGAAAATAAAAAGTTTATAAAAAACTAAACTTCCTATTGCAAAACAAATATGTCTGTGCTAATATACAATTAAGTTCAGAAATAACTGAACCACAAACGACGTCGTAATAAGAAATTGAAAATATGAGAAACTGACCTATCGGTTCAACGGGGAGAAAGGAACGTGTATGCAGATTACATTGACAAAAGAACAGGTAAAAGAAGCATTTGGAGAACTTCGTTTCATGGGTGCGGATAACTGTTACCGCTATGATAAAGACAGTAAGAAGAAAACAGAGGAAGTGGAAGCCTTAAAACTTCATCTTGGAAGCATGAAGCTTGGGAACAGCGTGGATATTCGCTTGGAAGCAACGGAACTTCCGAAGATTGAGCCTTATGCGGTGGTGGAACTGGAAGAACCAGTATATGCCCCTTATGTGCAGAGAGGAAACTTTCCTGTATTAGTGGAGAAGATTACCTGTAAGGGTATCCGCCCTGTTGCAAACAAAAATATGTAGGCGGTCAAAGTTCCTGTCCTCGTTCTGACGTACCAAACGGCAGGTTGAGGGCAGGGCAATGGCAACGCCATTGCAGATAGGAGGTATGGTAAATTTGGAAGAAAGAAGCGGAAGTTTTCTTCCAGAACTCCCCTACACTAACAGGGGAGTAATACGACAGAAAGAAGCATTAAGTGCCTTGATAGACTGGTGTCAGATAACGATTAAGGAAGTTCCGTTAGAAGCAGTTATAGAAGATGTACTGAGAATACCTTTGGAACTTATGACCGTAACGGGTTATGAAAAGGGGATTGCAGGACATGAGGTTGTGGCAATCTTCGATAATATCAAGGTGCTAAAGCCGACAGGAAATGCACAGTATCAAGGCTTTCAGATTTTAATGAGTGGGAAAGGCTGTCGCAACTATGAGAATTTTTTACAACTCAATGAGGAAACATGGTTTGATTTCTTGAACAGAGTTTGCCAGTATCATATCAATGTTCCTCGGATTGATTTGGCGATAGATGATAGAAAACCTTATTTGAGTATTCCCGATTTGATTGTACGGACAAAAGAGGGATTGCTTTCCACAAAACTAAGGGAGATAGATTTTCACGACTCGGGAGAACTGAAAGAAGAAGTGTTTCAGAGTAAAGGTGGTAGTCTTTATCTCGGCAGTTCAGCCAGCAATTTGAGATTGGTATTTTATGAAAAAGGATATGAACAGAATAAAAAATATGGAACAGAATTAGACGAAAATTGGAATAGATATGAGTTGAGATTTCGGCAGGAAATGGCAGTTAGCGTAGTACAGGAATTATTGAGATATAGAGATGTGGCAGGACTGGCAATGGAAGTATTGAACAGCAAAATACGATTTTTAGAAAAGCCGACAGACAGCATGACAACACGAAAAAGGCTTTACCCAACCTATCAAGCGTGGGCGGAACTGATGAAAGATATAGGTAAGGTTAAACTTACCATGCAACCACAGAAGAAAAGTTTACAAAAGGTGTGGGAATGGTTAGAAAAGTATGTTGCTCCGTCTTTGAAACTGTTTGCAGAGGTTGGAAAGATAGAGAAAAGGGATTATATCGGTAATCTTGTAGCAAATGGAGAAATGAATATCACACAGAAACAGTTGTATGATGATTACATAAAAGCAAGAAGATTAGAGGAAAGGGGATAATCGTATAGAAAAAGCATTATTAAATTTAAAGGAAGTAAGTGAGTATCTTGGACTTGGAGAAACAAAGACAAGAGAACTCTTGAAAAGTAGAAACTGTCCGTTTTCCATGAAGATTGGGTATCGGTGGTATGCGAACAGAAGATTATTAGACACATGGCTAGAGCAACAAGCAAAAAGTTATTGAAGTTCTGATTGAAAAGGAGGCGAACTTATAGTAGTATATGGTTAAAATCACAGAAGTTCCCTTTTTATTTATCAAAATATTTGATTGATAGAAAGGGTAGAGATTATGGGTAAAGATTTAAAAGGAAAAGAATTAGGAACAGGTTTACGTCAAAGAAAGGACGGTAGATACGAAGCAAGAGCAAAGATAAACGGAATAGACATTAACTTGTATGATGTTGATTTGAAGAAATTAAAAATATTGTTTGAAAAGGCAAAAGAAGAAGCAAGAAATAATATTGATATGAAACGTCAGAAAATAACGCTGAATGAATGGTTTGAGGAATGGTTTGCAAATTATAAAATTCCTAATATCAAGGAAACAAGCGTGTTTCCTATGCGTAGCAAATATTATAATACATTTGGAAAAGCAATAGGGAATATGAAAGTGACAGATATACGGAACTTGGATATTCAACGTGTCATTAACGATATGAATAAGCAGGGGAGAGCGTCTTCCAGTATGCGAGATGCTTTAGGCAGAGTTCGGGAGTGTTTGGAGTCTGCAAAGAATAATCGTATTATAGACATCAATCCATGTTTTGAAATCAATGTACCTTGGGAAAATAAAACAGCAGAAAGACGTTTCTTATCAATGGCAGAGCAAACAAGGTTTTTGCAGGAAGTAGAGCATAACTGGTATAAAGAGATGTTTTACATTATGTTTCTGACGGGTATGCGAATTGGGGAAGTCGGTGGTCTGAAATGGGAAGATATAGACTGGAATAAGAAATGTATTAACATTCAAAGGTCTTTATCCTGTCAATATGAAAATGGAGTAAAGACTATGCGACTAACAAAGCCTAAAACACATAATTCATACAGAAGTATTCCGTTTATGGCAGAAACAGAAGAAATTCTGTTATCTCAAAAAGAAAAACAGAACAGGCAGAAAAAAGCCTATGGAAATCGTTGGCGTTCAAGTGGAGAATTTGATAACTTGGTGTTTACCACTTCTTTAGGAAGTCCAGTTATTCGGAATGTAGCAGAAAAAGAAATTAAGAAAGTAGTAAAAGCAATCAATTTTCAAGAAGCAATAGAAGCGGTAAAGGAAAACAGAGAGCCGATAGAATTTAAAGACCTTTATCCTCATGCAATCCGACATACATTTTGTAGCAGGTGCTTTGAAAAAGGAATGGACGCTAAAGTAGTGCAAATGCTAATGGGACATCAGCATTACAGTACAACGATTGACATATATACTCATGTGACAGAAACAAAATTTGAAGAAGAAATAGCAAAGTTTGGTAGCGTGAGTGAAAAACAGAAAGTTCAGAAAAATAAAAACTCTACCCAGTGTGCATAAAAGAGTACCCAACATAGCAAAATAAGAGAAATTTGCTTTCAACGGGAATGAAAAGTTTCTACCCAAAGGGAAATTGGGTAAAATGGAAGAGCAGAATTGAGGAAAGCGTAGAAAGCCTTATAAAATGGGCATTTGAGAAAACAGTAAATAAAAGTTGGCAAAACAGATGAACGCATAAGCGAACTTTTCAAGTAAATTTAACATGAAATGATTTAAGGCTTCGGAAGCCTTATAAACACAGCATTTTCTAGTGGTTATAAGGTTTTCGGGGCCTTTTTCCTGTTCTGAAGATAAAAAGCGGAAATACCGTCAGGCACCGCCAAAAATCGTCAAAAATCACTTCAAATTGAGTATTACTCACATCATGGTTTGAGTAAAATGAGTATCCACAATATTCAGCGAAGTTACTCAAGTTATCGCAATTTCTAAAATTACCCAATTTTCATCAAAACATTATTATTAGAAATTTTATAGGAGGTCATGACGATGACAGGTACAGCGTTAGGTGTAAACAGCGGGAAATCTACTCGCACAATAACTTTTAAGAACGAAGCACACAAGAAATTTTACATGGAATATCTGCAGAAGTGCAGATACCAGGATGTGTACCACAAGGCATTGGTATATTGTCTCGGATTAAATTCAGACACAAGAGATCATGTGGACAGAATTTATGATTTTAAAGAAGGATATGTTAAGCCGGAATGTCTGTATGAAGGCTAGCAGACCAGCGGCAGCATGAAAGTGGTCCGGATGGCGTATAACCTTTACTGCAATGGAACGCCCAGTGTTTTGGATATCGAAGATGCAGAAAGAAAACTGGAAGAATGCAGTAGTTATACCGTGGAAGAACTTTTTTGCTGCGGCTATGCAAGATATTTTTGGGAGGCAATTAAAATCCGTTATCCGGAATACTGCTTCTATCAGGATTGGGAGGATATGTATGCTGAAAATTAGGCTTCAAGGAACAACAAACGATATAAAATGGTTCAAAAAAATCCTTGAAAGGGATAAACGAATTAACGTGTTGGATGTTTCCGAGCCGTATGCCAATAAAGGGACAAAAAAGTATTTTCGTGTGTATGCAGAAGTAGAAAAGAACAGACAGTGAGTCAGGAGGATAAAGTTATGTGCAGAGTGATAGCGGTGTCTAACCAGAAAGGTGGAGTCGGAAAGACCACCACAAGCATCAATTTAGGTGTTGGACTGGCCAGAATGGGACAGAGAGTGTTGTTGGTTGACTCTGATCCGCAGGGGTATCTGACCCTCGGGTTGGGTTTTCCGAAAAATATCCGGGTGACATTGAAGAACATGATGGAAAATATCATCATGGGGATAGAGTTTGACCCGAAAGAAGCAATTTTACATCATAAAGAAGGTGTGGACGTGGTTCCGTCAAATAAACTGCTTACAGGTATGGACATGTCTTTGATTACGGTGGATGACCGGGAAAAGGTTCTGAAAGAATATCTGGAAATGATGGCGGATGATTATGATTTTATTATTATCGACTGTATGCCATCTTTGGGTATGCTGACCATCAATGCCATGAGTGCTGCCAACAGTGTCTTGATACCAGTTCAGCCCCAGTATTATGCTGCGGATGGTCTGACGGAACTGCTGAAAGTGGTGAAAGGAACAAAAAAGCGTTTTAATCCGGAAATTGAGGTGGAAGGTATCCTGTTCACGATGGATAGCGCCCGATATAACAATTCTAAACGGAATAAGAGAGCCGTCAAAGAGGCGTATGGAAAGGAAATAAGGGTATTTGAAAACTCCATTCCACGTTCAGAAGCGATAGCGGAGATTGCCTCGGAAGGGATCAGTATTTTTGCGTATGACAGCCGGAGCAAAGGTGCAAAAAACTATGAAATGCTGGCGCAGGAGGTGTTGAACCGTGCGTAGACCACAGAAGGATATTCAGTTAACCACTTATGACGATCTGCTTGGCATCAGTGAAATAGATGATACTGGCATGGACAGAGTAATCGAAGTCCCGTTGGCGGAATTGTTTCCATTTAAAAACCATCCATTTCATGTCCTGGATGATGAAAAAATGGATGAAATTGTAGAAAGTATCCGGAGTTACGGTGTACTTAATCCGGCACTGGTAAGGCCAAGGGCAGAGGGAGGTTATGAACTGGTTGCTGGTCACAGACGGAAAAGAGCCTGTGAGCTGGCAGGCAGGGATACTATGCCTGTGATTGTCCGGGAATATTCGGATGATGAATCCGTGGTGATCATGGTGGATTCCAACATCCAGAGAGATAACATCCTGCCAAGTGAAAAAGCCTTTGCTTATAAGATGAAACTGGAGGCTTTGAAACATCAGGGAGTGAAATCTGAAACCGGGAGTGATGCCGAGACAGCCGATCTGGTAGGAAAGGAAGCCGGGGACAGCGGAAGAAAGGTACAGAGGTATATCAGACTGACGGAACTTCTTCCGGAATTGCTGGAACTGGTAGACAGAGGAAAGATTAAAGTTTCTCCAGCGGTCTCTCTTTCTTATCTTTCAAAAGAAGAACAGGAATGGGTCCTGCAGTGCGTTGTCGGGAGAACAGCATCTGTAAGCGGGACAATGGCAGATCAACTGAAAAAGCACAGTGAAGAAGGAAAACTGACGGAGCTTGCTGTGGAACTGATCTTGTGCGAAGAAAAGAAAGAAACGGGAAAAGTAATGCTGCCCGGTAAGGTGAAGCAGTTTTTTCCAAAAGGTTACAGCAACCAGCAGATAGAACAGGTTATTTTTGAATTGCTTGAGAACTGGAAAAACAGCCAGTAAGAAATGGGAAGGAGGGAAAGCAAAATGGCAAAACACAATGTTGAATTTGATTATTTCCATGGTTATGAGTCGGAGCAGTTTGCTTTTTACCGTATTCCCAAAGTATTGTTTACAGATGACTATTTCAAGGATCTGTCCAGCGATGCCAAAGTGCTTTATGGCCTGATGCTGGACAGGATGTCCTTATCCATCAAAAACAACTGGATTGACGAGGAGGACAGGGTGTATATCATTTTTACTCTGGAGCAGGTTATGCAGTACATGAATTGTGGAAAGGATAAGGGAGTAAAAATTCTTGCCGAACTGGATACCGGAAAAGGGATTGGCCTGATTGAGCGTGTAAAGCGTGGGTTGGGTAAACCAGCCATTATTTATGTAAAAAGTTTTCTGATCAAGGACAGACAGGAGTATATGGAGTCTGCTGATGAGAAGGAAAATTGCGAGTCCACTGAAGAAAATCAGGAAGCCGAAGTCAAGACTTCTGAAAAACCGAAGTCTGGAGTTCTGGAAAACCGAAGTCTGGAGGTCGGAAAAACCGAAGTCTGGAAGTCGGAAAAACCGAAGTCCGGAAGTCGGAAAAACCGAAGTGCAGAGGTCTGGAAAACCGACCCTAATAATACTTATATTAACAAGAATAATAGGAGTAATACTGATTCTATCAATCCATCAGGAAAAATGCAGGAAAACTGGACAGAAAATTGGATGGATGCGATGGATGTCATACAGGCATACACCGATATTGTGAAAACCAATATTGATTATGACATTTTAATCCAGGGATGCAGGACTGGTGATCGTGAGTACATAGACGAGATCGTAGAGCTTCTTGTTGAGACTATCAGCATTGACCGGGAGACCGTTATGATCAGCGGGGCTGAATATCCATATCAGTTTGTAAAAAATAAGCTTCTGAAGTTAAATTATTCCCATATCCAGTATGTGCTTGAATGCCTGCATGACACGACAACAAAAGTCCGGAATGTAAAAGCGTATTTGCTGACCTGCCTGTTTAATGCCCCAAGCACGATTGGAAATTACTATAGAGCAGAAGTCAATCATGATATGTATGGAGGAGGTTGGAGCAATGGTTAAGGAAATTTGGAAAAAAGTAATATGGCTGGTGATGGCAGTCCTTTTTCTGGCAATGGTTTTCCGGCCACTGTGTATGGCAGAGGGTTGCATTGATTACTGGAAACTGCTGTTCCTGATGGGAATACCGTTTGGGGTACAGAAGATGTTTGTCTGGTTGATACCAAGCGGTTACGGTATTGGTGAAACAGTTGGGATATTTGCATTGAATCTGCTGGTCGGTGGTGTTATCGGTAGTTTCATACTGGTATGGCGTTTGTCGGAAGCGGTTTTTACACTGATGAAGGGATTGGTTTGGGGAGTTACCAGAATGATTGGTGTGTGCCAGTAATGGAAGAATGAAACGGAGGTCTGAGATGGACAGAAAATTGATGGAGCAGATGTTTTATGAAGGTGTCATGCCAAGAGAGCAGTGCTGTCCCCGAAAGAAAGAATACCATGATACCATGAAATTATGCAATACTGTGGAAGTGGAGTTTGCCAGCCATCTATCCCCGGAACTGGCACAGATGTTTCAGGATTACAAAGATTATTCAGTACAGCTTGCTGCCATGGAGAACGGGGAGCATTTTATTCAGGGAATCGCAATGGGGATACGCCTGACAGCGGAGGCATTTACACTGGAAGATAATAAAACAGAATAACCCATGAAGGAGAAGCAGCCGGTTTATTGATCTGGTTGCTTTTTCTCTGTCTATGAGGCCATGGAGCAAGGAGAATGAAGATGGAGATTGTATTGTTAGGTGTGATTATTGTCACCTTCCTGTTTTTCGTATTTCTGGTATGCTGTTTTGTTCTGTCAGCAAAAGAACTGGAAGAGGAAATAGGGAATCTTGGATATGAAGAAAAAGAAGGGAATTGAGCAGATGGATGTAGCAGAAAAAATCAGATACTTTCGCCAGCAAAAAGGATTGTCGCAGGAACAGCTTGGAAAAAGAGCCGGTATCCATGAACAATCCATCCGGAAATATGAACTGGGGATAAGAAAACCAAAGATTGACCAGTTAAAGAAGATAGCCGGTGGGCTTGGAGTCAGTGTAATAGAATTTATAGATATTGAGATTGAGAATGAAGCGGATTTGATTGCAGTGTTGAAAAAAATCAGTCCGTTTTTTAAATGGGAAAACATCGGAAGAATATTGGAACAGGGGGAACAGAGATGATTGTAGTTTATTTTCTGGCAGCGCAGATAGTTATGGCATTGTTTTTCTATCCATTGTTGGTTGTCGGTAAAAGGGCAGATGAAGAAATGGGAATTTTATTTGAACGTAGATTTCAGGAGAATGGACAGAGAGAATTGGAGGATAAGATGGAGTCACAGAGAGATGTTTTAAGAACGATTGAGAAAGAGATCAGCAAGGGAAGCGCACCGGTACATTTTGAAGGAATGGAATTTGAGAAAGACAGTTACCACCTAGTTGACAGCCAGGCAAAAATGAACCAGCTTCTTGATTAATTTTTCCGTGTTGGGGAGTACGGAGGTATTGCTGGCAAGTTGCTGAAAAGCAATGTTTATATGGATGCTGCAGGGAAAAAGCCAAACTTTCGGACAGCAAAATCAGAGTTTGACAGAAAACGGATGGAAATGGCGGCAAAGCAGTGGATTAAGAAAAAACAGCCATCTTTTGACGGGGATGTGTATGTGGAAAATGTGAAGTGTGTCCTGAGTCTGACAGAGGAAGAAAAGGAAAAGAGGAAATGCAGAGTAAATGGAGAAGAAACTACGGCACTGATTTTCAGTAGAAAGCATCTGGCAGTATTGTATCTGCAGTGCCTGATGTACCGGAAAGAACTGGCATTGTAAAAAGGCTCATTGGAAGATATGTCGGAGATCTGCAATCGGATTTATCAGTTGGAAAATGTGGATGTGCTGTCCCAGTGTATGATGATGGACATGGCAAGGTGGGAAGAGGATAAATTATGCATTCAGTTTTCAACGGTGTTTCTTCTGGAAAAATGATAAACAATTAGGTACGTTCTACCATGACATGTAAAAATAGTGTATACTATTATTATTAGAGCGACAAATTATCAATTATCAAGGATGGTAAAATTTTTATTGGATGAAGTATAATTTAGTTGTAAAATAATAATTTGATGTACTTGGTGAATATAGAGTATAAAATTTGATTAGGTATTAGTAAGGAGATTGCATGAAACGTTTATTTATTATTGGGAATGGGTTTGACTTGGCACATAAAATACCTACGAGGTATCTCGATTATCGTGCTTTTTTGAAAAGTAGCCCTGAAAATGAAGATTTTTGTATGCGTATGGAAAGTACATATGGATTAGGTAAATCTACGGATTATTGGTGGCGTGATTTTGAAACTAATTTGGGCGAGGGAGATGCATTTGAAACGGATTTTGAAACAATGGCAGAATGTGCAATAGATGAAATGGTTACAGATGACGGTGAAGAAATGTATGATGTTGAGGATACATTAAGATATCATTTTGAACCATATTACATTTTTATGAATCAATTGAATAAAACAGTTTTGCAATGGGTAGAATCAATAGATATAAATAGCATTAAGCCCATTTTCAAAAGAATCAATGAGAAAGATAGTTATTTTTTTACATTTAATTATACAGAGGTTCTAGAAAAAGTATATAAGATTCCGGCAAACAAAATTTGTCATATACATGGTTCGGTGGCAGAAAAATCAGTGATAATGGGACATGGAAATTTGGCTGCTATTGAGAAGTACCAAAATGAAGCTTATGAAAAAGAGGAAAGGCTAGATAAGAATGGTGCCGAAATTTCACGAGGAATATATAAATTCTATATGAATTCGTTTAAGGACACAAAAAAAATAGTGGAAATAAATGAATCTATAATTAATCACTATATGGGGGTAGCAGAACTTCATATATTTGGTCATTCTTTAGGAAATGTAGATATGCCGTATTTTCAGGAAATAAAAAAACATGTATTGAAAACTGCGAATTGGTATTTTTATGTTTTTTGTGATAAAAAGGAGTTACCAGAAAAAAGGAAAGAATTGTATAAAAAAATAGAGTGTCTTAGAATTAAACGTAAATATGTTCATGTACTTCAGACAACGAAATTTTAATTTTCTGCTAATCATAATAAAATGATTTTTAATAGTAAATATGACAGAACATATGATATGTTAGAATATATGTAAATGTGATGAAAGTTAAAATGCATATTATTAGTCAAGGAAGAAAAATTGATATATATCTACATAAAACACATTTACAGTTCTAATTTTAAGGATGTGAAAATCATGGGAGCAAGTAACAAAATCTGTCCGAAGTGTGGCAGGAAGATGAAACAGCAGTTTATCGGATTGCAGCACTGCAAATGCGGAATGAGCTGGAAGAAAGATATAGGTTTTTTTGAGCGTACCAGTGATATGGTCTTTGCATTGCAGCGCAGGAATGTTGGAAAGAAAGTGAAACAGGTTCCTGTAATCCGGAGAAAGCAATAAACCGACTGCACAGGCAGTCAGATATTACAATTACATATAGTTTTACATAGCCGACAGGTTCAGTTTATTGAGATTGAATCTGTCGGTTTTTTATTTATCAATGCACCTCCCGACAAATTGTCGGGAGGTGGAAAGGAGCCAGAATGAAGCAGTATATACACCACCTGCTGGTACCGCCGTGAAGGAGACCGGCAGAAAGAAAGGAGGTCTTGCAAAATGGAAGAAGAGGTTACCCAGAGGACGATTGCTTTATCCATCAGGACAGCGAAACTAACTGGTAACGTGCTGCGTGCTGCGCTGCGGAAGTTTCTGGCAGCACAGCACCAGAAAGGGAAAAATCCTTATAAGCAGGGAAAGCAGACGGTTAAAGAGCTGATCGGCCAGAATGCCGGTGTTTCCAACATTGAAATTAATGATGGTAACATCAAGTCTTTTGAACGTGTGGCGAAAAAATATGGGATTGATTATGCCTTAAAAAAGGATAAATCGGAAAATCCTCCAAAATATCTTGTGTTCTTCAAAGGACGGGATACGGATGTATTGAACCAGGCGTTCAAGGAGTATGTCGGAAAGCAGATGAAGCAGAAGGATAAGCCTTCCATTATGGAAAAACTTACCCATTTCAAAGAGATTGTTGCAAAGGGCAAGAACCGGGAGCGGGCCAAAGAACACCAGAAGGACAGGGGGCAGAGCTTATGATGAATTTAAAGCCGGACGATCCCCGTAGCCAGAAAAAAGGTGAAAAAGGACATCGAAGCCGTGCATCGCCGAAGCAGAAATCAAAACAGTTCAGCTTTTCTATTCCGGCAGACAGCATTCCCGGAAAAGTGATTGCGGATGTGAGGGCATTTGTGCAGGAAAAGATCAACAGTCTGCAGTCACTGGATAAGAAAAAATTGTTTCTCACAAATTTTCCTTATCTCATATGCGGTTATTTCACAGATAAGATTGCATGGCTCTACCGGGTCAGTGAGGGAGCAACCGGGTGGGATAAGCTGATGGAAACTTTAAACTATTTTGAGCGTGCATTTGCAGACCCGTTTCCCAGCATGTTTTACATGGATCTGCTTTATGGATTTGCCGGTGGTGTGGCAATAAAACTGATCGTGTATTACAGATCAAAGAACGCCAAGAAGTACCGGCAGGGTGTTGAGTATGGTTCTGCCAGATGGGGAACGGAAAAAGATATTGCCCCTTTCGTCGATCCCAAGTTTGAGAAAAATATCATTCTCTCCGGGACCGAATTTCTCACCACCAACACCCGGCCCAAGAACCCGGCCAACGCCCGGAACCTCAACGCCTGCGTGATCGGCTCCTCCGGCTCCGGCAAGTCCACGCTTTTGCACATCATCGGCGGGGTGGACGTGCCCACAAGCGGGGCGGTATATCTGGATGGGCAGGACGTGTACGCCCAGAACAATGAAGCGCTGGCCATTTTCCGCAGGCGTCAGGTGGGGCTGATCTACCAGTTTCACAATCTGATCCCCACCCTGAACGTGGTGGAGAATATCACACTGCCTATACTTATGGACAAGCGGAAGGTTAACGAGGAGCGTTTGAATGATTTGCTCGGCCTGCTTGGTCTTCAGGAGCGCAGAACGCATTTGCCTAATCAGCTTTCAGGCGGTCAGCAGCAGCGTGTTTCTATCGGCAGGG
>OHJX01000238.1_pt1 | contig 27041 bp, 24 predicted proteins | sample 1568671 | NCBI WGS metagenome assembly OHJX01 (sample SAMEA3879589, study PRJEB24766) | human gut metagenome | biome: human-associated habitat; feature: feces | place: USA | collected 1985/1987 | reverse complement strand
AGCAGAGCAGAGCAGAGCAGAGCAGAGCAGAGCAGAGCAGAGCAGAGCAGAGCAGTTAAGGTAAGTGTTATTGTTCCTGTGTTCAATGGTGAAAAGTATATTAAAAATTGCATAGAAATGTTGTTGAATCAAGGAGAGACGTATTATGAAATTGTTGTTATAAACGATGGTTCTACGGACAATACTGCACAGATTATGCAAGCATATCAATCTAATAGAAAGGTTTTATATTATGAGCAAAATAATAAGGGAGTATCGGCGGCAAGAAATAAGGGAATAGAAATCAGTAATGGGGATTGGATTATGTTTTGTGATGTAGATGACGAGGTCAAAACAGGCTATATTACAGATATATTTAATCAGATCCAAGAAAACCCAGAGTGTGATATGTTTTGTTATGCTAGATATAGTGCAGGAATTGCAGATTATGAACATGATGAGATGAATGTAGATAATGCAGATACTTTGAAAAGAATATTGAACAGCGATTGCTATGATTATTTTTTAAGAAGTGTTTGGGGAACGGTGTTCAAGAAAAATTTTTTGCAGCAAAAAAGAGTTTTCTTTCATGAGGGAATACCATTTTCCGAAGATACCCTATTTATGTTGCAGGCTGCATCAGAATACAAAACAATAAAGTATATACATAGAGGATATTATAAATATTGTTTGAGAAGTGATGGGACTGTTTGTAGTGGAGGTAGTGAAAAAGATTTAAGTGGTTATAGGCTTCTAAAAAATGGCTTGAAACAGTTGGAATGCACATATAAAATGTTGTGGAAAGCCCCAGAAATTCAACAAATGGTTAGCGACTGGTTAATAGATATTGGAATGTATGCGATAGGACGTGTTAGAAGAGGAACTATACAGATGCCGCTTCAAAAACGAAAACAAATGATAAAAGGAATGTGTTTCTTGATAAAAAGCAATATTACTATTGAACAGAAGCTCAGAGAAAAAAGAAAAATTTATATAATAGAGAAATTGCCAATTGTTTATATATTAATGGGAGATTTAAAAGGAAAACTAGGCAGATAATTATGAAGATATTACTTGTGAATAAATTTCATTATATTAAAGGTGGATCAGAAACCTATTATTTTGGTTTGGCAGATATGCTTAGAAAGCAAGGACATGAAGTAATCTTTTTTTCTATGAAGGACGAGAAGAATGTTCCTTGTGAGCAGGAAAAGTATTTTGCGGAAAGTGTAGATTTTAATCAGAAGATGAATCCTGTGAAATTAGTGAAAGCATCTTTGAAGATGTTATATTCCCTGGAAGCTAAGAAGAAATTTGAGCAGCTGTTAATTGATGAAAAGCCCGATATCATTCATTTGAATATTTTTCAGAGCCAGCTGACAGGGTCTATTGTAGATGTGGCTTATAAACACCGTATCCCTATGGTTTATACAGCCCATGACCTGAAATCAGTATGTCCGAATTATCAAATGCTGAATCATGGTGATATTTGTGAAAAATGTATTCACGGAAATTATACTTATTGTGCAAAAACAGGCTGCATGAAGGACAGTAAATTAAAAAGCATTCTTGCAACACTGGAGGCTTATGTATATAAATGGAGAAAAACATATCAAAAGTTAGATCTGATTATTACGCCTTCTGCGTTTTACAAGAGAAAGATCGAAGAAGCCGGTATTGCCAAGTGCCCGGTGGTGCATATGACAAATTTCCTGCCGGAGGGAACAGAATATAATGTGAGTGAAAAACCTGGGGAATATTTCCTGTATTTTGGACGTATCAGCCGGGAGAAAGGCATACTGACATTAGTTAGGGCATATGCGGAGGCGAAAGTGGAGAAGCCGCTGTATATTGTTGGAACAGGACCAATTGAGGAACAGGTTCGTCAATTAATTGAAGAGCTTCGTATGAGTGATAAGATTAAAATGTTGGGCTTCAAATCAGGAAATGAATTAAAAGAGATCGTGGCAAATTCATTATGTGTTTGTTTGCCGAGTGAGTGGTATGAGAATGGACCATATTCTATTATGGAAGCACAGGCTGTAGGCAAATCTGTAATTGTCAGCAGTAATGGAGGATTGCCAGAATTGGTAGAGGTTGGGGTGACAGGATATATTGTGCGTCCAAAAGACGTCGAAGACTTAAAAGAAAAAATGGAGCTTTGTGAAAAAAAGAAAGATTGGGATTTAAAGAAAGTGATAGAGTGTGCTAAGACAAAATATAACCCAGAAAAGTATGCAGATGAATTGATTCAGATGTATTTGATTTATGTATAACAGACAGAGATGTAATTATTGCAAACCAATATGAGAGTTGTTTGGCCAATGTAGCAGATAAAGTATATACAAGAGATATTTTTGGAGGGGATTAAAATGGCAGAAGTAAAAAATCAAGTGGGTGGGGGGGAAACTACTTACTCCGAAGGAATCAACGCATTAAGAGCGTTTGCGTGTATGGCGATTGTAGCATGGCATGTATTGGCAAACGGAGATTTCCGAATAGATGGGTACTTTGTAACAAACGTAATTCCGTCATGGAATGATCTGGTATATTTGTTTATGATAATTAGCGGATTTGGAATGTGTAACGGTTATTATAAGCGTTTGAAGGATCGTAAGATAAGTATCGAAGATTTTTACTCAAGGCGTTACACAAAAGTTCTTCCTTTTTTTGCACTGCTAATCCTTGCGGATATGGTACTTGAGCATTCCCTTGAGAGCGTCTACGAGGGTTTTATAGAATTGACACTGGTATTCGGTTTTTTGCCGAATAATGAGTTGAGTGTGATAGGCGTGGCATGGACACTTGGGGTCATATTTGCGTTTTATATCATTTTTCCTTTTGTGATGTATTTGATATGGAATAAGACAAGAGCTTGGGGGACATTACTTGTGTCGTTAGCAATCCATGCTTTATGTAAAGTATATTTTATGACGGACAAATTTGTAGTATTTGGATACAGCTTAAAACATAATTTTCTATTTTGCATGCCTTATTTCATAGTAGGATGTTTGATTTATCTGTATAAAGACACGATTATAAATGTAATTAGGAAATATGAGTTTCTTAGCCTACTGGTCTGCTCTGCGACCACTATTTTCTATTATTTCGTTTCTTATAGGACGAATTCGTTCTGGATAATAGATATTGTAACAATGATATTACATGCTGTTTGGGTGGGATACGGCGTAGGAACAACGAACCGGCTGTTTTGTAATCAAGTAACAAGGTATATTGGCGGGATCAGTATGGAGATTTATCTTGCGCATATGATGGTTTTTCGAGCGTTAGAAAAAATGGGAGTTTTAAGCTTACTTGGAAATGGAGCCGTAGCATACTTGTTAGTAGTGGCTGTAATTTTGGCAGTATTAGTGATATCGGTGCCGATTTTGCAAAGTATGTTGGATGTTTGTTTGGGAAGAATAACGGCAGTAGTTGAATGGCTTAAATTTAGGAGAGAAAAATGAGAAAATTAAATCATCGACAGATGATGCTGTTAAAGGTAAAGGCTTCTATTATGGGGAGCCGTAAACGAACGGAATACTTACGGAAAAGTGATATTTTTGCTGGTTTTGGAAATGATTGTTATTATTGCAGTCGAAAAATACCGGAAGAACCTTATATGGTGAAAATTCATAATAATGTAGTCGTTGCTGCAAATGTGAATTTTATTACACATGATATCATCAACGATATGCTTTCCAGAAAAATAGGGGGTAATCCGGGAGAGCAACTTTCAGAATATCATATGGGGGCAATAGAAATTTTTGATAATGTTGCAATTGGTTCAGATGTAACGATATTGTATGGAACAAAAATTGGTCCTAATGCAGTAATTGCTGCTGGTGCAGTGGTGACTAAGGATGTACCAGAGGGCAAAATTGTAGGAGGAAATCCCGCAAGAGTGATTGGATCGGTTAATGATTTAATTGAGAAAAGGAAAAAACAGAAAGAAGCGCCGATTAATAGGGATTCATTAGAGAAAATAATAGACTATTATTGGAGTAAAGAGGAATAAAGAATGGAGAAAGAACAGATTTTGGTCAGTATTGTGATACCGACGTATTCTAGAAACATAGCGCTTACCAGAGCTATTGATAGTGCGTTAGCTCAAACTTACAAGAATTACGAGATTATAGTTGTTGATGATAATCCTCCGGATTCAAAGTGGCGTGCTTCAACAGAAAAAATTATGCTGCAATATGCAGATAATCCTGTGATTCGATACATTCAGAATTCGAAAAACCTAGGGGGATCGGGAGCGCGCAATGAAGGGATTAAGGCTGCGCGGGGAGAGTATATTGCATTTCTTGATGATGACGATGAATATATGCCGGAAAAGGTAGAAAAGCAGTTAAACTGTTTTCTGAATACGACGCAAAAAAAGCTTGCGCTTGTTTTTTGTGACGCGATGATGACGTATGATAATGATAAATTTGTGTGCTATTTGAAACCACGTTATAGAGGCTGCTGTTTGTATGAAGCGATGGTTGGTAATTGCTTAGCTGCGACATCGCAATGGATGGCGAAAAAAGAAGCATTGGTAGATGTGGGGATGTTTACCATTGTACCATGTAAGCAGGATTCTACGTTGATTTTAAAACTTTTGGTTAATGGATATGAAGTAGAATGTGTTCCTGAAGTTTTATCGAAATACTGTAGCTATCAGGGAGAGCGGATTTCAGATATTTCGGAGAAAAAAATACTTGGAGAAAAGAGTTATATGTCTACTTGCCGGAAGTATTTTTCGAGATTATCAGAAATTCAGCGAGAACAAGTGGAATTTGCTTTTGCTATAAGATTGTATGAATTGTATAGTTCAATAAATATGAGAAAAGAAAGTAGACAAGAGAAAAGAAAGATGATGGAAATAGATTGGAAAAAAAGTGTAAGATATTTAATTCAGAGAAAGATAAAGGGTTGTAAATATCACATAAAGAAAAAAATTTTTTACAAACGATAATAGGGAGAGAACAACATGATTTGTTTTGTGGTTTTACATTATCAAAATTTAGATGTTACACAGAAGTGTGTCAATTTTCTACTAAAATTGAATGGAGAGAACAAGCATATTATTATAGTTGACAATGGTTCTCCTAATGGAACCGGAAAGATTTTAGAGGAAAAATATGTATTAGATTCAAATATTACAGTGATATTGAGTCAAGAGAATGTTGGATTTGCCCGTGCAAACAATTTAGGATATAGTTATGCCAAAAAAATAGGAGCTACATGTATAGTTGTAATGAATAGTGATGTGTATATTAAAGACATCGATTTTATTGGCAAACTTTATGCAGCGATAGAAGAAAATGAGAAAACAGCAGTGGCTGCGCCGGACGTAGTCAATATACAAGGGATACATTGCAATCCAATGATTATTCCTCCGATTTCTCATAAGTCAATGAAAAAGATTTATAAGGAAAACTTTTACAGATATGTTATGTATTGTATTCCATTTATAAACAGGAAACTGTGGATGCGATCCAGTAAATTAAGTGCTCCTAAAAAACAGAATAGATTAGGCTGGGAGCATGATCGAAAAGATATTGTACCGGATGGATGTTGTATCATTTACTTTCCTAATTGGATAAAAAATGAGGATTTTGCATTTGTACCAGTTACATTCATGTACGGAGAAGAACATATATTATATGAGTATATAAAGTTTAATCACTATGAAAGCAAGTATTTTCATAATTTGCAAGTTTTTCATTTGGAAGGAGCAACGACAGGCGCTTTGACCAAGGTGAATATTTCGGAAGGCATAAAAAATAAAAAGAAAAACTTAAAGTGGCATATGGATGCCTGCAAAATATACTTTGATTATAAAAAGAAACTGTACAAAAAGAATTAATTAGACAGAGGATATTATGAAAAATGTTTTACAAGTGTTGAATTACACAGCAAACTATCGGGGAAATTTTATGGATTCTTTGAAAGAATTGGATGAGCAGTTGCACAGGAAAGGGAATTATTGTGTATACTTTTTTTTGATTTCAAAAGTATCTGGAGAAAAGATTGACTGGATAGCGGAAATGATTGATGAAAATATTCCCGTGTATTTTATGGAAGATAGCAGGGGCCGAGCAATTAAAAAAATACGCAAGATTATTTTTGAACATCAAATTGAAATTATACATACTCATTTTTTAACGGCAAATCAGTTTTTAATGATTAAATTAAGCAATTTGGGAATGAAGAAAGACGTAGTGATTCATTTTCATAATCACGCGATACCATCTAATAATTTCGTTAAACGATTTACTCGGAAAAAACTGTATAAGGGATATAAGATGATAGGAGTGAGTGCGTCAGTAACTGAAGGCCTTAGACAAATTTATCCGTATAACAAATGTTATGAAGTAGATAATGCTATAGATTTTGAACGCTTAAATAATTACAGCGAACTTGATTTAGACCAAAATAATGAAAATAAGGATGAAAAAATATGTCTTATTTTTGGATTTGACTATGAGCGCAAAGGTGTGGATTTAGCCTTGGAAGCTGTTTCACAGATGATAGAGCGTGGTGAAAAAATAAAGCTATTGATTTCCTTATCTACAAATGAAACTATAGTAAAGAAAAAAATTGAAGAACGGTTTGGCGAGATACCTTGTTGGGTAATATTTATTAAGGCGAGAAATGATGTTGCAACTCTTTATCGGAAAGCAGATATTTTTTTGTCACCATCCAGAGAAGAAGGCTTTTGTTATTCGATAGTAGAAGCGGCATACTGTGGATGTAATGTTGTGGCAAGCTGGATACCAGCTCAGAAAGATTTGAAAGTTCCAGGTGTATTCTGGTGTGAAACAGAAAACAGTGAGAGCTTGCATGATGCGATAATAAAAGCGTTCGATAGTGAGAAAAAGCTGAATGTCACGGAAGTTCTCCGTCAAGAATACAAGTTAGAGAAGTGGGGCAGGCAGGTGATAGAAATATATGAAGTCATATGATGAAGTAATAAGCTTAGGGTATAATTGTGAAATCTCATTTCGAATTAGAGATTATTATGGAAAACTATGTTCATGGCCATTTTCATGGACATATATTTTAGATAGAGATGCGTTTATAAGCGCGCTTAACAATCTGGATGAAGTATTTCAGGGAGAAGTGCATATATGCCAGGATGATAGAGTAAATTCGATGATAGAATGTGATAAATACCATATATGTTTTCATCCGAGAGGGGAATATGTAAGCATAGATGGTACCATCCCTATTGCGACATTTCCGCAGGCGGTAGCAGAACTGCGGCAACGGGTAAAATACTTAGTAGAGAAATTTGAAACTGCAATGTCAGATGGGGAAAAAAATTATATTTTTTTTATTGGACTTACGGATAATGGTAAAACATGTGATAAGGAATTCATTGTAAATTTGGAAAATGCCTTAAATCACATTTGTCTGAAGCAAAACTATACGTTAGTTGTTGTTGTTCCAAAGAAACGCTATAGCAAAGAACTGGAACAGTTAAATACAGATAAAGTAAAAATAAGAACAATAAAATACTTCGGAAAACAAAAGTGTAATGATATATCAACAGATATGTTTGGATGGGGAAGGATTTTTCGTGAATTTTTAGGTGATGATAATATATGGTCATTTTATCGTAGAATAAATTCACATAGACTGAAACGGATAATTAGTGCAATTGGCAGAAGAATAGTAAGGATAATGGGTAAAAAATGATGTCTATTTCCAAAAAAAAATTTATTTTGATTGGATATTTTGTGGTAGCACTGATCCTTCTTCTGGATTGCACCAACAATTTTCCAGGTATTTTTTATTTGAGAAAACTGAAATATGTATACATCATGATTCTTGCGGTTGACTTTATGACTTGCAGGAGAAAACAGATTACAAAGATAAGTGCAGTAGTTATGTTTTTTTTGTTTTTTCATACATTGTTGTTTGGAATCGTATTTGTGAATCCAGATGTATTGGAGTTAACTAGAATACATTGTCGTGAAATGGTGATTTATTTACTTTTTTTGATGCTTATGACAAATGCGGTAGAACGATATAATTGCAAGTTAAAATTTATTGAGGCTACCTGTGCGGCATTTGCTGGGTTTATGTTGTGGTGTGGAATTACACATATATCAAATTTTGTTAATCCAATGTATTTTATATATGTGTTTAATCGTACGGATAGGGTTAGAAGTGAGTTTGGAACGGGGTCACCCAATTACATGGGATACTATTGTTTTATTGCTTTGGTTTTTTTCTATGCACTTTGGTATGAATATAACGAAACAAATCGTTTAACTCAAAAAAAGAAATATGGTTTATTGGGAATATCCTTATGGACGATATTAATACTACTTTCAACCGGCTCAAGAAGTTCGATTTTATCGTTCTTTTTATTTGCCACAATCTGTATTTATCAACTTTATTTTCGAGAAAGATTGGGAAAAGCAAAATGTCTTTTTGTTATTCTGGCAGTTGGAGTAGCACTGATTTTTGTATATATGAATTGGACTTCCATCTGGGGAAATGCCAATCGTGAAGCAAACATTTCGATTAATGTACCGGTATTTCGGCAGATGAATGCTTTCTGGAAAGGCATGGGATATATAGAAAGCGCTGGATTTTATAATGACGCTTATGGCTATGATACATGGCCAGTAGATATCTATTATTTGTATATATATCTTTCTACCGGTATCATTGGTTCATTGATTATTGCCATTCCTTTGTTGTACATACTGTATCGATTAATTAGAAAAAAAGATAATTTTACGAGATATGTTATGTTATCGGTATACATAGCGATTCTTTTTGATGGTCTCTGGCAGGTGAATATATTTACTTATCGATATATTGCTACCTTATTTATAGGAGTATTACTTTTGATAACGATTAGCTTGCAGGATAAGAGAGGTTTAGGAGAGATAAGAAGAAATGAAAAAACAAAATGAGTGTTTGAACTTTTTTAAAGGTCTTGCGTGCATTTTGGTAGTAAGCTTACATGTGAGATTTCCGGTAGCGGCAATAGATGGACCGTTACAATGCATGGCGAGGTTTGCCGTTCCATTATTTTTTATGATATCAGGATATTACTGTTGTTATGATAGAGTGGAAGATTACAAAAAAAAAATACCATCAAAAATAGTACATATTGGAAAAATATGTATAATATCTTTTGTGTTTTGGATCATCATGCAGTTTGCTGTCTATATGTTTGGAGCCGGGGAACATAACATTATGGATTTGGTAAAATCCATTTTGGGCTTAAAGGCTTTGTTAAGGTTGTTGTTGCTAAATGATGACCCTGTTATAAGCATATTGTGGTTTCTGTTAGCGCTACTGTATTGCTATGTAATATATTATATATGCGCAAAGAGAAATATTGTACAGATTTTACCCAAATTAATAATCCCCTGCTTGATAATTCATTTTATTTTGGGAAATGTTGGTAGCGGTCTGCTAAATTGGACAATAGATGTAGAGTATTATCGAAATGTTTGGTTTATGGCGTTGCCGCTTTTTTCAATTGGACATGAGATAAAACGCTACCAGAGTCAAATATTAGAAAAAATAGATAGTTCAAAGGCATTTTATTTGATAGTTGGTGGAATGGGACTATCACTAGTAGAATGGGGAATTGTCGGCGGACGACAGCAGATGTATATTGGTTCTATGATGATGGCAGTTGGTATGGTCGTGTATTCCATTTGGAATTCACAAAACTACATAATAAAGATAATTGCAGTGATTGGGCAAAGATATTCCTCTGTAGTATATGTGATTCATATCGCTGTTGGAATTATGTTGGATAAAATGATGAGGATTATAGGGCTACAGGATGCTATAATGTATATCCTTTTGAAACAGATGATGGTTATTGTTTTATCGGTGATTATTGCTGGCATCTTGGTTGAGTGTAATAAAAAGCTATTAGCAAAAAGACGAAGAACTGAGGTATGATGAAGTTCATCGATGCGAGTGTAATTGTGCCGGTATATAATGGGAAAAATATAAAAAAGATTATAGATGCTGTTATATTTAATGGTTAGTGATTTTCTAACTATTCATTGTGCACGTTATTTCGATATGAAATCAAAGTGTGGAATCAAAATAATTTCTCCAGTAATATGGAACTGTATGTATTCAAAAAGATTTTGGAAGAACAGGTACTATAAAAGTATGACGGAATTGTAGAGATAAAGTTGGAACAAGAAGTAGATGATAGAATTTAAAGAAGGGTAATAATGGAGCGTACAGGAAAAAGCATTAAGAATATATATTTTGGGTTATGGCTTCAGCTTATAACGACAATATTATCATTTTTGACTAGAACGATACTAATTCGAACAATAGGAATAGAATTATTAAGCCTAAATGGACTGTTTACAGAAGTTATTTCTGCCTTATCATTGGCCGAATTGGGAATAGGATCTTCCATTGCATATAGTTTATATAAGCCGGTCGCAGAAAAGAATGAGTATAAAATCTGCCAATTGATGAAATTGTATAAAAGGGCTTATCATTTGATTGCATTAGTTACATTGGGAGTTGGAATTAGCCTTACCCCGTGGATTAATCATTTGATAACTAAAGTGGAAATAGATTTGAATTATATTAGAACAGTATATGTGTTATTTGTTGTGCAGCTAGCGACATCATATCTGTTTTCTTATAAAATTTCTCTTTTGAATGTTGATCAAAAGAATTATATTTATTCGAAAATCTCAGCGCTTGTTAAAGTGATTGGTACCATAATTCAGATAGGAATTGTCTGCCTGACGCAAAACTATATTTTATATTTGGTAATGACAATAGCAATTTCTTTAACAACAAATATAATATGTTCCATCTTTGTTGATCGAAATTACAGCTTTTTAAAGAAGAAGGTTGACAAATTAGATGAAAAAGAAAAAAAAGTAGTTTTCAAAAATGTGGGAAATATTTTTATCAAGAGTGTATCTGGAAAAATTACGGGATCCACAGATAATATTTTGATATCCACATTAGTTAATACAGTATTGGTTGGATATTATTCAAACTATAACCTGATATTGAATTTGATAAGGACATTGGTGTTTCAGATATATTCAGGTGTATTTAACAGTGTGGGAAATTTAATGGCTACGGAAAGCAATGAGCGATGTGAGAAAGTTTTTTTGCGGTTGAATTATCTGATTTATAATTTTGCTGTAATTGCCGCAACATGTGTTTTTACGTGCATGAGGCCGTTTATCGTTGCTTGGATTGGCGATGAATATTTGCTTGGTACATCAGTATTGGTAGTCTGCAGTGTGATGTTATACATAGAGATCCTTTGCAAACCGTTGTGGCTAGTCATGGAAGTTTCGGGATTATTTGGCATAGACAAGTACGCTGCAATAATTGGTTCAGGTGTAAATCTTGTAGTATCAATTGTTTTAGGAATAAAAATAGGAATAATAGGTATTTTTATTGGGACATGTCTAACATATATTATACAGATGATATTAAAGACATATTTTCTTTATAGATATAGGTGGGAGAAGAGACCGATAAAGTATTATAGAATTTGGCTAACAGAGTTTTTAGCAGGAATTGGGTTGATGGTGGTTTGTAGTTTTGTATGCAGTAGAATTACGCTGTCAAATCCAATTATTCAGTTTATAGTAAATGCAATGATTACAATTGCAATTGTTTTAATTGTTAATGTTCTTGCAACACATAAAAGTGACGAGTTTTTATATGTTGTTAATTTGATTAAAAGCAGAATAAATTCAAGTGGGAGAAGATAGAGGAGAGATGAAAGAAATACCGCATATATTACATTATTGTTGGTTTGGAAATTCGCAAAAACCTAAATCAGTACAGAAATATATTGATAATTGGCATAAGATGCTGCCAGATTACCAGTTTATGGAATGGAATGAAGCAAACTGTAACTTAGAGAATGAGATAGACTATGTAAAAGAGGCATATCAAAGTAAAAAATATGCTTTTGTGAGTGATTACATACGAATTAAAAAACTGTATGAGTATGGAGGGATATACTTTGATACGGATGTGAAAGTTCTAAGGAGATTTGATAAGTATCTCGAAAGTAATCAAGTTGTTTTGGGATTTCAAGGAACTGGAAATCTCGGTACGGCCTTTATTGCGACAGTAGCGCATCATCCATTATTTGAACGATTTCTTGAAGATTATGAAACAAGACATTTCATTATGGAAGATGGCAGCTTGGATCAGACTTCTATTAATGTAAAACTCGATCCTCTGGTGGAGTCGTATGGATTAGATATTAATAGGGATGAACTGCAGAATATATCAGAAGGAATAACGGTATACCCTACAGAATATTTTTGTGCGTTTGATATAGAAAACTGGCATCCGGTAGCTACGGAAAAGACTTGTACAGTACATTATATGGCATCGTCCTGGAAGTCTGTGAAAACAAAATTCAAAATAAAAGTTATTAAATTTGTTGTTCTTATAATTGGAGCTTCAAACTATGACAGATTAAGAAAAACTTTAAAAAACAAAAAATAGCAAATGATTATGTAAAGCCGAATCAGATACGGATGTTGTTATTGAAATAACAAACTTTAATAATTACGAATTAATAGTTACTGATGGCAATTTATACTGTTCGGCGAGGACTACTTATAATAAAGGAAGTGATTTGTATGAAAAAAATTACATGTGTTGGTTATCATGATACCGGTTCAAGTGTAGTAGACGACTTATTTAGAGAATTTCCGTGCTTTGCACAGGGCGGTGTTGATAAGGAATGCCGTTTTTTGCAGGATCCGGACGGTGTGGCAGATTTGGAATTTAACTTGGTAGAAAATCCGCATAGATTGAATTCTGGATTTGCATTAAAGCGATTTCGAATGATGGCAAAAGAGAATCATCGTGTATACGAGAAAATTTTCGGAAAAAGCTGGATGCAGCATGTCGATGAGTACCTTGCGGATATTACAAAACTGAAATACAAAGGATATTGGCATGGGGACATTTGGCTTTTGAATCCTCTGGTTAAAAATTTTCATTGGTTTAGGAGAGGCATAAATAAAGTTCTTCCAAAATCAATAGCAAAGCCATACTGGTATAATTATTTTCCAAAACTGGAGACGTATCATTGCTGCATAAATGAGGAAGAGTTCCTGAAAAAGACAAAAGCTTTTATGGAGAGGCTGTGTGCAGAACTTGCGGAACATGGGACGGAGTATATTTTATTGGATCAACTGGTGCATCCCAATAATGTTCCGAGATATTTAAGGTATGTAAATGATTTGAAAGTAGTGATTGTGGATAGAGATCCTCGGGATATCTATATTGAAGAAATGCGATATAAAGAGCATATACTTCCAACAGATCCTTATGTTTTTTGTGAAGTATATAGAGATTCCAGAAAAAATAAGCATGATTATGAAAACCCAGATGTTGTTTTAAGAATTAATTTTGAAGACATGATTTATCATTATGAGAAATCGGTGAAAACGCTATGTGAGTTTGTTGGGGTTTCAGCTAAGCAACATAAATATCCAAAAAAATATTTTAATCCAGCGATTTCTATCAAAAACACAAAGTTTTGGGAGCGCTATTCGCAATATGATGAAGCTATTAAAATCATAGAAAAGGAATTACCAGATTTTTTATATAAATACTAGAAATGTTTCATTATCACAAAAGCTGTAGCAAGGGATTATTTTTCTGTTCATGAAATCAAAGGAGGAATATATGAACAAACAGGAAAGAGATGTTTTAAAGGAGTTGACGGAAGAACCGTATATAAACCAACGTATTCTTGCAGAAAGTTGTGGATATTCCTTAGGCATTATTAATCGTTCTCTGAAACAGTTAAGGAAAGAAGAATATATCGATGAGACTATTAAACTGACTGAAAAGGCAAGGCAGGAATTTCAGGAAAAAGCGCCGCAAAATGCGATTATTCTTGCGGCAGGATATGGAATGCGCATGGTTCCTATTAATTTTGATATACCTAAAGGCCTTTTATCTATCAATGGAGAACCATTGGTCGAAAGAATTATCAAGCAGCTTCATGAAGTGGGGATTAAAAAAATTTATGTTGTGGTAGGCTTTATGAAGGAACAGTATGAATATTTAATTGATGAATATGGAGTGGAATTGGTAGTAAATTCAGAATATGCAACGAAGAATAACTTACACTCATTAAAAAAAGTGTTGGAGCACTTGTCTAATTCCTATGTGATTCCATGTGATATTTGGTGCGCAAAAAATCCTTTTCATAGAAAAGAATTGTATTCATGGTACATGGTCAGCAACCAAGTAAACGACGAGAGCGAGGTACGTGTAAACCGAAAGATGGAGTTGGTAAAAGTTTCACCTTCATCTGGTGGGAACGCTATGATTGGTATTGCTTACATTTTGGAGAAAGAGGCAAAAACTGTAAGAGAAAAGATAAAGAGAATGGTGGAAAATACTAGATTCGATGAGTCATTTTGGGAAGCTGCACTGTATCATAAAGATCGAATGATTTTGATGGCGAATGTGATTCGCGCGTCGGATGTTGTAGAAATAAATACATATGAACAACTAAGAGATTTAGATAGTGATTCTAATCACTTAAAAACAGAAGCGATTACGTGCATTGGAGAGGCATTGCATGTAATGCCGGAAGAGATTGTAAATATTGTTGTATTAAAAAAGGGGATGACAAATCGATCATTTTTGTTTTCTTGTAGAGATAAAAAGTATATTATGCGAATTCCAGGAGAGGGAACAGAACAGTTGATTAATCGTTCACAAGAGGCGGCGGTTTATGATGTGCTTGTAAATAGAGAGATTTGTGATAAGGTAATTTATATGAATCCTCAGAATGGTTATAAGATTACGGAATATTTTGAAAATGCGCGGGTATGTGATCCGAATAATGTGAGCGATTTGGAACGCTGTATGCGTAAACTCAGAGAATTCCATGAGAGTGCTTTGAAGGTGAAACATGAATTTGATATATTTAAACAAATCATGTTTTATGAATCTTTGTGGGAAGGAAAAGATTCTGTTTATAAAGATTACAAAATAATAAAAAAGAATATTTTTTCTTTGAAAAAATACATTGATGAAAATATCGACAGAAAGGTTCTGAGTCATATAGATGCCGTCCCGGATAACTTTTTATTTTTTAAGGATGCGGAGGGGAAAGAGGAAATACGATTGATTGACTGGGAGTATGCGGGAATGCAGGATCCGCATATTGATATCGCAATGTTCTGTATTTATGCTTTGTATAATAAAGAACAGATTGATAATTTGATAGATATATATTTTGAAGGTAAATGTGAGCAAAAAGTACGTATAAAAATATATTGTTATATTGCGGTGTGCGGACTTTTGTGGAGTAATTGGTGTGAGTATAAAAGAAGTTTAGGAATTGAATTCGGAGAGTATTCTCTTAGACAATATCGATATGCAAAAGACTACTATCGTATTGTAAAAAAAGAATTAGAAAAAAGCTAAACTTTAATTGCGAGGGAGAATAAATATGAACCAGGTGGAAAGAGCAATCATTATGGCAGCAGGAATTGGAAAAAGGATGCAGCCAGTTACATTGGAAACTCCAAAACCATTGGTTAAAGTAAATGGTGTTCGTATGATTGACACAGTGATCCAGGGGCTTCAGGCTAATGGGATTAACGAGATTTATGTGGTTGTGGGATATTTAAAAGAACAATTCCAATGTCTGCCGGAAGAATATCCGGGTTTGCAATTGATAGAGAATCCTTATTATGATGTTTGCAATAATATCAGTTCTTTATATGTAGCAAGAGACTATTTGAAAAATGCAATGATTCTTGACGGAGATCAAATTATTTACAATACAAGTATTTTGAAGCCTTCTTTTGAGTTATCAGGATATAATGCTGTTTGGACAGATTCGTATACAGATGAGTGGTTGATGTCAGAGGAGGATGGTGTTGTTACAGGCTGTAGCCGAACAGGGGGAAGTCGGGGATGGCAACTCTATAGTATTTCCAGATGGAGTTATGAAGATGGAATAAAATTGAAGCGTCATTTGGAAATAGAATTTGAAGAAAAAAAGAATCGTCAGATATACTGGGATGATGTAGCTATGTTTTGTTATCCGCAGGAATATAAATTGGGAATATATGAAATGAAAAAGGGAGATATTTTAGAAATCGATAATCTTGATGAACTGATTACTTTAGATAAAAAGTATCAAATATATCGAAATGTGGGAGGTAATGAAGCGTGAAAAAAGAAAAGAAAATTGATTGGGTAATTACATTACTTCCTATGATAATTGTTGTTGCATTAAGCGTTGTATTCTTTTTTTTGCCAGAACAGTCAAATGAAGTTTTAAGCAGCATAAGATTTGTTCTGGGGGATACTTTTGGAACATATTATCTGGTGATAGGATTAGGAGTGTTCTTGGTATCAGTTTTTATTGCCGGATCACGGTATGGTGATATTGTACTTGGAAATCAGAATGAGAAGCCCAAATATTCCTTTTTTGCATGGGGATCTATGATGTTTACAGCAGGCCTTGCAGCGGATATTTTGTTTTATTCTTTTTCGGAATGGATATTATATGCAACAGATCCTCATATTGCTGAAATGGGAAGCATTCAGGATTGGGCCAGTGTATATCCTATATTTCATTGGAGCCTTATTCCCTGGGGATTTTACTTGGTTTTGGCTGTGGCATTTGGCTTTATGCTTCATGTGCGTAAACGTGAGAGACAGAGGTATTCGGAATCCTGCAGAGCGATTTTAGGAAAACACACAGATGGATTTTTGGGGAGAATCATTGATCTTCTGGCAGTTTTTGCGTTGCTTGCTGGTACAGCAACCACTTTCAGTTTAGCAACACCTTTGATGGCCAGTGTAATTAATGAACTGTTTCATGTTGAGCTTAACCGTACCTTGGTTGTAATTGTTATATTAATTATAACTTGTATTATTTATACATATTCGTTACTTCATGGTTTTAAAGGAATCAGCATTCTTGCAAAGGCGTGTATATATTTGTTTTTTGGATTATTAGCATTTGTATTGTTGTTTGGGGGAGAAGCCAGATATATTATCGAAACAGGCTTTTCTGCGTTAGGAAGAATGCTGCAAAATTTCTTTGAACTGGCAACTTTTACAGATCCACAGAGAACAACTTCTTTTCCACAGAATTGGACAATTTTTTACTGGGCATATTGGATGGTCTGGTGTGTGGCAGCGCCATTCTTTATAGGAAGTATTTCCAGGGGAAGAACCATACGTCAGACTATTTTAGGTGGATATGTTTTTGGAGTTGGTTCTACACTTGTGAGCTTTATTATTCTTGGAAATTATTCATTGGGAAAACAAATGTCTGGACAGGCAGATTTCCTTGCTTTATATGAAAAAACAGGAGATCTTTATGAAGTAATTATTTCTATTATGAAAACCTTACCATGTGCACCATTTGTTTTACTGCTCTTATTAATAACAATGATTGCTTTTTATGCAACATCTTTTGATTCCATTGCATTAATTGGAGCATGTTATAGCTATCATAGATTAGGAGAGAATAAAACCCCTCATAAATTTGTAAAGTTACTGTGGTGTATATTATTAATTCTTTTGCCGATTGCTCTTGTTTTTTCTGAGAGTTCTATGAACAATCTACAGTCAGTGAGTATTATAGCAGCGTTTCCTATAGGGACGGTTATTGTTTTGATAACAATTAGTTTCTTAAAAGATGCTTCCGCATTTTTAAGAGAGCAGAAGAAAGGAAATCAGCAGAGACATTAATATATTATCTGGTAGCTGAAAAAAATTATGACACAGATGAGAAAAACACAAAATAGGGTTATATTAATTTTATTGGGAGTCATCATATTAGTTTTTTTGCTGGTTATTGGAATTGGAATATTTTCTGTGAGATATGTTCTTGTTTCTAAAAGCGTAGAACAAAACACAGAAAATGATATTTCAATAACTGCAGATGATGGAATAAAACTAGTAGCCTCTGAATGCATTGCTTCAGAAGCTACTCATCAATGGGCTATTCTTGTTCATTCTTATCGTACATCCCGTTCCTTTATGAAACCATATGCCAGGAAATATCAAGATAAAGGATATAACACTCTTTCACCAGATAACCGCGCCCATGGGGCGAGTGGCGGAAAATATATTGGTATGGGATACTTGGATCAGTATGATATTCTGCGATGGATTGATTATATTTTGGAAAAGGATCCGGAAGCGGAGATTGTTCTTCATGGAGTATCCATGGGAGGTGCTGCGCTGATGATGCTGTCCGGGCAGGAAAATCTTCCGGAAAATGTTAAAGCGATTGTTGAGGATTGTGGGTATACTTCGGCAAAAGACTATCTGACATGGAAACTGAAACAGAGATTTGGATTGCCGTCTTTTCCGGTCATTCCAATTGCGAACATAGCATTTAAAGCTGCTGCGGATTATTATATGGAAGACGCATCGGCTCTTGAAGGCGTAAAAAATAGCAATACACCTATATTGTTCATCCATGGAACAGAGGATACTACAGTTCCGGTTGAGGATGTATATCGGCTTTATGAAGCAGCAGCATGTCCAAAAGATCTTTATATTGTAGAAGGCGCTGGACATGGTGAGGCTTTATGGATGGATGAGAGTGAATACTGGAAGCGGGTATTTGTGTTTATAGGAGAACAGTAGGATAAATGACTTTTGTCAAAAATTTGTCAATAATTATATATCAGGTCTTAGCCCTGGCTTTGATATATTCATTTTTATTTACGACAGTTGAATTATTAAAAGGGGAATCAAGCTGGAAGCAGATAGTGAAACATTGGTTGAGAGAGTTTCAAAAGAACGGTGTTTTTCGTTGTCGTTTTTTCCTGACGGTTAGTGCCTTTGGCATTTTGGGAATCACACTCCTTACTCGAAGAATTTGGTATACTCCATGGAGTAATGTGGTTGGGAATTTTGCACTGATAGCTCCTAATGGAAAGCTGGATGAGGATATTTGTAATAATATTCTTCTATTTATTCCTTTTGGAGATTTCTTATTTGCCAGCGGTATAAAGAAAGTCGACAAATTTGTACGTCAGGAATAGAAACTGCGACTATGGCGAGTATTGATGTACACGTCTATGGTTTCTGCAGGTTTTTCCTTGGGGATAGAGCTGTGCCAGAGTGTGTTCTGGTTGGGGACGTTTCAGTTGGCAGATATCTTTTATAATGCTATTGGGGGATTGATGGGAGGAGTTCTGTATTATATTGGAAGGCAACTAAGAAATAAAGGGTTGAAAAGATTATGAGTATCTGCTGATGAAACTGACTTAGGTGGTTTATCGGTAAAAGAGATTCTGAAGTTAATATTTTTGTGCGGAAGAACCTATTTAAATGGAATATCCACAAAAGCAAGAAATGAGCAAAAATATTGTACGGAGGCGATATAATGTCTACAAAAGATGATAAATTCTTCTTTGGAACGGATAAGGAAAATATGAACGTTGAGGAATATATAAAGCGGATTAATAATATTACAGAGTATTATTATGAAAGTTGTGAAAAATACAAGAAGAAATTTTATTATTGCTGTTTTATAAGAATGCTCGCTTCTGCTTTGATTCCTGTAATTTCCTTAGCTTCACAAATTAATTGGAGTACAGTAGTAGTGTCTGTATTAGCTGGAGTAATAACAATAACAGAAGGCTATGTAAATGTGAGTAGAGCATATGAAAAATGGACAAAGTATAGAGAAACATGTAATGCTTTATGGATTGAACAAAGATATTTTGCTATGAAGGTTGGCATATATGCTGACGAAACTAATAGGATAGAGAAATTTGTTGAGCGATGTGAAGGGTTTATGGTGGAAGAGACTAGTGAATGGAAAAAATATATTGAGAGGGCAAAAGAAATGAGGTAATTATTTGTTTTTGGATTTGAAACTAGTGTTCCGATTTTTTGTATGGCATTTATTGGAGCAACAGAATATGCTCTGAAACGGAAGGAGATTAAGGACAATGCGTTATTTGCTCTTACTGGAGAGATAGGGTATTATTTTCATCCGGAAGATTTCTTTCTTGGGTTATTCGGAATAAAAACAGTAACCATGCTGGAAGTGATGATTATAGTAATAGTATTTGTTTTATTATTTGTATGGCGGAGAAGATTTGTGGATTTACAAGGGATAGATTTAAGTGCTTTAATAATTGATGACATAGATAAGTGATATAAGCATGAGCATAAATACTAGATAATTAATAACATAGAAAAAGTACTCTAATTTTCACAAGAAGTGGAAAGATATTAAGGAGGAGAGATTCATGAAAGGAATTATTTTAGCCGGGGGATCCGGCACAAGGCTTTACCCGTTAACTATGGTAACATCCAAACAGCTGTTGCCGATTTATGACAAACCTATGATTTATTATCCGTTGTCAGTGCTTATGAATGCAGGAATCAGAGAAATTCTAATTATTTCTACGCCTGCGGACACGCCAAGGTTCCAGGAGCTTCTCGGCGATGGACATCAGTTTGGTGTGCAGCTGACTTATGCCGTTCAGCTGTCGCCGGACGGACTTGCTCAGGCCTTTATTATTGGAGCTGATTTTATCGGGAACGATACAGTTGCTATGGTGCTTGGCGATAATATTTTTGCAGGCCATGGACTGAAAAAACGCCTTAAGGCAGCAGTTGAAAATGCTGAAAATGGAAAGGGTGCTACTGTATTTGGCTATTATGTAGATGATCATCAACGCTTTGGTATTGTTGAGTTCGATAATGAAGGCAAAGCTATAAGCATTGAAGAAAAGCCGGAGCAGCCAAAGAGTAATTATTGTGTGACAGGTCTGTATTTCTATGATAATCGTGTTGTAGAGTATGCCAGAAATCTGAAGCCATCTGCCCGTGGAGAACTGGAAATTACAGATTTGAACCGGATTTATCTGGAAGCCGGAAATCTGAATGTAGAACTTTTGGGTCAAGGATTTACCTGGCTTGATACAGGAACACATGAATCGTTGGTCGACGCAACAAATTTTGTAAAGACAGTGGAGACACATCAGAACAGAAAGATTGCGTGCTTAGAGGAAATTGCATACAACAACGGATGGATTGATAAAGAAGAATTGCAGAAAGCATGTGAACTCTATCAGAAAAATCAGTATGGTCGTTATCTGAAAGATGTATTGGATGGAAAGTATATCGATCAGAATTAGAAGCAGGAGGAAAAGACTATTATGGGTAAAATTAAAGTAGAAACATGTGAGATAGAAGGTCTGAAGGTGATCACTCCCGCGGTATTCGGGGATGAGAGAGGCTATTTCATGGAAACATATAATTATAATGATTACAAAGCGGCAGGGATTGATATGGAGTTTGTACAGGACAATCAGTCCAGTTCCAAGAAAGGCGTTCTGCGGGGGCTGCATTTCCAGATTAATTATCCGCAGGATAAGCTGGTGCGTGTTGTAAGCGGTGAAGTCTTTGATGTGGCAGTGGATCTGCGTCCGGGTTCAGAAACGTATGGAAAATGGTTTGGCGTAGTTTTATCAGCGGAAAACAAAAAGCAGTTCTTTATTCCAAAGAATTTTGCTCATGGTTTTATCGTATTATCGGATTCCGCAGAGTTTGCATATAAATGTACTGATTTCTATCATCCAAATGACGAGGGCGGTTTAAAATGGGATGACCCGGAAATTGGTGTGGAATGGCCGATGCCGGAAGGAATGACAAAAGAAGAACTGACGATTTCTGATAAGGATCAGAAGTGGGGAAGTTTTTCAGAATATAAGAGTCATCAGGAGTAAGGATCATGGGAAAAAAGAAAAAGATTCTGATGGGGATATGTGCGGCAATCCTCATAGCTTTGAATGTGCTGATTTTGATGCACAGAGGAAATGTAGGAGGCTCTTATGAGCTGCACATGGAAGTGAAGGCTGATAAAGCTCAGAATATTCAGGTATATTACAGTCCCACACAGGCGCTGACGGAAAAGCTCAGCGCTATGAAGGCGTATGATCAGGTGGGAGAGAACGTGGAGATGGAGTTTTCCATTCCGTCGCACTGTACCATGATTCGTTTGGATCTGGGAACGGAGCCGGGAATGTTTGAAATTTCGGATCTGTATCTGGGGTATCAGGATGTGAAAGAAAGTTTTGCCGAGACAGAGGAACCCAAAAGTCTGAACAGTCAGCAGGTTCTTAAGGCAGAGTATGAGGACGGTGTATTACGGTTGGAGACAGATGGAAGTGATCCGTATCTCTGGCTTCAGATGCCGTCCGAAAAACTCTATCAGGAACTGGAGAGCGACTATAACCGGAATATGTGGATTTTGAATATTCTGATGCTGGTACTTCTGGATGGCGGTGCAGTGTTTGCATTCATTTTCAGAAAGAAGGTGTTTACACTGCCTTTGGAGCTGATCCAGAATAGAGGACTGGTTCTTAGCCTGTCAAAAAATGATTTTAAAACCAAGTATGCGGGTTCCTATCTGGGAATTGTCTGGGCATTTATACAGCCAGTGGTAACGATATTGGTATACTGGTTTGTATTTTCTGTTGGATTGAAGGCTGGAAATGTGTCAGATTACCCGTTTGTCTTGTATCTTGTATCTGGTATTGTTCCGTGGTTTTTCTTCCAGGATGCCCTGAATGGAGGGACGAATGCTTTGATTGAGTACAATTATCTGGTAAAGAAGGTTGTATTTAAAATCAGTATTCTTCCGATCGTAAAAATTATTTCAGCATTTTTTGTGCATCTGTTTTTCGTGGTATTTGCCCTGATCCTGTGCGCATGTTATGGTTATACGCCGGGACTGCATACGCTTCAGATTATTTATTATTCAGCGTGTACGTTTCTACTTTCTCTGGGGCTGGTGTATGCAACCAGCGCGATCGTGATCTTTTTCAGGGATTTGACGCAGATTATTGGTATTTTCCTTCAGGTAGGAGTATGGCTCACGCCGATTATGTGGGATCTGAATATGCTGGCAGATTATCCGTGGGCAATGAAATTATTTAAGCTGAATCCTATGTATTATATTGTTTCTGGCTACAGGGACTCTATGCTGGGAAATGTATGGTTTTGGGAACATTGGGGATGGACGCTTTATTTTTGGGTAGTAACAGTTGCATTGTTTGCTGTGGGTTCCGTGATCTTTAAACGGCTGAAACCCCATTTTGCAGATGTGCTGTAAGAGAACAAAGAGAGGTTGACAGATGTCGGAAGTTGCAATTTCAGTAAATAATGTAAGTAAAATGTATAAATTATATGACAATCCCATGGATCGGTTGAAAGAGTCTCTGGGATTGTCCAGAAAGAAAAAGTATAAAGAGCATTATGCGCTCAACGATGTGTCTTTCCAGGTGCATAAAGGGGAGACCGTCGGAATCATCGGAACGAATGGTTCTGGAAAATCTACGATTTTAAAGATTATCACCGGAGTATTGAATCCCACGCAGGGACAAGTAGTAGTGGATGGCAGGATTTCAGCGCTGCTGGAGTTGGGGGCCGGTTTTAACGGAGAGTATTCAGGAATTGAGAATGTTTATCTGAATGGAACCATGATCGGTTTTTCCAGAGAAGAAATTGATGCAAAGCTACAGGATATTTTGGATTTTGCAGATATTGGGGATTTTGTCAATCAGCCGGTAAAGACATATTCCAGCGGAATGTTTGTGCGTCTGGCTTTTGCAGTGGCAATCAATATTGAACCGGAGATTCTGATCGTAGATGAGGCTCTTTCCGTGGGAGATGTATTTTTTCAGGCGAAGTGTTACCGGAAGTTTGAAGAATTTAAGGAAATGGGAAAGACCATTTTGTTTGTCAGCCATGACCTGAGCAGTATTGGAAAGTATTGTGATCGGGTTGTCTTGCTGAATAAAGGGAAGAAACTGGCGGAAGGAGATGCCAAGGAAATGGTGAATCTGTACCGTCGGGTGCTGGTAAATCAGTATGAAGAGCCGGAAGAAGCAGTAAAAGAAGAAACCCAAGATGCTGTTGTGGAGCCGGATGATCCGGTGACAGAAGGTGAAAAGGAAACGGTAAAGAAGCCTGGAGTAGTCCGCAGGGAAGAGGGAGATCAGATGAAGAGTAAATTAAATCTGAATCCCGAAGTGCTGGAATATGGAAGTAAGCTGGCGGAGATTGAAGATTTTGCTATCCGGGATGACAGCGGTATGATCACCAATGTGATAGAGAAGGGCCAGGAATTTTCTGTAGACATGAAAATCCGTTTTCAGGAGGATATCAGCGAGCCTATTTTTGCATTTACGCTGAAAGATCTGAAAGGAACAGAGATTACAGGAACGAATACCATGTATGAAAATACGCCTATGAAGCCGCAGAAGAAGGGGGATGTACGTTATGTGACGTTCACCCAGAAGATGCCTTTGGAGGCGGGAGAATATATGCTGTGTCTTGGTTGTACCGGCTACCATCAGGGAGAATTTACAGTTTTTCATCGTCTGTATGATGTCTGTAATCTTACGGTAATTACAGATAAAAAGGCAGTAGGGTACTTTGATATGTTTTCAAAGGTTACTCTGGAATAAAAGAGAGAACCCAATAGGAGGAATTGCAATGGCAATACTGAACTTGGATTATTATACACAAGTGGATCATTATTCGGATGGAGATATTGAAGATCAGATGTTGGAAATGGTAAAAAAGGGAATTTCCTATGAAGACCTGCCCGCAGGGCAGGTGGATTTTCCTGTCATTTACCATTTTTCTGATTTGAGAAATAATATTTTATGCTGGTATCCTTTTAAAAGGACAGATCGAGTTCTGGAAATTGGAGCCGGATGCGGCGCAATCACTGGAATGCTCTGTGAAAAATCAGGGCAGGTTGTTTCGGTAGACTTGTCTAAAAGAAGAGCGTCTATCAATTATGAAAGAAATAAAGAGAGAGAGAATCTCACGATTATGGTGGGAAATCTGAACGATATGTCTTTTGATCAGCCCTTTGATTATGTAGTGGTAAACGGTGTATTGGAATACGCCATGAGCTTTACAAAGGGGGATACGCCGTATGAAACATTTCTGGAAAACATGGGACAGTATTTGAATGAGGCGGGCAAGATTCTGATCGCCATTGAAAATAAGCTTGGATTAAAGTATTTTGCCGGGGCGCCGGAGGATCACACAGATCTCCATTTTTTTGGAATCAACCGATATCCGGGGAATCATACGGTGCGCACTTTTTCCAAAACGGAATTGGAAGAACTGTTGAACAGAAGTGGCTTTCCTTTTCAGAAGTTTTATTATCCTTATCCTGATTATAAATTCCCTACAGAGATTTTTACAGATGAAACGCTGTATCAGAATATGTATGGAAAAGAATATCCTATCTATACAGATCAGACGGTTGCGCTTTTTTCCGAGAGCGCGGGGATAAAGAATTTTGCCAAAGAGAAGATTTTAGATCGTTTTGTCAATTCTTTTCTGGTTGTAGCGGGGAAAAGAGAGTGGCAGGAAGAGAAAGAGATTCGCTATGTGAAGCTTAATCAGAGCAGAAAGAAGGAATTTCGGCTGCTTACCCAGATTGTAGAACAGGATGGAGTGACGCAGGTGGAAAAGAGAGCTATGTGCAAAGAAGCAATGCCATTTTTGCAGAGTCTGGAAAAGGCAGGCGCGCAGAAGCTTCCGGGCAGTTATGAAAATCTTGTCTGCAGGTACGAGGATGAGGCAGTGGTTTATCCTTTTCTTACCGGAATCACTCTTAATGGGAAAGTAAAAAGATGGGTGGAAGAAGAGCGGTTTGATAAAGTTGAAAAAGCGTTGAGAGAATTTTATGAGACGTATTTTCAGGACAGGAGACGGGGAGTTTCCTATCAGACAGAAGAATTTTGTCGGGTATTTGGCAAGTATCCGGGAAAAGATTATTATGAATGTATTCAGCCGGCAAATGTGGATCTGATCTGCGCCAATATCTTTTCGGAAGAGGATGGAAACAAGATTATTGATTATGAGTGGGTGTTTCCGTTCCCGGTACCAGTGCCTTTTATTATGTGGAGGATGATTCACGAATTGTATACACGGATACCGGCGCTGCATCGTTTTTGTCCGGAAGAACAGATGATGGAAAAATTTGAGATCCATTATTCTGATTATGAGATTTTTATGCAGTGGACGCTCCATTTTGTCTATGAATATGTGGGCAGTGACAGGATGGATGTTTACAGAAAACCGCGGATACCGGTGGATCTTTCAGCGATTGTCAGGGAAAAGCACAGAGAGACCCAGATGAACAGTAAATTATATTATGACTTGGGCAGTGGTCTCAGTGAACAGAATACTATGGAGAAGACAGTTTTTCTGGAGAGAAACCGTTTCCAGATGACCTTTGATCTGAGTAAGATTCAGGGGATCAGAGGGCTGCGCTGGAATCCGGTGAAAAGCAGAATGTGTCGGATCCAGATTGAAAAAGTTCAGTGCAGCAGTCATGTAACTTTGATTCCATGGGGAATGCATATACAGGAAGACCGGCAGACAACGGTATTTTTAACAGAAGAACCGGCGTTTTTCCTTTCCGTATGGGATCCCTCGGAGGTAGATAAGATTACCATTTATGGAAAGATAGAATTTCTTACGATGAGCGAACTGGAGACGGTGATCGCCCGGGAAGAGAAACGGAGAAAATCTGCTGAACAGGAGAAACAAAAACGGGAAGAAGAACGCCAGCAGAAAGAACGGGAAGCTGCAAGTGTACAGCGGGAAATCGTACCGGAAGGGAAAAAGGCAAAGCTTAAACGTCTGGTGAAGCGGGCTTTGGGAAGAACGGAGGTACCGCAGCCCGTGGAGGAAGTACCGGAGATTTTGACCGCTTGTGTGGGAAATTCCGATCAGTTCCATTATGAGAAGAATAGCCTGAATCTGGCGGGATGGGCATTTGATACGAAATATCCGATGGAACGCCCGAGAATTGGATTTTATGCAAATGGGGAAAAAGTTCAGGAATATCCGTATGTTGTGATTTTCAGAAAAGATGTAGCGGAGGTTTTGCACAATCCGGCGGCAGAGTCCAGTGGTTTTGCATTTGTTGCTTCTATACAGACGCCAAAACCGTTAGAGGTATTTTTTGAGTACGATACAGAGGTAGGAACGGGACAGCTGCATCT
>OHJX01000232.1_pt1 | contig 27290 bp, 35 predicted proteins | sample 1568671 | NCBI WGS metagenome assembly OHJX01 (sample SAMEA3879589, study PRJEB24766) | human gut metagenome | biome: human-associated habitat; feature: feces | place: USA | collected 1985/1987 | reverse complement strand
AATACTAAAACATATTTAAATACATTCTCTGTTAATATTTATATATAATTATATATCACTTATTTTTAATATTGTCAATATTTTTTAATATGGCGATATATTAAAAAAAATATTAAATAGTAAAATATGGAAAAAGCCGCTTAGTAGCGGCTTTTTCTATATTTTACTTTATGGTTTTATACACCGTACAAAATCCTGATGAAACAATGTAAGTGCATTTTCTTCTTTATATTTGCCTAAACCGTGTACATTTACGAATTCCCTGATATCTTTAATATCCTGTGGAGCAAACTCCCAAATCTGGTATACGTGGTTGCGTGATATGCTTCCAGGCTTTGTAACGGTATAGGTATTCCCCAGAATCTGAATAGTCTTCTGTTCTTCTGTAAGGCTTATACGGTTCTGCATGGCATCTTCTAATACCTCGGCATACTCCGGAAGCTTCCAGATTGAATTATCCTCAAGCCCGCCTTCCTCAAAAGATTTGTTATAATACCGCTCATTGATAAAACGGGCATATCTTTTGTCATCTACTTCCTGCGCTGTTGTATCAACGATATAGACTGTTGCTGTGCAGTTGGATACGTTTCCACTGCTGTCTATCACCTCATATTTTATAAGGGAACTTCCTTTAGTGGTAAACTGCTTCCATTCATTTTCTGAATAATACTTGACATAGATTTTATCATTGATATCTGTATCTATATCATCCGCTGCTGAAGCTGTTTCAAGAAGCTTTTCTTCGGTAATAAGACCGTTCTGAGCTTCCTGAAGCGTAAAGTATCTGTCCTTTGCCGTAATTTCTGGGCAATCATCCCAGATGGCATACAGGGTAACTACATCACCATCTGTAGAAGACAGATTGCTTACAATATCCTGATTGGAAAATTCTATTGTTTTAGTATCTGCTGTTCTGTTCCAGCCCATGAATGTACTGTCACCCCAATCAGTCGTCCGTGCAAAATCATTGTCCGGGAGTGTTACCTGTTCATCATACTTCACATTAATATCCTGCATTTCTCCGGCAGTTGAACCATTACCGTCAAAGTGAATCGTGTATGTAATCGGCTTTATCTCACCGTCCCAAAGCGCATACATCACTGTATTCTGTGTAAGATTGTATTCTCCTCCTGGAGCATACGACTTTCCGTCTAACGAATTTTCTGCCCACGCTGTCTGTACGTAGGAATCTATGTATCCCTCCTGCGCTTCGAGCGTATGCTTTACTGCCTGTGCAAGTATTACTTTTTCACCGCATATAGCGGTAAGATTATAGGCATTGGCATATGCCGTTACTGTTACCGGTGCTGGCTGCTGGCTCTCATCAGCGCCGTTAAGGTCATACGTTAATGTTACTTCTGCAGAATAGACTGCGTAAAAAGTCACGTTGCTGCTTATTGTAATTGTGTCTGTTGTTATTTCATTTTCTTTTGCTTCCGCTGCATTAATATCCGTGTTGCTGTTCCAGCCGATAACGCTGGTCGATGTTACACCGTCCCAGGCATAATCTCTTATATCAGGAACTGTAATAACAACATCTTTCGTATTGTTATAACGTGTTCCTGTTACTGTTCTTACTCCGAAACTGTCTACAAATTTTGCTGTTAAATCTCCACTATATAATGCGTACAGTGTAATGTCTTCCTGCGGCATTGTAAGACTCTTAATCGCTTCTGTTCTAGTACTATCTGTATTCCACCCCATGAAATCATAATCCGTTTTCTGTGCTGTCAAGGCAAGGTCAACGTCCTGTCCCCAGTAGTAGTCCCTTGTAACCGGCTTTGCACTGCCGTCAGACCAATTTCCGCCGTTTTCTGATACATTATATGTCACCGTATATTTGTTACGCTGATAATATACCTTTAATGTAATATTCTGTGTCACTGTTACCGGAAACTGTCCGTTTACAGTTTGTGTCTTTTCAGAATCACACTGGTATCCGTCATATTCATTCACAATATCAACCACATTCAACTGATACCCGGACTTATATTTATTCGATGTAGTTTCATGCGGTGTATCCGGATATGTTCCGTCTATATCCATGAGATAATGCTCCACGGTTATAATATAGCTATTCGGTGTGCTTGATTCTGTAAAGTTTGCATACAGCGTTGTATTTCCTGCCGGTGTATATGTATCTCCTGCGCCGCCGACACGATTTGTAAGAGCGGCATCCAGATACCAGCCGTCAAAAGTATAGCTTACATTCTTTCCGTCAATCTCAACGGAAGCTTTTTCTGCCTTTGGAAGCGTTACACTGCCGTTTGTATAATCTGCCTTTACATTTACCGTTCCGCCGTTTGCCGTCAGGTTTTTAAAGCTTAATGCAGGCAGCCAGTAGGAAGCACCGTTAAAGGTTCTGCCTTCATCAATACCGTGTTCCCGGTAATGCAGGATTGCCCACATGGTATCATACGTATTATTCGTTGCCCTTAAAAGGTCCGGGTTGCCGTTATAGTATGCCGCCCAGTTCCATGTACCGACCGACCAGCCGTCCCAGCCGTTTACTTCACCGTGACTTGTCTGTTCTGTGAGCTGTTCATTCCAGCCATTAAATGTTGCAGCTGCGTTGGTATTGGTGTCCATTATCGAAGCTGTACCGCCGTTTGTTTCATAGCTTACGGTGTAGGCTCTCTCTGCCTTTAAAAAGCTGTAGATTTTGTCGTATTCATAGGTTCTTACCGTATCTGTTGTTTCATTTCCGTTTTCATCAAGAAGCGTACCGCCGTCTGCATTATAAGCCACCTTATAATTATTGTTTGCCCAGTCAACAGATAAGTTAATGGTGTTATCCCACAGATACCACTGCTGGTTGTCGCCGCCGTGATAGCCGCTGATCGTAATGTTAGTTCCGTTATCTGTGCTATATCCCCACAGGTCAAGCACCAGTGAAGATGAATCCAGTGAAGTACAGTTTCCAAGCTTTGAGCAGATGTAGAAGTATCCGTCCCCTGCCATTTTTAGTGTCCACAACTGGTTATCGCCGCCGTGGTATGCATACTGATGGACATTTGCACCGGCTGCTGTTCCGTTTACGTCAAGCACTTTTCCGGAATAGTTATTTTTGATTACCCAGTACGGCACATTATTTTCGGTCCTTACATATTGGAAGGCAAACATCTGCGCATTTCCATTTACACAGTCCCACAACTGCACATTTGCACCGTTTTCCGTACTTGCGGCATTAATATCTACGCTGTCATATCTGCCGCCGCATTTTGTACGGATTGATGTAAGCCCGCTCTGTCCCGGCATGACTGCCGTTCCGTCACCCGCATAACCTCCGACCGTGTTCATAAATTGGTCTTTGTACACCCAGTTTCCGTCTGTTGTATGTCCAGTTTTCTTAAAATCCAGTACATTAAACCTGTTCTCCGATGCTGCCGAATAGAACTGGTAGTAATCTTCTTTGTTATCCGCTTCGTTGCCCATATAGTTTACAAACCTGTCTGCCGCTTCCCACTGGGCGCAGAATGTAAACGTTCCGTCCGTCCGGTCGCCAAACCATGCCGGGTCCATTACATACTGTTCTCCTGTACCATATATATGCCATTCTGACGGCTGGCACTCATTAATCGGTGTCCACCCACGGTTATCACAGAAAATTCTTCCGTCTGCTTCTCTGATTACTGCCCAGCCCTTAAACACATACCCGCTCTTTGTGTATGCGTTTGCTTTCAATGTAAAATTCTCTGAATATTTAACGATTTCTGACGGCATATATCCGCTTCCACCATTCGAGTCATATTGTACCGTATACTCTGGAAATGGCGGATATGTAAATGTGAGGGTCATTCGGTCTAAGGTTGCTCTGATATTATACCAATCTACAACCCAGTCTGGATTATCATCAAATACAACATCTACGCTGTATGTACAACCCTTAGATGTTAAATCTACCGTCTGTTCTGATGATTCATTTGTATTTATTCCTGTCAAATCATGCGTTCCGTCTGCTGTAAAATTAAAATATGTTGTTCCTCCGCAGTTAATCCACGAGCCTTGCTCATACTCATAGTTATCACCATGACAAAAATCACGCGCACTCCATTTTGAAGTCGTATCAACTGACATTGTATATGTTGCACTGTTTACATTTCTGCGTACATTTACCTGAACAGGTAACTCTAACGATTCAGAAACATTGACATAGGCTGTATCACATCTATCGTCAGGACTCGTTGTCTGATTATATTCACCAAATCCCCCATCAACCGTATATTCTGCTTTTAATGTTCCCTGAACAGTTTCACAATAGTATCCATTATCAAAACTTGCAGCATTTACATTCTTTACATTTCTTGTAATACCAATTAAAACCAGTACAAATGCTAGAATCATACTGCCAATATACCATAACCTTTTTTTCTGTTTATTATTCATCTATATACTCCTCTCTACACAAAATGACACCCTACAGAACAAAGCTGTAAAGTGTCATTTAACTTTTTTATATTTAGTTTTTAATTACAACATTAACATTGTATCAATAGTCATTTTTGCACCGTCAGATATTCCATGAGCATCAAAAATTGCCTTTATTTCTTCTGGTCCATTAGATGAACCACCAGAATATTTTCCATTAATAAATGTAGAATATATAGTATATCCAGTAATTGAATCTGTATATCCATAATCTACTCTATGACCTCTCGGCATATCACATTCATAATTAAATACCCACTTCCCAGTAGCAACCAATCTTTCCTCATCGGTTAATGACGGTGCTGCTTCGGTTGCCGGTTCTGGGGTTGGCTCTGGAGTTGGTTCAGGTTCCGGGGCTTCTTCTGGTTCGTTGTTTCCGGTGTCTTCTGCTTCTTCCGGCTCGTTACTTTCTTCTGTATCATTTCCTGTATTCTCTGACACAGTTTCCTCACGGTGAGGAGTTTCTGCCGGCTGCGCTTCTTCTACCGGTTCTGCCTGCTGTGGGGTTTCTACTGTGGCTTCTTCTGTCTGGGATTCATTTTCTACTTTCGTTTCCTCTGCTACAGCTGTGGTTTCACCTGCTCCTGTCTGTGCCTGTGCTATTTCCATCGCTGCTGTTGTCTGTTCTGTCTTTTTTGCTGTAGCTACTGTCGTTGTCTGCTGTTTTGTTTCCTGTGCGGCTGTCTGCTTATTTTTATTACCGCCTGATACACACACCGCCGTTGTTCCTACGGCGATTAAAACGATTACCGCCGCTACTCCTGCTACTACTTTTTTGTCCTTTAATAATTCTTTTAATCTTGTCATATTTTCAACCTTTCCTGTGACGAAGTTCGTCACAAATCATCTTAATATTTGTTATATATCTGCCCTCTGTTTCCGGCATCAATTACATCAACTAACAAGCCACTCTATAAAAATAGGCGTATACATACAAATTATAAATATAATTAACACTGCAAAACCCTTTAAAGCTTCTTCAAAATATCTTTTTAGCATATTAATAGCCCCTTTCTTTTCTGGTTTTACCTGCTTTTACGCTGTTTATTGCAATATCTGTGTTCCATTCCTATCTGGTTCAGTATGTGCTTCATCTTCACCTGCGTATACGGATATGGAATATCCGTGTTTTCTTCAACATTTAATGCTTCGCCTTCATCTAAGAAATTCTTCTTGCTGCTGTATTGGCATCTTTTGTTCACCTCGCCACTTACTATCTTGACAATTATAGCTATGGTCAATAATATAATCAATAGTACAATTCCAATACCATTTGCAATGATATACATTCATTGTTCTCCCTTTGAGATATTTTCATTTCCTGTCAGCCGGAGTATCCGCAGTAACATCATCATAAATATTCCATAAAGAACCAGTTGTATGATGCCAAATTGTCACCACTGCTCCTGCTTCTTTGAATTAACGTGTATATATATACGGCACTGCATTAAATACCATTGCTATGACAATCACAAATATTCCAATTAACGCAACTGCAATAAACTTGCTGTTATTTCCTTCATCGGCACTCCTAATCCACCCAATCCCGCCTATAGTAAACAGTATAATTCCAAGAATAAGTAAAATAGTATACATTTACCGCTCTCCTTTCAATTAATCTCGATTAACATAGTAATTAATAGTCGCACCTACTATACATACTTCAAGTATAACAATAAGCAAACCTGTCATTAATGTTTTTGAGGTATTCGTCTTAACTCCTATAATGATATAGCAAACTGCCATTGCTAATACAATCAAAGCAATTATGACCAATATCAAACCTACGAGTAACCGCATTATATCATCTAAAAATCCCATTGCTTTTACCACCATTCCTGTCGTTCAATATTATAATGATACCACATATCATTACTATATCTGATACATAGATTACCCTGCTCATCATACCAGCCCTGAAAATCTTTGAATCTTACTGACGGATTTTCTTCCATATGCCTTGCTACCAGCGCAGCTTCTTCTTCGTTTAAATCTGCCAGGCTTCTAATTTCATTCTTCATGAACACGCTCCTTTAATTCATCATATTTAAGCTTATATGCTACAAGCCTTAAAATGTACTCCCTGCATGGCTGTGTACCGTTACACCATTTCTGCATAGTCCTGTATGGAACACCCATACTTTTTGCAAAATCCGCCATGTTCATGCCTGACTGCATTTGCAGTTGTTTCATCTTCGTTACATTCTCTTTTTGGATTTCAACTTCAACTTCCATAGCTTAACCTCCTCTAAATATTTATAATAATCAATTCCCTTGACATTATTATGTATCATTTTGATACATTTGTCAACTAATTAATTACTTATTTATTTTTAAAATATAACAAGGTGAATTAAATGGAAATGTTCCATGTGATTGCTTTAAAGACTTTTAATATGATATAATTTGCTTGCTACCACCCCTAGACAGGTAGAGAAAGGGGGTGTGCGCCAGTGAATGAAGTTCTGTCATTTTTATTCTCTGTTTTGGCTGGTATAGTTGCCTACTATATCTGCAAATGGTTGGATAGAGATTAAACGGTAGCCAGCCTTAGGTTTAAGCCGCCTATACCAAATGGAATAGAAAAGCTCCAGAGTCGCAACCTCTGGAGCTTTTTGTTTGTCTGCTCATCATGAGCATTATCATCTTTATGCCTATTGGCATTATAGCATATGCCAAGGCACATTTCAAGTATTCCCGGTCTTTAAAAAATTATTTAATTGTCAATGTGCAAATTCTGTACTTTGTTTCTTAATTAAAAACTGCAAAAAATGAAACATCTGATACTACCTGTAATGTGCTTGGATTTACCTCTGTGCCATCGGCTGTCTGCCACCGCACAAAAGTCTTTCCTTCAATTTCCGGATTCTCTGGGACAATACATGCTGCATTTTCCAATACCTTATACTGCTTGTACAATTCATCTTCCGGAACGTCTGGAAGATAAAATGCAACCGTATATGTCTGTTTTATATCTGCATCCGGATTAAATACGTTCTTTTCCATAATTACAGTTTTTACAGTGCTTACAGTACCTGTTTTCCCATTTGGATATTTATATTTTAAAACCGCTTCTGCACTTACAATTCCCTTTTCATTATCTAAATCTAATATCCTAATGGAAACAGCAGAATCACTTTCAATTTGCGTTGTAATTGTCTGTATCAGATCCGCAGCGAACTCATTTTCCGTCTGCGCCGCATATGTGCTGTTAACCCATATACTTTCTGCACAGCTCTTTAACGCTTCCTCTAACGCATTTTCTATTTCCTGCTGTCGTATTGAACGTGAATCCAGACTAAACAGAATCGATGCTACAATTAACGTAATGGATAATACTACCGTTCCCAATACTGCCTGTTTCATTTTTTCTCCTTACTCCGGATTTACCGGTATGTCTATTTTTGCAACAGTTTCTTTCTGCTGGTTATCCCTTATGTAAAATGTGATTGTATAGATGCCGCTATGCGGAAATATAATGCTTTTGTGTATTTCATCAAACTGTTGCAAAATACTGTTATCGCTTTCATCTGTAATTTCCTTGACCTGTAATAATTCATAATCAACGGCGGGAATTGCTACAGCTTCGGACGTATTTACAACAAAATAATCAAACAGATGCACAGTATTTCCAACAGTAATATCCGACTGTCCGTTCCACACTATTTCCGGAGCTGGAAGCTGCACTATTTCTTTTACAATTTCCTTATTATCTTCCGGTATATTATCTGCAGCATGCAGCTGCAAGATTTTACCCATAATCGGAAATATTCCCTGTGTTCGGTTTCCTGCCTGATCTACAAGCACAACACCTGATAATATTACAAATACAAGTGCAATAATAAAATGGTCTTTTATACTACCAAAAATATCACCTGTTATGTCTTTTAACATAATTCACCTCTTTAACAAAAGCTATTTGCAATAAGCATTATTGCATTTCCCAATACACCGGAAAATAAAATACCACCTGCAAGAATTACAAACAGTATTGAAACTACAATATCCTGTGTTGCTGCTCCGAAATCGTCCATTATTTCTTTCATTGGTATCCTATCCTCCCTAAAATGATGTAACTGCCTGTAATACGGCCGCAAAAAAACTAAATAACAGTATACCTACAACATACAAATATGCTGCTTCTGAAAAATCTTCAAAAATATGTTCCATAAATTTTTCCTCTTTCTTTTGGTGCTATTTATAGCACCGGTTATTTTTCTATCTTGCATAACCACATTTTTGATGTTCATCTTCTACATTCAAAAATGCGATTCTGTATTTATATTTAAGAATTACTTCTACGGCAACTGTTTTTCCCGTTGAATCTACAATCTTATCTGTCTGCAATACATATCTGTCCGCGGTTGCCTTTGCCTTACAGGTATCTATAACCGAATCTGATAAATTTCCTGCTTCTATCTCTGCAATAATATTCTGGTGATACCGTTCTGCCGTTGTAACCTGTGTATCCGCAAAAATAATGCCGTTGCTTATTCCTATCTGCACCAGTAATAGAAACATCATGAAAAATGCTGTAACTATCTGTTTCATATCCAATCCTCCATTCTACATAAACGTATTGGTTATATTCATAAACGACAACATCAGAATAATTCCGTCAACTATCATTTTTAGTGATCCGGCCAACGTTGGTGAAAAAATCATCTGTTTATATAAAGTTACAGTATCATCATTTTTAGCTTTCTCTGTCAAATCGGTAAACTGTAAGTTTTTAATAATAAGTTCTTTAAACTGTTCTTCCGCTGTGTCTTCCCTTCTCTGAGATATAGTATAGAGCGTTATTACTGCCTCTGTTACATCGCCAGCTCCTTCAATACCGTTTAAAAATTCCTTAAAGGGTTCTGCATCATCTGGATTTATATCCAGTTTCTGAAGCATTTCCCGGATTGGTATTTTTAATATTCCAGGCGCAGTTTCATAGCTTTTAGCAATTGCCATTTGTACATTTTCATATTGGAGCAGTAATGATATCTGGATAAGCCAGAGTGGAAATGCTGCTTTAATTTCCCTTATTACACGTCTGCTAAGTGCCATATATGCCAGCTTATATAACATTGCAGCAACAATGCTTATACCAAATCCAATAACCAATAACGGCTTTGATTTTGTTATACAGTATAAAATTACCGTAATCAGGAATACGATAAACGCATATATTATGCTTTTTGTCCGCTGCTTATTCATATCATAGTAAACATATTTATTATATGTTTGTTCCCACTTTTCATCACTCGCTGAGGAATCTTCCCCTATCCAGTTAATAATCATCTTTTTTGTTAGGTTTTTATAAAACCATAACATGAACACAATAAGCATCACTGCAGTAACCTGTGCAATAATATTTGAACTTATATTAATGTAGTCTTGTATCTGTGGAATAAAAGTATCAATGTTGGTAAGCAGCGCACACAGTATTAGCGTAAGAATAATTCCAACTTTATTTACTGCCCTGCTCATTTTTATTTTCTGCTGGAATTCCTGAATCCGTCTATCCAGCATATTTTTATCCATAGTAAGCACTTCTACCCCCATTGCCGGATTTCCTCCCTGGTAATCCGTCTGAATCAAAAATCTGTGCATATACCTTATGCGTTCAACCGGATAAGCATCTTCAATAAGCTGCAATGCTTTTTCTTCAATTCTTCCAGTTTCATTCGTAGATTCTATGTAATCTATAGCAGCCTGTATTACCTGTTTCATTTCTCCTTCCGGAAAAAGTTTCTCCGTTTCAATCAGTGCCGTATATATTTTCTGCTCATGCCGAAAATTTGCCAGCATTTTTTCATAGTAGCGCATTACATCGTGATACCGTTTTGTTTCATACATTGATTTTACATTGTTTAGCATTATAAATGGCACAAAAAGCAGTGCCACCGCTATAATAATTGCATACCCCCACAATGGAAGCCGGTATATATATCCTGTAATAAGGCAGATTACTGTCATTTTGAAATATTCTACCATTAATTTTTTTAATGTGAGTTTTTCTCCATATGCTGCCATTTCTGCGGCCAAATTTTTATACAACAGTAACCCTATTGCACTTTTTTTCTTATTCATTAGTTTCCTCCGTTTCGACTGCCTGTTTTTCACACAACTTTAATTCAGAAGAAATCTTAAAGAAATCTTCTATGCCGTTTCTCCTGAATCTTTTTACATCATTTTCAGAAAAAATAATATCGTTCACAAACTCTTCTGAATCATACAACAGTCTTGCTTTATTTTCACCGGCAGTACGTTCAAACATTGCCACCTGGTCAATACAACGCTGTTCCTTCTCTCCTTGTTCGCCTTTGACCTTTCTGGTATTTATAAGCACTGCAATATCCAATGAATCGTAAATATTATTTTCCAAACGTACCGCCTCTGTTTTTGTCGGCATCATATTCATAAGTCGTTCAACAACTTTTAATACGTCATCTGTGTGTATCGTTGATATCCCGGATACGCCTGTAGTCCAGCACTCAACCAGTGATTTTGCCTCCACTGAACGTACCTCGGATAACATAAGTCGCTTTGGATTCAGTCGTAGAGAGGCCTTTATAGCCTCAGTATATGAAAAATTTTTGTTGACCTGTATCTCTATTCCGTCTGCCTGCGGTTTGCACGTTGTATAATGCCACTCCAAATTATCCTCGATGGTCACCACTCTTTGATTATTTGGAATGAACAACGATAAAAACTTTGCAAATTCCGTTTTACCGGCGCCGGGTTCACCGCAGACTATTATGTTATAACCGCAGTAAACCGCATTAATTAAAAAGTTAAGCAGCCTTTCATCACAGTATTCATGCTCTACAAGCTGCTTATATGTCATACGTGGAAATTTAGTTGTCTTCCGGATGCAGATACTGCGTCCGGATATGGCAACAGATTCATGCAAGGCTTCAATCCGGTAATCTTCTGTTTCTGCCTCCAGACAAGGGATTTCCTTGTTGAAACGCTTTGAAACGGAATTTGCAATATGCTGTGTAATTGCAACAATGTATTCTGGTGTAACATTGTGTTCTTCTTTTGGAACTTTTATTTTTTCGGAATAGATATTCTTTAACCACAAATCTTTTCCATTCCAGTCTACATCGGTTATTTCTTCTTCTTTAAGATATTTAAGAAATGGCTGTAATCGTTCTTCTGTAAGAACTCCTGTAAGTATATCCGGCATTTAATCCGTCCTCCTTCTTTAAAACAAGAGCTTTAGACATCTGCCTAAAGCTCTTGTTTTGCTATTCTTTTGGCAATTAGAATCCTGCAATGTTTTTACAGTTTTCAAAAAAATCTGTTATAAGTGCTGTAAAATTCTGTGCAACAACACCATTGGTTGCTAACAAAACGACACCTAATGTAATTAACAGAAAAATAACAATTCCTTTCTTTGATGCTCCACCAAATTCCTCAAAAACATCTTGTAACACGTTTTTCCCTCCTTTAAAAAATGAAACTATTTATATTTTTTTAAACAACGTAATGAATTGTATCTATTAAATTTTTTGTTTTCAATATCACATATGATATTGATTTTTGATTTGATTTGTGGTATAGGGATAAAAAAATCGAGGCGTGTATGCCTCGATTTTTCATATTTTTGTATTCATTTTAAATTGTACTAATCTTCATAATGTCCTCGACACGCAATAATCCACAAAAATCCATTTTCATCTATATTATAGACTAATCTGTTGGTTTCATCTATTCTTCTACTCCATGCTTTTCTGTGTTTCAGCGGTTCAGGCTTTCCAATCCCTTCAGACAATCCTTCTCTCTCAATAGACTTTATAAGTTCATTGATTCGCTTTAGTGTCTTTTTATCTTGTGTTTGCCAATACAAATAATCATCCCATGCCCTGTCTGCCCATAATTTTTTCATTCGTCTACCTCAATCAGTTCGTGTTCTTGACCATGACCAGCCTCAAGCTGTGCAATTCCTCTGTCAACCATAGCAAGATATTCATTATTTCTAGCTGCTCTTTCCAACTGATTATATTTATCAAGGCTCATTAAAACCACGTTTTTTTCATTTTTTCTTGTAACAATTACTGTTTCCTGAAAGTCTGAAGCCTTGTCGCAATAATCTTTTAAATGGTTTCTAATTGTTGAATAATTTACTGCCAACATCTTTAACACCTCGCTTTTATATTGTTCAATTTTTTGTTCATTTTATTGTACAATAATTATACTATATTATTCTGCACAAGTCAATTAAATTTAATTACCATTGCTCGGCAAATCTTACACAAAATTACTATTTCTTTTCTAAATTTTGCATAAGCTGTGGAATTGTTGGATTAAATCCACCGCTATATATTTTATCCGAACATTCAATTATTTTTTTTGACAAGCACAAATATTCGGTCATGATTTGCTTCCATTCACCATCAAGAATTACTTTTCCACCTTCACACTTAATCATATTTTTCCTTTCCAGTTATAAATTACACTTTTTGCTTTTTCATTTCCAGCCGTTCTAAAAGTTCCAACGACTGTTCCAATGTTTCCGGTATAAGTCTTGTGACCGGTATATTTAATGCAATACTTATCTTGATTAAAGTTGAAACACTTATTGGATTTGTTCCTTTTTCAATTCGGCACAGGTGCAGACTGCTAATATTAGCCCGTTCACACAATTGCGAAATTGAGTAATTTTTACTTTCTCTCTCAACTTTTACATTTTTGCCGATATTTATAATGAGATTTTTTAACTGTTCTTCATCGTATACCAGTTCATGCCACTCGTTTTCCTTCATGCAATCATCACCTCGATTTTATGGAGCATATTTTTAATACAACCCGGAAATTCCAGAAGCATTTTGTACTGCTCCGGAAATTCGTTATATAATAATGAAAGAAGAATTAAAATTGCTATTAGTACAATACATATCCATATTGCTTTGTACAGACATTCTTTTACACGTACATGAGATTTTTTTTCGCTTATATTATGTGCAAGCTGCTTCTTTATTTCTACACGTACCTGTTGCATCTTCTTACTTTTTTCTTTTTCCTGCTCTTTTTTTAACAGGATTGAATTGTATTTATTTTTCATGTTTTTTCCTCTTAAACCTTGTAAAAAATCCTGTTTTTTCCTCTGTTGTTACGTCCTCTAACGTTAATAACTTATCGTAATTACACTGCACATAATCAAACGGATCAAAGCATGTTGCTGCAAATATTACGCTATCCTGCTTTTCACACATCATTTCCAGAATGTCCTTCTGGTCTGATTCTGGAACAAACGAAAATATATATGATGCTTCATAATATGCCGGTGACTGCAGTGTGTTTTGCACTGCAGTTATTTCACCCGGTTTTGTACCGGCCACAAGGAATTTTATCTGTTGAGTTGCAAAAGAAATCTTATTAAAGGATGGCGAAGTAATTGATCCATAATCGCATATTAAAATATCAAATTTTTTTAATACTTCTGCAAGCTTGTCTGATTTATACATATACAAGTCATTATATATAATACAGTTATCTCCTTCTTCTTTTACGTCTGCATATAACTCACGGCAGCTTTCTAAAAAACTTGTATCATTTACTTCTACATAGGCCGCTTTATAACCTTTTGACATACAGTATCTTACAAGCTGCAATGCCTGGGTCGTTGTTCCGATGCGGTTCATCGTTCCGGCGACAGCGATTGAAATAATTTTCTCCTGCTGTTTTTTCTGTTCCTGCTCTGCTTCTGCATTTTCTCTTAAATCCTGCTCTATAGTATTTTCTGTATAATACCCTGTAATGCACTTTTCCCACTCATCTGCCTGTGTGGCAAGTCCCGTTGCAAGAATGAAGTTCGTAAATCCTTTGGAAAGTAGTTCTTCTATAAGCCGGGAACGATATGTAAAACCCTCTGCGAAAATTACAATCTGACTTGTCTTTGCCTTTTTTATTCTGCAAATATAATCTGTAATTATTTGTGTGTCATCGATGAGCTGCGTTACATCGATGACAATTACTTCATACTGTCCATTAAATATTTTTTCATCGTATTCTGCGATGTGATTTTTACTTCCGGTAAATTCAATTTTATCTTTCTTTCTTCTGCAGTATTCTGCTATAACATTTCCACGGATTTCTGATCCGCAATATAATACATTCATACTTTTACCTTTCTTTTAATCATTTCCATCAGCTGCATATGCATTTTTTATTGCTTCATAATCAACAATATTTTTCTGTATTTCAGTAATTTGTGTTTTATACTGTTGTATTTTTGTATTTAACTCTATAAGCTGCTTATTAACATCTGCAATCTGGCTGTTTATGCTGCTTTTTTCATCGCCCGCAGCATAATTAAGCTTTAAGTTAAGCTCCTGTATCAGTTCATCAGCCGCCTGCTGTTTCTTTTCCTGTTCTGAAATATTTCTTTGTATTTCATTAATTTCATTTTGATAATTAGCAATGTATGTATTTAATTTTGCAATATAGTATTCTTCAGTCGTGTTGTAATCTACAATCTTATCTACTCTTTCTACCTTTTCTGCATTGGTATAAAATTTTGCCATTTCCTTGGATACCGTTCCGGCATAATAAACCTGTAGTGCAAGTCTTAATTCAGAAAACTCCTGTTCTTCGACATTTTTGATTCGTATGACCTGCATTGTCGGTGAACTAAGCACAACAGATGTTGCATACTGTCTTTTCTGCCTGTCAGAAGCAGTTACTTTATATGTATCTATCCCATCGTAGGTTGCATTTACAACATCAAATTCCACTTCCATTTCCTGCGTATCCGGGCAATATACCCATTTATTTAATGTAATCTCACGCTGTTCCAATGTTTCTTTACTGTTTATTTCTGTATATTTCAAATCACCTTTTTCATTAAAGATGTTTTTCGAAAAAATGAAAAAGAAATATCCTGATATAACAAAAATTACAAAAACAGACATTGAAACATTTTGATGTTTTTTAAGAAATTTTTGTATCTTTTTTAACGTTTCCATTTGCATTTCCTTCCTTATTAAGTATTACAGTTACACAGTTCTGCCTCTCTGCACAACGGATACAGCTTTTATATTTTCCGAAGTTACCGGCGCATTTTTTCATTTTCTTCTCCTTTTCCGGTGCTATATATAGCACTACTATTCTCCAATGTATGTGTAATCCATTGCATCAACCCATTCTCCGTCCACTGTAATGCCAAAATGTAGGTGTGGTCCGGTAGACTGTCCGGTAGAACCTACAAGCATAATTACATCTCCAGCCTCCACTATATCGCCCACCTCTGCAATTAACTGTGATGAATGATAATAATAGGTTTTAATGCCATTGCCATGATCGATAATAATGTGATATCCCGCACTGGATGAATATGAAGCATCTACCACTTCCCCTGCATCTGCCGCGACAACTTCTGTTCCTGTCGGTGCTGCAATATCTGTCCCTCTGTGTGCTTCGACAACCCCTGTTACGGGATTAGTTCTGTCTGGCTGAAACGGACTTGATATATTGCTTCGTGTATAACCGGGAAGCGGCCACACCATGCCGTCCATTTTATTTCCAAGAAGCCGCACAAGGACTGCCGGAGTAGCAAAATTATAAAAATCTTGAACACAGCCATATTCAGTCATATGTACAACTCTGCTGTTTCCGATATATACTCCTGCTGTTACATAATTTCCTTCTGAATCAGCATAGATAATAACATCACCTTCATACATAATTTGTGGCCTTATCTGTTTTTCAACATCATTGGTATACGACACATATTTACAGTTTATAATATCCTCAAAAGAATCTGTCGGTATGTTAAAATAGTCCTCATCGTAACTTGTAAACGAGCTGAAGACGTTGTAAATAAATCCTATCTCATCACAACCTGTAGCTGATGTACCGCCCTCAACATAGGACATGTTATCAACACAGTTTTTGGCATACTCGGCAATCATCTGTCCTTCTTCGATACTTGCATCATCGAGTGGTTCTCGTTCAATTTCCAGTTTGTCCAGCCATTCTTCCGGATTTACTGTTTCATCATTTTGTGTCATATAGAATTTCATTCCATAATCTTCATAATCATCAAGATACATTACCATTCCTAATGTATCTCCCTGCTTAACAGTATCTCCGATCGCAACTACGATATTTGTTATGTAATCATAATGCAGCGTATATTCATCTGTTGTAATAGTAATATTGCTGTAGTCAGAAAACGTTTCAATATCTGTAACCTCTCCATCTGCGCAGCTTATTACAACCTGTCTAAGTACACCGCCGTATATTATATACGGTTCATCATCGTTATAAGCGCTTAAAACAGAATGTATGGCAAGCGGGTAAATAAACTGTTTAAATCCATTAGTAACCAAACTCATATACATAGATACTTGTATTGCAAAGTTCGAGTTACGTGAACGCAGTTGCTCTTTTGATTCCTGCTCCATGTATTCTTTTGCGCTTTGGGCTGTATATCCCCCATGCTCAAACGCATATGTTACATATTCCCGGTCAAGTTCATATGATTGGTACATAATTGATAAATGTGCTGTGTCATACAAATCAACAACTCCGGCCATATCTATCAATTTTTTTATTTCTGTTACACCGCATTTAATAGAGTAGGACACACTCTGTATGTCACCTCTGTTTTTTCCGTAAACAGTATTGGATTCTTTTTCAGATGCGTTCATTGGGTCACTTGTCTGCCCGCCTGTAGTACACTGCATTATTGCAAGTACAACATCTGTATAATATTCAATTCCCTGTGCTGCACACTCATTTTGCACTATTATCCGGTACTGCTCTACTTCCGCAGAGAATTTTGTATAATCATTGGAAGTGGAAAATCCCTGGCGATGTGTAACTACTGCAAAGATAATAATTATTACAAGAAGCACATTAAGAAGTAATGCACTTGAAAAAACTCCTGAGAGGATTTTAACTGCTTTAATTATTATCTTTTTTGTAATTTGGTATTTTTCATAATCCTGTATTAGTTCTTCTGCAGAACTTGAACCTGTACTGCTTGTACCTACCATTAAGCACCACCCCTGAAAAGATTAAGTTCTCGATCAGATGCAAACACCTTAAATTCTATATTTTTATCTCCCTGTATGGAGAGAATAAAATTTCCCTGTTGCAGTTTTGGAATCTTTGCATATTCCGTATCCGTTAGAGATGTACCAAAAGCCTGTTTAAGCTTCGGTACAAGTGATTCATCTTGAATGCCTATGAACTTGTAATTGCTAAACGCAAACAAGTCTTTAATCTGCTGTACGTTTTCCGCTGAAGCATTATCCGGCATACATTCGCTAATACTTTGTGTTGCAAGAATAAGGCCGCCAAAAACTTTTCTCATTTCACGCTGCATATCGGTAAGCTGCTGTACTGCAACCGGAAAACGTGCGTTCATGATTTTATGTGCTTCATCAAATTCTACAAGAAAATGCACAATATCATCAGCACTTATTCGGCCTTCTTCATACAGATTTTTCATTACCATGCCGTTTCTGGTGCAATTATCCCAGCAGATAGACAGTGTTGAATATAAAATAGTATTAGCAATATGCGCCGGTAGTGAAGCGATATTCTTAATGTTAAAAACGACTCCCGGTATATCCATAATATTTTCGATAGTTGTATGTCCATCTAACATTTTTCCGTAATCATCACGAACACTCTCAAACACTCTTTTTACATTATTAAGTCTTCTCACTTCATCAACGAGCAGACTTTCTTCTGCCGCTGTTTTGGCTTTTGTTGTTGTTATTTCTTTAATTTCTTTTTTTACGTACTCAATGAAATCTGTAACAGTCGGATATGCGCTTGATGCGTATGCTGTTATTATTTCATTTTCAATTTTTTCCGGAACAATTTTCATATCAAGATACATTCGGCGGACACACTGGTTATATGTAATAATTTCCTGTGTGTCGTTTTCTCCGGACAAAATCTCATAGATAATATCCAACTTTGCGATATGTCGGCTGTAGCAGATGCTTTCATTTTCATCTGTTTTTAAAATTTGAAAAATATTAAATATTCCGTCTGTGCCATCCAGGTTAATTCGTTTCCAGCCGCAGATTTCAGACATATATTCCAATTCTCCGGTAACATCAAATAATCGAACAAAATCACCCAAAATGAATGCATTATGTCCTAATTTTTTAAGCAGCGTGGATTTTCCAGAACCCATATTTCCAAGAATAAGGACGTTATAATATGTACGAATCTGTGTCTTAAAAAACTGATTAAATATTACAGATCCGCCGCATGACGTAGAGCCGAGATACAAGCCATTTGGATCGTGAAGATATGAAAAATGGAATGGATCACCTGCCGCTAACGCTTCATCGAGCATTGGAATTCCTATTCGTGCATTTGGAAATTCCTGTTGTTCTTTATATGGAAGATACATTGATTTCCATTCATAATGCTGCTCATTTAGCATTATCATTCCTTTAAAATCATCCAGTTTAGTTAATATCTGTTCTTCTCTTTTTTCCAGTTCTGCCAAGGTACGAGATTTGATATATATTCTTACCGTAATAGATTTTAGGACTTTTTGATACCTTTTAATCTGTTCATACATATCATGTAGATCTGTATATGTATCTGCCGCATCTTTAATACCTGTATCATTTTTTTCCGCAGCTCCCCGACCTTTATATTCTCGTAAACTCTTATTAATATTTTGCAAAGCGGCAGATTCATTTTCTGTAGTAACATCTATAGTTGTTATAGCACCTTCGTAGTAACACACGTTAGTTATCCAGTGTGCTTCTATATATGTAGGAAAGTTATATATCTGTATACACGCTTCATAGCCTGTGCCGGTACGGACATGGTCTATATACGCTTTAATTCCTCCCTGTGGCTGTATGTATTCCAGTATTTCACTATCATATTTTTCTAATTCAGGCTTATTTTTATCCGCTTTATATTCTCTTTTCTGCTTTGGCTTTTTTCCATTCATTTTAAAAAACATTTTTTCTCACCTCACGATTTTATGATTTTATATTTTTATTTGCCATTTTCATCAGGACAATATCCTTATGCCGTTTTGTAATATCCACAAGAAGATTATTATTTCTTAGACATTCTTCTATCTGCAACCTGTGTTTTTTGTGTTCCTCTATATCCCTGGAAAAATACATTATGTAAAATTCCTTGTTTAACCTGTTTTTCTGTATCCATTCCATTTCTGAATTTTTAATTTCCAGTTCTTTTTTGCGGTACTCATTTTTACAGTTAGCTATTTTGTGTCCAATAAAGTGCATCTGTTCCTCACACGAAGTTGGAATATTTATGGAAATAATTTTTATTTCATCTTTATACAACCGGAAAAACGATGTAAGCGCGAGGATATCTCTTTCGATATCCCCTTCAGACTGCGCATTGAAGTCTTTACACTTAATACATACTAGATCCATTACAGTTCCATTTGCATATACATAACAGTTATTATTCCAGTCATACCGCCGTATTGGAATAAGTTTCAAAATTGTATTTTTAACTTTCTTCTTCATTTTCTATCTCCCGCAAAAATTTTTTAGTGTATTCGTTCTGGCTTGCATTTTTTAATGGATAATATATATCCGTAATAGAAGACATATATAAATATAAGGACTGCCAGTATTTCTTCTTGGCATTAAACCTGGACGGCTTAACAAGCATTACTGCGACAAACCCATTAAATATCTCAAATGGAATAAATAATGGGCCGTAAATAGAATCTTGTAATAAAAAACCTCCAAATAAAACTCCTCCAATAAACAAAATATCTTGTATATACAGCCAGCTTGACTGACGCATCTTTGTACCGGATTTTAAAGTCGAAACAACTAAATATCTGTTATTCATTATTCATTATCCCTCCCATCTGTATTAGTTTCATTGTTAAATGGATTAACATTATATTTACGCTTAGATACCATATCTTGTATTGTATTTCCTGGTGTTGCATTATATCCCGGCTCCGGTGTTCGTCCTCCTGCCGGTGTTTCGCTTCCTGTATTTACCGGCTCTGCCGTATGTCCTCCGGTTGGTGTTTCGCTTCCTGTATCCTGTATATTGCTATTTTCAAATTCCATACCTGAGCTACTATTTCCTGTTGTATTTGGTTCTTGCATCGGCGCCGGTGTTGTATTATCTGTTCCTACATTTGGTTCCTGCATAGCTCCACCTGTTGTTTGCGATGTACTGCTATTACTTGCACTGGCTCTCTGTACTGCGCTCTGTCTGGCTGTAGAATCAGATTTATGTGCATTTGCATCTTTTCTTGCATTGCGAGCCTGGCTTGAAAAATGATGCTGCATTCTTGCCTGCTGTACCATACGTAGAAATGACATCATTTTTTGTGATCCTGCGGAAATTCCCATATCGTAACCAAACAGTCTTTGTATTGCAGCCGGTCCATCAATTACAACGAGTGCGCCAAATAAAATAAGAAATGGGCGCACAAATTGATTTGAAACCAATGTATTTAAGTATTGCTGCCAAAGCAGATATAGTTTTAAAATCACTGGGATTCCAAAAAGAACAATATATCCGTCAAAAAATGCTTCTATTGTTTTGACCGTTTTTTGTCCAGATGTTAAATCAAGTGAAGCAAGTGTGCCAATTATCCTTGTAGTTGCTATTTCCCATATCATTTTTATAACTGCATAACCAGAAAATAAAAAAACAAAAATATTAGCCAGCAGAACAATAATAAGCTGTATGTAATGTATCTTATACCGGTAATAATATGGCGGATCTAAAATATCAAACAGACCTTTTGTTCCAATTTCATACCATTGGAGAGTTCCACTATCGGAAATAAGGCGATAATGATTAAATACCTGTTTCTGTAAATCCGTATCAAATTCAGATGCTTTTAAATGTTCAGAAGAATCAATCGCAGACAATACATCTTTTGTTTCTGCACCTACAGTATCTGCAAGCGTCACATTAAAGTCCCAATTCCTGTTTGCAATTGTTTTTAAATCGGATATGTTACTAAGTACCGTTGCTGCTGAATATGAATCGGACATTAATTCATTTTTTGCAGATAACAATCCTTCATTTAGTGCTGTAATAATAGTTGGTGTTAAATACACCACTGCCAGAAGTATCATTATATTTTGTATTACTGGAGGTTTTTTTTCGCTAAACATTAAATATGTACCTAGAACCGCAAAGGTTAATGTCATTCCGGCAATAATTAATATGGAAAAACTTGATACAAAAGTTTTGTATGCTTGCGAGCCGGTAAAATTAAGCGTATTGTAAGCTTCATTAAAAACTACTTCACACAGTTCACTTAAATTTGCTAATGCTTTAATAAGCCACCAACCCAAAACTCTGGCCGCATCTATAAAAATATTCGATGTTATAAAATATGGAAGATTGTTTCCAATAATCGTTTGATAATCCATCTTAAACCTCTCATTTATAATTTATTTTTTATATTTTCTGATTGCCTGTTTTTTACAGTAACCAGTCTTACATCTTCCTGATTCATGAAATCCAAACATATCTACTTTTGTTGCATATTTCCAATACTTACATCCAATACATTGTTGCATCGGATACTGCAAATTATTACCAACTCCGCACCTTGCCATTATTTCAACTCCCGTCTTGTCTTACTTTACTTCCTTACGATTTTAAAAATCCGGCCGCCTTTCGACAGCCGGACTTAGGTTATTAATCACTCCTCGAATAGAGAAATAATTTTTACTTTTTCTGTTACAGCAATACCGCTCATGCAGATTGCTATTACATAATCTGCGATACAGGACTTTTCAGTTACATTTAAATTATTTTTTTGTGCATAACTTAGCAGCATCTTACTGTTTGTTGTATTTTTCAACAGGACATCGTTACGATAGAAGTATTTATAATACTCATATTCCTTCATCTGTTCTTCCGTTATCGTTTCAATCAATTCCTCATTACCGGATTTTAAAATTTTATCCATATATTCGTAAGCGTACTTATTCATTACATATCGATAATTAAAAAATTCTGGTACGTCATTGTCTGAAACAATTGGAAGTGGAATGTCCGAAAACTTCCTGTCAGCAGGAAATGAATCTAACAAATACTCATACGAAAACAAATATCCCGTTCCCCTGTCTATACTGTTAAAAATAGGATAAGGTACTATTTTATTTCCTTTTAAATCTGTACGTTTCATAAAACGTTTTACAACGTTCTCTCCCGGCCGTAAGTCCATAAGTTCATTTGGACTTAAAAGCGGACGTTCTTCATACATTTCAGTAAAATTTTTGCTTAGTTCCATTTTCTTTCCGCTACGGGTTATATTCGTAATCGTTTCATTTCCAAGCAGCTTAGAAAATTCCTCGGCTGTTTCATAGAGTGATGTCTGAATATAAATCTGATTACCGCAATTAGCTTTAATCGTCTTTGCATCATCACCATATATACTATCAAGCTGTGAATATGCTTGTAAAAACAGATTAAAAATCATATTTACACCCAGTCCCACAGAAACCATTGTTTTAAAATCTTTAATCGCCGGATAATTACCAATCTCATCCAAATGAAAAATAATTTTCCTTTTACATTTCTGTCCCGGTGCGCCAGCTGCTCTCCTGGCATTCGCTTGATACACCTGTCCAATAAGCGTGGAAACGATACTATCTTTACTTCTGTCGTAAAATGGCACACCAATAAATAATGCTACAGGCTTATCACCAAAACCCAATGACTCTAAATCGAATGTACTTCTTGCTGTCATTTTTGTTATGTTTTCATACATATAAATATTTAGCTTAGTAAGCGCCTGCGAAAAAATAGAGCCTTTGGTTTTATCGCCAGATACTTCAATACTTGCATATATCGCTTTGGCTCGATCTCCTGCTGGACGCTTTTGAAAATACACATCCAGCTGCGTAGTATGTGCATTAATATACACTCTTGCAAGCTCTGTAAACGTATTTACAATAGACGCTACTGTAACTCTTTTTATATTCTCATGCGAATATAAAAATTTAACTGTTGTAGGAATATACCGAAACTTTTTTAGATTATCTTTTGTAAAAATTTCCGGTATATTAGAGTTCCACTCTGTATCTGCAGCTGCTTTCTGCTCCGGTCGCAATCTTTCATATGCCGCCTGTCGTTTTAAAAAGATTGCCGCAGCTTCTGCATTTTCTCTTAAATCCTGCTTATTGCAATCATCGATGTGTGCAATAATAAGTGAAGATAATGCACTTGTCGCATTATTTAAAAAGAACTCTGCATTATCATCACCGCTGCTTTTTCCACCATTTCCACTGTAAATTGAATATGCAAAAGAATTGCACAGCAGTTCCGCATCAGATTTGTTTCCTTCCATGTAGTATTTAACTATTAAATCCAACGGATTGTACTGTATACCAACGGAAGGATCTGCAATATTTAACACAAGAACCTCATATCCTCTGTTCTTTAATGCTTCATATGAGCGGCAGACCAATTCCAGTTTCATGTCTATAATAACCATGCTTGCTTTTTCCGTTCCACGCGAATACAGGTCTATACATGGAACAACAAACATTTCACCCTTACCAGAACGTGTAATACCTAACACTATCGTATTTGTATTACTATTATCTAAATAGAGCTTATTATCAATCCTGGCAACTGGTATTCCACCATAACCTTCAAATTCCTCATTTTTATCATTAACAGCAATATATTGCTCTTTAATTTCATCAACTGTTGTAAATCTCTCTGCACCTTTTTGTCCGATATTCATATCGGTGTAGCTCGTATATATTCGATAAGTAAGTATCAGAACATATGCAACATCTGCCACTAAAAAAAGAAAAAATAAAAAGGTTGTGAAGGGATGCCGAAAAGCACGTAATCTTACAAGCTGTGCTGCGCCAAAAAGATTATTATAATTACTACTTAAAGTGGCCGAAATTACATTGCATATATAATTTCCAATAAGAAAAATTATAATAAAAACTGTTGCAGCAATGGCTGTAATTACATTTCTGCTTCCTATGCGTTTATTTAACCGCATTAAAAGATTATTATTACCTAATTCTTTTTTTCCCATTTTTTAAACAGACTGTAATATTGTAATGTAGACTGCAAATATTACAGTCTATAGCACCTTTTAAAATTGCAATGATGCACCATATCTAGCTCCTAGAGTGACAGAGCCACATACCAAAAGCCAGCCGATTACGATAAACGGTAATCTCTTTTTAATCTTCTCAGTTCCGTCTTCGCTTAATGCAAATATAGTACCAATAACAACGCAACATACTGTTATTAATACATACGCCTGATTGCGATATTCGGTTATTAACTCAATAATTTTTAATCCGATGCTATCCAAATTGGCTTTCTCCTTTCCGCATGTCATAAAAATCTACGTAAAACATAAGTTTCACGAACTTTAATAATAACAATATAATAGTAGAATTTGAGAACTATAATTTTATTATTTAGTAGGGAATCATTTCTGATAATAATATAAAAATTTTTTGTAAGATAATATTTAAGAAATTGCTAAATATTAATTGGGACTAACCGTTTGCTATACGGGTAGTCCCAATTAATTATGATACATTATATTCGCTTAATTTTGTAGACTTTAATAATTATTCCTGCTCTTTACCTTGTTGTCGCTCAACCTCCAATTCTTGCTGCATTTTGTTATATGTCAATTCATTTCGTATTTTTTCCAATTCATTTTTCATAAAAATTCGTGTTAATTCCATTGTTGCTTTTAATGTATATTGCATACTGCTATACTGTAAGTTTTTTCGATTCTGTTCAAAAATCCTTTTATTTATTTTTTTTCGATTTTCAACAGCTTCTTGATATATTCTTGTTCTTTCTTCTTTATCAAATTCTCGCATTTGCCTTAATATTACATTTCCAAGCCGATATTTAACATCTTTAATTTTATTTTCTGTATATCCTGCTTTTGACGTATCTTTAGGTATTCCATATGCTGTTCTATATTTCTCCTGCTGTTTATCCAGTAATATTTTTAATTCATTCCATTCATCTTTACATTCATTTTCCAAGAATATTTCTGTCATTTTATCAATTTTAGGCAGTAAATGTTTTATAGAGTTATAGCCATAATACCACTGTCTTCTATCTTCTGGAAGTTCACTTATTACCTCTTTAAACAATCTTAAATATTCTTCATCTTTAATAAACATCTTCTTTTTCTTATTTGCAATTATGCTATTTCTTATTATATTATTTATTATTTCATTTTCTTTCTGTTGACTTAGAACATTATTTACTATTTTACTTTTTACTTCTTTAAAAGAAGATGCCTTTAATTTGCCTCTTATCTCGTCCCCTTTCTTCTGCCGCATTGGTATAGGTTCAACCATAGCAATATGGATATGGATATTATCTGTATTTAAATGTATTGCTGCTGACCATACAGCATTTTCTAAATTTTCATTTTTCTGTAGCTGTTGCATTGCGATTCGTGTAATCTCTTTTAATTTTCTTTCGTTTACACAATCATATTTCCTATTAATTAATCCATTCTGAAGCAGCCAACGATTGTCGAATGATATTACATGCTGCCACATCACGCTTTCATTTTCCTGCGCTGTTTTAAATATATCTTTTAACTCTTTCTTTTCGTTCTGACTTAAAAAATCTTTGTTCTCTGTAAATAATCCTGTTGTTTTTTCGCTATTCCCCATATAATCGTTATACAAGCTAAATTTAGATAAATTATCATTTCGCACTGCCTCATCACGGTCTATATAATTAATATAATCTCCGAAAGTCTTTTTTGTCGGACTGCAAAATCTACTCTTAAATATTACCCCTGCTTTTATTTCTCCCATTTATCATTTCCTTTCTCGTGCTATTTATAGCACTGGATAAATTTCTATCCATAAAAATATAATGGTGCTATAAATAGCACCATTATATTTCAAACTCGATTGGATACAACGTTATTCTGCCATTTTTCTACTATTTCATTGTAGTTCATAAATAGCACCTCTAAATATTTTTATTATCTTTAAGCTGCTTATATTTTTCAATTCTATTTTTCACAGTATCTTTACTTTCTTTGACAATATTACTTTCTAAAATGTCAGTATCATACATTTTATCCATCGAAAGATTTAATATTATACTGTTTAATATTTCTAACATTACCTGACTATTTTTATCCGCTGTTGCTACTCCTAATCTTATTCGTGTAAACACATTTTTGTATTTTTCTTCGATTTTAGTCAATAATTTTTCGGCTACAATATCAGTTTGTTCATCTGTCATTTTTTTGTGTTGCATTATTATGTAATCTACTGCGGCAGATAAAGAACGTAATCCCTGCTCTGCTTTTATCTTTTTTACATACTCTATATTATCTTTGTAAAGCGTTAATTCTTTCTTCTCTTTATTCATAGTTATCCAGTGCTATTTATAGCACCTGCCCTTCTTTAAGTTCATTAATTACATTATAACATTCCTGCAATATTGAAGTGTTGTCCTCAATGATAATAGCGATATCTTTTACCAATGCTTCATATTTGAAATCCAGTTGTTTAAGTTCACCAGCAATCGCAAGACTTTCAAGACTCTTCCTCAAAAATTCCTCTCTGCTCACTCCTTGCTTTTTTGCCATTTGTGTTAATTTAGCACCAACAGCAGCATCTAAATCCCGTATTACTATATCCATGTGCTATATCCTTTCCGGTGCTATTTATAGCACCTATTAGTATCTACTATAATACCTCTTTTATAATGCTTTTTCAATATATCTATATAAATTAATACTGTTTTAATACCTTTTTAATATATATAATGATATCATCATTTCGTTTGGCTTTGCCAAACATATCAATGAAATTGATATCAGAAATCCCTTATGCTCTTTTTTTTTTACAAAAAAAATCACTTTTTATTAA